>Ga0102851_10000487_pt1 | contig 20073 bp, 10 predicted proteins | sample Mud3Dept3metaG_FD_79558 | JGI IMG/M metagenome (GOLD analysis project Ga0102851, IMG submission 79558) | Freshwater wetland microbial communities from Ohio, USA, analyzing the effect of biotic and abiotic controls - Mud 3 Core 4 Depth 3... | ecosystem: Environmental > Aquatic > Freshwater >... | reverse complement strand
ACTTAGTTTATCATTTTTATCCCATGCCGACAATGTCATTAATTCTCTGTCAATGCCGGCAATGTCAGGTACGTTTCTCTTTCCGGCTTTTAATTTAACTTCCTCATAATTCTCCTTCGCTTTTTTAACTTCTGCAACAACCTTGTCTGATATTTCATTAGCATATACTTTTAATACGGAATCTTCGGTTACCTGATAGCTTCGCTTAAATGCATCGGTATCGGAGAGTGTTTCATTAGTCCACATTATGATATTTGCAGCACTGACACCGGCAGCATTCTCTATTTTGTCTCTTATATCATTGAAGTATGTGAAATCAGGTAAAGAAACATCAAATCCGAGCAGGCATACTTCAGTGTCGTTATCGGCAAGGATCAGGATATTACAGCACATTTTGTCATGTGCTCTTTTTGATTCATTATCAGATCTGATGTTATCTGCAATTGGGATTCCCGGAGGCAGAGTAATTAAAACCCTTCCCTTTGCTGCCTTAAGCTTTTTCATTTGTGGGTTAATTGGCATCAGAGTCATTCATTAAATCAATTATCAGTTCTGAAATTCTTTCGGCTAAAAACTTGTGCCACAGGTCATTCGTATGCATTTCATCGGACAGTAAAAAATCTTCTGTCTGCCTTGCTTCTCTTGGGGCCATCCTGGTCATGATCTTCCATTGATCAATTAATGGCAGTTTTTCTTTCTTAGCTATGGCTCTTACCGCCCTGACATATTTCTCCGTCCTCTTGTATCGCCAGGATTCAAATTTGTCCCCAAAGGCGTTTGGAGTCAAAATTATTACACTAATATTTTTATCTTTCAGGGTATTGATCATGTAAAGAAGATTCTCCCTGTATTTGTCTACTGGAATTCTTGATACTCCCTTAGGGTCCTTACTATCTACCCATGAATCATTAAGTCCAAAATTGAAAGTTACATAATCAGGATTTCTTGCAAGAACTGCATCATCAAAACGATCGAGTGCATGCCGGATCTTATGCATTGCATTATCAGTAAGGCGCCCGGTATGACTTCCTCCAATTCCCTCATTGAATACATGGACAGGTATGTTCTGTTTTTTGAAATATTCAGGCATACGTTGACTATAGACCCCGGTTATTGTCCTTCGATATGCTGTCGTAGAGTTACCGAAGGCGACTATTTTCAGGGCTTTAGTTTGTTCGTGCAAGCTTCCTTCCATTTTCAGATCAGAGAGTATTAAATCCTCATCATTACATCCAGGGCACTCCATGCTAATACTGTTTATATAACTGTATTGCTTTATGGAAAGCACAGAAGTAAGCCAGACTTTATCAATAAACACCTTACAGAAGTTATATCTCAGGTCAAACTCAATCTCCAGATTGTGAACAGTATCCGGAGAAATATTCAGAGGATAAAATTTGGTACCCGATGCCAGAGGGATGGTAAATACCTTTTCTTCATTTTTTTCACCAGCACATAATATATTGATGGTAAGCTCCTTTGTATCCGGGATAGTAAAATCTGCTTCTATTTTACCTTCTGTCATTTCATCGAAGTGATAAACAGGAGGATGTTTCAATATATCCTGGGAGACTGGCTTAAAGCAAAATCCGCAGGACCATCCATAGAAAAACAATAAAGACAAAAAAACTTTTCTTCCAGATCTCATTGTCAAATACTTATTTGATTACAATAATATCAATAATAAATTATGCACTCTTGAACCAGGACTGTGCCTGAAAATTATTTACCTGCGAAATCCTTTTCAAAAAGTTTCACAGCGAGATAGCCGGCAAATCCACCGTAAGTTGTTGTTACCCATATCTCTCCTGGTTTTGGTTCAAAGAAGCGGGGATATGCTAAACGTTTTACAATGCTCTGATCGGTGATCCTGGCAATTACCACCGGGTCGGTCCATGTCTTGCCATCGTCGTCGGAGAACATAACTGACAGTTCTGCCCTGTTGCCTGATGAAGATACTTCCGACGAAATACCATCGCCCGGTCTTAATAGGGACGGTGGTTTACCTTCCAGATTATTACGGTTCCAGACGAGGAACAAGCGACCACTCTGCAGACGTTTAAGCATGCCGGGAGCAGAGCTTGCATCGATTTTTGTCGGTTTGAAATTCTTCCAGGTCAATCCCTCATTTTCTGAATAAGCCTCCCAGAATACACCCCAGTTGGTGCGCATCAGCATCCACAGGCGACCGTCTTTCAGCTGTTCAACGGTTGACTCGGTAACACCACTGTGATGGCCGACTCCGCCAAGATCAATGATATTGGAGCGTATCCAATTAAGACCATTGGTCATTGATGTATATGTAAGTACTGTATGATGTCCGGGATTATGCCGCATAATCATCGAAGTAAAAACAATGTTACCATTTTTGGTTTCGATGATATCGCGATTAGCACCTGTCCATTCATGGTGCAGTTTATGAAGATCCTGCCATGTTTTCCCTTCATCAAGACTTCGGACTGCATATGTGGGCAGCATTGCTCCCGGAGAATCAGCAATATCATTCTGCCATGCCCAGTTCGCTCTTTCCTTATCATTTGCAAATGCAAGAATAATCACTCCGTTTTTGGTACGGAGAAGCACTCTTTCTACCCTGATATCAAACCTGGCGGTATCTTCAAAGATAGGGTACATAGTCCAAGTTTTGCCTCCATCTTTACTGATGCAGCTCATATTCCTTTCCACGGTAAGAATACTCCCGTCGGCCAGATGAACAAACGGGCCGGATTTCAGTCCCGGTATTTCCTCGACCTTATCATGGATCCAATAGCCGGTGGAGGTAATTTTACCTTCTTTTTTTACTTGCTGGGAAGTTGCAGAACTATAGACTGCAAACAGAAGAATAAAAATAATTGTCAGTTTCGTTTTCATTTACAGGTTGTTATATTGATTTACTGGTATAACGAATTGAAGATAGGGAATTAGCATCACACTTACCTGATTTAATTATATTATTTATACAATGGTTTTTCATTTTATTCCAATTTATTTATTCTGAAGTTTTTATAAGGAATTTTATCACGAATAACAATGCTGCACATATCAGCAGGATTATTGCAGCAAGTTGAAACATATTGTCAAGATTTACCTGATTATCACGCAAGACACCTCCGGCAAAGAGCCCGAATCCGCCAAGTATGGTGCTGAAAAAATTAAGTACTCCGTATCCTGTTGCACGATATTGTTTGGCAGCGATCAGACACAGGATAGGCATCATATTGGAGTCGCTGAATGCAATGAGTAATCTCATGAATGCAAAAAATATAATAGCAATTGGCAGAGTTGTTGTACTGCTCGCAATGAATATGCAGGGTGCTGCAACAGATAATCCAATTACAGGAACGAAAATACGTCCATGTTGATTAGTCCGGCTCCAACGGTCAGCCCAAAAACCGCCCAAAAGTAGTCCTGCAATCGCCACCGGGTATAAATATCCGGTTGCATACAGACCTGCAATTCCCTGAGCGAGATTAAAATGCTCCTTATAATAAGTCGGCAGCCATCCCAAAAGTAAAGAACCGACTATTCCAAGTAAACCCCAGTACAGAAGTGCCAGCATAAAAGATCCCCGGCTGAACAGATCCTTGATTGCTTCAAAAAAGCTGACATTGTTTTCAGTTTTTTCTGAGGCCACTACTGCATTGTTCTTAGGAATATCCCGAACTAAAAGCCCAACAATAATTGAATATAATATTCCAGCGATCCCAAAAATAAGGAAAACGGTGCTCCATTCCTGTTTTTCAGCTATCCATCCACCCATAAAACTCATGCCCAAACCGACCATAATTCCAGTCATATGTATTCCTGTTGCAAGTGAACGGGTTTGGCCACGATGATAATCGGAGATAAGAGCAAGAGCAGCGGGAATGTAACAAGCCTGACTGGCACTGAGAAGTATGCGTGAGACCAATAACTGGCCAAATGATGTCGAATAAGCTGTTAACCAGGTAACTGCAGACCAGGCAAAAAGGCTGATAGAAATAACGCGGCTACGTTTAAACCGGTCGGCGAGGAATCCTCCAAACGGACTTAATAAACCATAAGTCCATAAAAAAACTGAAGTAAGAAGCCCGAACCTTGTATCGTTCATCGGTATTACCTCAATGACCGATATTCGCATTGTAAGAAGTAATGTACGATCAATATAATTTAAGGCGCCAACAAAGAAAAGCAGTACAACCACAAGCCATGCGCCTGAAGGCAATTTTAAATCCGGTGATGCAACAGTTGATCTCAAAGATTTATTATTGTTGGTGATCAGCTAATGATTATATACTGGTTCAATAACATAGTTGTTTTATTTGACGCAGGGTTTATTATATGATATTGTATAGATGTGCTATTTGGTTAACTCAATTATGACTTTGTCCAGAACCGGAAACCGGTCTCCATTATCCGAAATAAAAACTGCTCTGTATTCCATGTACCTGGCATTTTGTAATAATTCAAACATACCGGAATCACTTATCCTGATCCAATTCATATCGGCAAGTCCGGTAATGCTGGCAGATGATCTGATATCAAAGATCAGCTGTGTGCCTTTTGGAATATCAGCGATATAGTTTATTGTACCCTTAGTTATCCTTTTATTCCACTGGAATACAGATGATTCATAGGTTTGCGTCCACGATCTGTCATATATGTGACCCATATCTTCATTATTTGACCAGTGCGGTCCTACTGTTGGTATTTTCTCAACTCTGGGATTATTGAACCGGTTGCCATCGTTGTAGAAGATTTTTGAGAATGCGGCGTGATTTCCATGTATTGTGTGATTAGCCACAGCCAGATCAAGCCTGCCATCTTTGTCAAAATCAGCTGCCAAACCATCAGCACCTGAGTCATTGATCAGAGCTGTCTTATTATTGATTTGATACCCTTCCTTGCTTCCCCAATACAGATAACAGGGTTGTAATTCACGTGTTAGCTGACCATGATAGCTCGGGGAGAAAATATCAAGGTAACCATCACCATCAAAATCAGCGATCACAGGACCAAGAACAGTAGCACCCGGGAGCCATTGTGCATTTGAATGGTTAAAACCTTCCGGACTTCCCCAAAAAATAAATATTCCCATATCGTGGTGAGCATTGTCGGTTAAATCGTTATATGGAGCAGAAATAATATCAAGCCAGCCATCACCATTAAGGTCTGCTGTTTCAAGGTCGATAGGAGCAGGGGAATCCAGCTCAAAGCGACGACTATTCTCAAATCCAACTTCACTGCCGTAGAAAATTCTTAATTTATTTTCCAGATAGGAATCAGCGACAATATCAAGCCATCCATCTTTGTCGTAATCAGCCAATTGAAGACTCAGAGATCGACCTGTACATGGAATTATTACTTTCCGGTCGCTGAAGAATCCATCCCTGTTTCCGTAATAAATTATTATAATGGACTCAGTATCTGGTGCATTGAACTGCCCTAATACCATATCCAGGTATCCATCCTTATCAAGATCAGCTGTATTACTTGACCCCAGGTGTGGTTCAGAGAGTACAGTGCGACCCTTTTCGCTGAAATCGATCCCGTTGAGACTGCCCCAAAATATATTGGCACCTGCTAAATTATCATCTGCCAACATCTGTCCTCCATGCATTGAGTTCATGATTGCTATATCCGTATACCCGTCAGCATTGAAATCAGCTGAAGTAGATTCATATCCGCTTCTCATTGGTATTACTGTGAATCTTTTCTCACTGAATCCTTCCGGGCCACCCCAATAAAGATATGCAGGTACTTTTTCACCAACAGTTCCACCTGTGCTGTTACAAAAAATTATCTTTTCTTTCTTTTTGCTGGTTTCCGAAACAGCTATGACATGATTTGCCCCATATGTTATTATTCCTCCTTTACATTTTTCAAATTGCCTGCTCCCTTTACCGAAATAGATTATTGACTGAGTCTTGAAATTTTCACTTCCCTTATTGATTGCAATAGTAATGTCGTTTAGGCCGTCTCCGTCGAAATCACCGGCTGCTGCAGCACTGAGATTGGGTGCTGCCAATTCGGTTGAGTTGATCTGGGAAAATCCATTCCTGTCTCCCCATATTATCTGAGCTGCATTCCCCGAATTCTTTCCGGCTCCGGCTAATTCTCCTCCTGCAGCACGTCCTGCTGATAGGAAAGAAAGCAACAAGTCATTAAGGCCATCCTTATCTATGTCGTTAACAACAATATTTGAGGCATTAAAGCTTTTGATTTCAAGGGGATCTCCCCATGAACGATTCATTTCAGAGGGAATGATGTACAGGATCTCTTCTTTTGTTCCGACTATTAGGTCCGGAATTTTATTATTGTTGCAGTCACCTGTTGCTATTGAGGATCCTTTGGCTTTCTTCAGCTTAATATGTGAGGTATCGAAGACAATATTACCATTATTGACCGGAGAAGCCCAGTAAATTGTGATATGATTGTCTCCTTTCAATATAGCCAGATCAGCTGATCCGTCGTTGTCAAAATCGCCGGATGTAATGCCGACAGCTCCGGGAACACCCAGATCATGATGACGTATATTCAGATATCCTCTTTCACCTCCCCAGAAAATGCGGACAATATTTCCTGAGGGCTGGTCATATTTCCAGGCTGTGCTATTTAAAGTAACTATATCATCCCATTTATCATGATTCAGATCAGCAATCGCCACAGTTTGGACTCCATAAACCGGTAAAGCGGAAGTAGTTCGGTAGTTTGGCCACCCATCATCTCCTCCGTAGACAACAGAGATAAAATTACGTGGATTCTGGATACCGTTTGAAGCCGGACAGAATACCAGATCCTGAAAGCCATCATGATTAAGATCACTGTTAGCCACCTCTAAAGTTGCCTGGAGTGCCAGAACGGACTCTTTGATAGATCTGTCAGGAAATACTTCACCAAGTGATGGCGGGACATCAGAAAAAATATCGTGAGTCTGAGGAAGCAGCAGATCAATATACCCATCGTTATTGTAGTCAAAGCGGTGAATTGTCCGGATCTTTCCGTCTCTGCTCACGTAAATATTATTCCCGGAAGCATCAAGTTTACCGTCAATAAAATCCTCGAAGCTGTCTTCAGTCCATGTTTGAGCATTGGCAAGAGGTAAGGATATTCCCAGTAATAAAGTTGAATACAAGAGGCATGGGAAGAAAAAAATTCCGGATGATTTCTGCACGATTCTCTTAAGAATTCCTGTTTTTGTCATAATTAACAGTGTTCAATTAATATTTTTATGTTGTTATTGAACCACATGCAGCTTGATATTATTGAATTGTTAATTTGCATGACAGGATCCTGTAGACCCCATTAGCAATATCAAACTGTCCGAATATGTAAAGCCATTCGTTGTCATTTAGCTTAAGAAATTGTCCGTTCATGGCATTATAGTAGTTTGTAAATGGTTTACCCTCAGGATCACGCTGAATTATATGTTCTGTTTGCCATGTTTTGCCTTCATCATAACTTCTGGCAAAGTGGAGTCCATATAGATCAGGTTCCGGCAATTTGTACATTTCCCTGGAATAAGGAACTCTGCAGGCGTGTAAGAATGATCCGTCAGGCAGTGTCAGTCCAACGGCGGCAGCTCCTGTACCTGCAATATCAGTCAACTCATACGCCGACCAGGATTCACCTTCATCAGTGCTTTCAGAACGAAAAAACCATGTATCCTTAGGACTATCTGTTACACGACCTAATTTTTCTCTTCCCCTTATAATAGAAACTATTTTACCTTCAGTGGTTAAGAACAAACTCTGTTCATTAAATCCTGCAATGACACCCGGCTTATCCCGGATGTTGAAATCAGGTTCGAATGCAACATCCCTGTATTTCCAGGATATGCCGTCATCATCACTTATAAGCACTCCGCATCTCCAGTTTTCACCTTTATTCTTTGCTCCCCAAATGGTAAAAATAAGTCTCCCGTCAGATAACTGAAGACCACCGGCTGCAAATTGTTCTCCCAGGAATGTTCCGGTTGGATAACGTTTATAAGTCCAGTCTTCCGCATTCATTTCTTTTCTTCCTATATTTAAAGTATGGTCCCGCCATTGAGGATCTCTTAATGCTCCTGATCCATTTTCTCCTTCAACAAACTGATCCCCCAAGCAAATTAATGTACCTTTCCTTGTCGGGCCGAAAAGTCCCAGACGGACTGCTTCCTTTTCCCATTCGGCAGGATTTATTAAAAGTTCCTGTCCGAATAACGCCGGTTCAGTCCATGTTTTCCCTAAATCATCTGAGGTTATCAAATAGGGTCGCTTACCAGTTGTCATATCGCCAACCGGTCCCCCAGTAAAAAGTCCTGTCAGAATATTATCCTTTTTAACAAAGTTGCCGGATATCGTATTATATCCCATATCTTGTCCATCATAGAATACCCTGTAATCGGTTATTGAAATTGAACTGGTTGACTTTTTGGGAGATTGGCATGAGGCAAGACTGACCAGACTGAGGAGAAGAAACAAATTGATTTTTTTCAGGAAGTAACAAACTATCCTTTCCGTGTGCAAGTCTTCGTAAGCTGAAGCTCCCTCCTGAAGATGGTTTATTTTATTCATAATGACTTGAATTAATTAAGATTCTTAACATAGGGTTTAGACTTCAGAAAATCCCGAAGCTTCTCCATCTGACCATCGTTGAGCGAGTAATATGGAGCGCGGCGGTATCGTTTTCCAAGACCTGTCAATTCGAGCATTCCATGCATTCCCGCATCAAAACTGCCTTCAAGCGTTAACAGGTAGTTGAACACAGGCATATCATAATCTCTTACAATTTCCATGGCATCATCCAGCATGTTGGATTTTATTGCATTCCAGTACTTTCTGGCAATATCAGGATTGAAAGTGGTCATTAACGAAAAATAGCCATCAACTCCATAAGGAAGCATGTTAATATGGTTTTGCTTCTGGCCTCCAGAAATAAGAGCCCAGCGCTCATGAGTCATCAGACAAATCTGCCGGACCAGAGTTCCGGTTATGTCATCTTTAAGAGCGACTACCCGGGGGACATTTTCATATAATGTTTTAATAACTGCCAGTGCAAACGATGGTGCTCGTGCTCCAAGATAATTATCCACCACCATCACGGGTATATATTCACCAGCCTCAGTATAATGCTGAACGAGAGTCTCAAGAGTGCAGGAACCTGCCCAGTCGGGAGGGAGCACCATAAGCATATCTGCACCCGCCTTAGCGCAATATTCAGCAAACTCTTTTGATTTTGCAGTTGGCCATTGACCTGTTGCTGCTACCAGCAAGACACGTTTATTTACATATGCTATACATTCCCTTGTCAGCCGGGCAATCTCTTTATCTGATAGCAGTGAGTAAAGACTATCTCCATATGTAAGTATAACTGCATTTGCTCCTCCCTCAATGCTGAAATCAATCTGTTTACGTAGTGCCTCGTAGTCTATATTTCCATCTTTATCAAAAGGTGTGCGAACAGATATAACCGGGCCGGTAAGCCCTTTTTTATAATGCGTCGGTGCAGTACTGGATTTACTTTTCTGTATTTCTATCGGGAATATTCCTGACGGAGACAAACCCAGTGCAGAAACTACGCCAATATTTTTAACAAAAGATCTTCTGCTTACAGGATTTTTTTGTGTCAATTTGTTTTTCATGTGAAAATAATATTACTATATTGTTAGAAATTAAGTGGTTCACATGGAACCTTTATTATTTTCATTTTCTTTTTGTGTATGATTGTACATGAAGGTTTCATCTGTAATTTAATTTCTTATTCAACATTATACACCTTCTCTGGTTAATCCGAAAATTCTCAATATTTTAGTTGAAATCCTTTTCATACAGTCTGACCCTCAGGTTGCCTGCAAATTGGGTTGTCACCCAAAGCTCACCCGGTTTTGCTTCAAAAATATCAGGGTAAGAAAGCTGGGTCCCTTTTTTTGTAATCCTGGCAAATACTATTGGGGTGCTCCAGTTCTTTCCGTCATCATCTGAGAACATTATCGACAGCTCTTCCCGGTGATTGCTAACCGGTACTTCCGACCAGCTGCCATCTCCGCCTCTCAGAGGGTATTCATTCTTTCCTTCAGGAAAATAACGGTTCCAGACCAGCACCAACCGGCCGCTTTGAATTCGTTTTAATATTCCCGGGGCAGAGCTGGCATCTATTTTTGTGGGCTTAAACTGCTTCCATGTTAAACCTTCATTATCAGAATAAGTTTCCCAGAATACTCCCCAGTTTGTCCGCAGTAGCATCCATAAACGCCCGTCATTAAGCTGTACAATAGTTGATTCAGTGACTCCACCGTGATTACCAATACCGCCAAGATCAATTACATTTGAGCGAATCCAGTTTAATCCGTCATTCATTGATGTATATGTCACAACGGTATGGCGACCCGGATTATGTCTCATCATCATAGAAGTAAATACAATATTACCATTCTTTGTTATTATCATATCGCGGTTTGCGCCGGTCCAGTCATTATGGAGTTTTTGAAGGTCCTGCCATGTTTTACCTCCATCGAGGCTTCGAACAGCATAAGTAGGTAAAATGGCATCGGGGGAATCGAGAATGTCATTGCGCCAGTTCCAGTTTGCTCTTTCCTTATTATTTGAAAAGGGAAGGATGATCACCCCGCTGCCGGTTCTGACCAAACCTCCGGGGGAGATTTCAAACTTGTCCTGATCAGCGACAATCGGGTATTCGGTCCAGGTTTTGCCTTCATCCTTACTGATACAACTTTTACTTTTGTCAATTGCAAGAATGCTGCCATCTGGCAAACGAAGAAAAGGCCCCATTTTCAGACCTATGATTTCTTCAGCTTTGTTGTGGATCCAATAGCCGGTTGAGGTTATTTTTCCTGGTGTTTCTTTATCCAGTGAACTGGTTTTTACCTGTTCTTTCACAATATGGCATTCATTATAATCAAGTTTGGCACGGTAGGCAATTTCATAATCCAGCTTCTCCTTTTTACTTACCGGTGGAGCTATATTATCATCAATATCAACAACTACAGATTCCACATAATATCCTGCAGTATCAATCTCTGATGCCATGGAACGTAATCTCAGATAGCTTAATCCGTTAAGTGTTTCATTTCTCTGGCTTAAAATAAGAGCATATTCTCCGTCGGCATTTACAACACATGCTTTACTTCTGAGATCCCATATAAAATCGATTGTATGCCATTTCCCTGAAGATATATTGGGACCGTGTCCAAGCTGGCCTTTATCGCTTATCGGCAGGTAAAACATTGCAAGCCGTTCTCCGTGATTGTCGGATGGATTGAAAAAACGGTCAGTAAGGGAAATGCCACCTCCTTTAAACCCTTTTTTGATGAAAATGCGGAGTGTAAGTTTTCCGCTGAGGCCATTGGGAAAATTCCAGACGGCACCGTCCGGATCCTTATCATTCGGCCTCCGGATGTGTAGTACCTTTTTTCCATTTTCAAAAGGATGATCTTTCAATTGCGGCCCTGCAACCCTGTCCCGCCACCAATATGTGATAGGACCGAATTGTTTGAATACCGTCCATTCTTCCAGTCCATTCGAAAAATCGCTCTCATGATGCTTTGCTGTCAGCCATTCCGTGTCTACATAAACAATATGACGGCGGTTCTCACCCATTCCGGTGATCAATATGACTTTATTATCCATTCCTATAGGTGAATTGGCATAAGCAGTACCTCTGTCACCTGTTTTCGGAGGAGTTTCATTACGGAGAGGATCGCGATGGATCTCCCGGAATCCTTTCCATGTCCTTCCATTATCATCCGAGATGGCAGCATGAATGGCATCACGTCCTCCATATACTCCAATGCCTTCAATTTTAGGGATGTTGTCACTATTGTTCCAGACCATGAAGATCTTACCATCGGGAAGTTTTTTCATCAATGGTGGTCCGTTAAATGAAAAGAAACGTGAAGCAACAGCATCAGACCAGGTTGTTCCGTAATCTACTGAATATGATTCATAAAGAAAACCTGTTGATGTACGCATCAACATGTATAAATGGCTATTCTGTTCCAATTCAACGATTGACGGTTCGATTGCTCCGTAATTATTGCCGGGATAATCCTCATATGCAGGTGATGTTAGTCTGGCATCCGAGAGTTTCCAGGTCTTCCCGTTATCGTCGGAATAAACAACAGTAGAGATGTTTGATCCTGTTGGTAAAGGAGATTGCCCTGCAACCCAAAATGCGAAAGGCACTATAAGCCGGCCATTGCTTAATAGTTTAAAATCCAGTACTGCACCGCAGTAACCCTCGAATATCATTTTCGGAGATTCCCATTTTTTCCTTCCATTGATTGTCTTTCTGTGCCAGATATCATACATAATTGTAGCTGCCGGTCCTTTAAGCCCACCCGGCTTTTGAGGAACATCCCTTCTCACAGTACTTATGCTGTGCAGCTCACCTTCTTTGTCAACGAGAACCAGGCCAGCTCCGCTGGCAGAATGATTTTTAATTTCGACTTTAGGTTTACCCCAGGAATACCCATCGGATGATATGACGGATATCAGATCTTCACGATCCATCTTAAACAGCATCAGGTTCCCGTCTGGCAGCTTTGTAAGACTACCTTCAGTATTAGCAAGCTTATATACAGCTTTTGGCGGATCAGAGCTTTCAGAAGAAAGACATTTTCCGGTATCCGGTTGTAGTCCTGTAATTATTAATGCCGGGACAAGAACTTTACTTATTATGTAATTGTATGCCATGGCAGGGAATTGTTACGTTATTAACAAAAGTTAAATGCTGAGATTTACTGATAATCAGGGAAAAATTAACTCCTCAGGTTATCTGAGGAGTTAATTTTATCATATCCGGAGTTTTTTTCTAGTATCCCGGGTTCTGGACAAGTGACCTGTTGTTTGTGAGTGTTGTTTTATCGATAGGCCACAATAACTGATAATCCTCAGACGCCGTAGTATATTTGAAAACATATTCTTTACCGAATCGCCTCAGATCGTACCACCTTTTACCTTCGCAAATAAATTCAAATAATCTTTCCTTTAGCAACGCTTCGTTTATATCTGCATCAACAGGTTGATTCGGATAACCATGAACGGCCTCCTGATAATTCGCACCGAAAGCCCGCGTCCTGACTAAATTTATCTCGCTGGCCGGATCTTCTCCCAATAAGCTTTTTGCTTCAGCAAGCATAAGTAACAGGTCGGCATACCTGTAAATTGGCCAGTCGTCAACCATAACACGCAGTCCAAGATCAAATGTACCCTTGTATTTGCTAACCCAGTTTCCACTGGTTTTCACATACTGACCGCTTTCCAGCTTATATGCTCCGCGGATAGATTCAAGTTTACGGGAATCGACATCCGAAAATTGTCTCCATATATAAGTATGTGGCGATACGTAATGACCACCACCTTCCGTTAAAATGATGTCATCCGTTGTATTTAATTTTCTGTTACCTATTGAATCGTAATAGTTTGAAACACTTACCCATCTGCGTAAAAATTGAGTATAATTTCCACCAAAGAAATTGTATTCATTCAGTTTGAACCGCAGTGTAAAGATTATTTCCTTGTTTTCTTTATTCGCATAAGCAAAGACATCTTTGAAGTTTGGAAGGAGGCCCAGGGCAGGTATATTGGTCTGGATCTCTGTTAACGCCGCTTTTGCCTTTGATGCATCAGGGTTTCCTCCTCCAATTTGTCTTGCCGACCAGAGATAAACTTCTGCCTGCAGCATTAATGTGGCTGCTTTTGACCAGAATACTTTAGTTTTAAAAGAGTAATCATTTGCAAAGTGATACGCAGAGCTGTCTATGTCCTGTTTAATAAAATTCATCACTTCAGTAACCGGTGAAGCAGCTTTTGCCAGGTTATCAAAATCAAAAGAAGTACTTGGATCCTTATGTAAGACTAAATCACCCCATGATCTGAGCAGATGAAAATAATAGAATGCCCTCATGCCATAAGCCTGTCCAAGATAATAGTCCTTGTCCTTTTTTGGCAGCAGATTAGTGGGTAATGTTTTCGAAATAAACAGGTTTAACTGATTAATATTTGTATAGAATCCTCCGAATGAACTTAATCCGGTATATTCTGCATTTAAAGTATTCAGATGCCAGCGTTCAAACACAATAGATCCGTCTCCTGTTTCACCGTAAATATCAGACCGGAATTCGCCCAGCTGTTCCAGCGTGAATGCATGTGTTCTTAATCTACTGTGGACACCCGTAATAAAAGTTTCAAATTGTTCCGGGGTTTTCCAGTAATTTACATCTGTCACTGAACTGACAGGAGAAAGATTAAGGACATCCTCACATCCTTCCATGAATGCTATAATTGTTATAACGAATATAACAAGATATAATTTTTTCATAGTTTTCATCTTAATGATTTTTTAGATTTAGAACGATACCTGCAGACCGAGAATATAAGTTCTTGGTAGAGGATATTTCCCAATATCAACTCCTCCTGATTCGGGACTGGTTCCTGTGTATTCTTTTGTAAAATATGCCAGGTTTTGTCCTGTAAGATATACCTGAAGTGATGAGATTTTCAGTTTTGAGAGTATTAACTTCGGAAACAAATAACTCAGTGTAACTTCCCTCATAGCCAGGTAATCTCCTTTCTCATAGAATGTTGAATTTTTAGAATTCACCCAAAGATCCTGATTACTGGTGTTCCAATCCAACCGCTTAATGTTGAGTGAGGGATAATCTGCGAACAAAAATCTCGGGTACTTTGCTTCAGTATTGTCAGGGGACCAGCTGTCATAAATCCAGTCAATTACATTCATTGTTCCTACATACTGCCCCATAATTCTCGCAGTCAAGTCGTTATAAATTATGTGTCCCATTCCATAATCAAAACGCCCATAAAGCGAAAAACCTTTAAATGATACAGTAGTAGAAAAACCTCCTGTCCATTTCGGGTAAATATTCCCCATATAAACACGGTCCAGGGAATTTATTGTGTCATTTTTATCCAGGTCAGCCCAGAGTACATCACCGGGTTCAATCGGGTATTTACCTTTTTTATTTGTTAAAGTGGAATAAATTGCTGGTCCGTAAAGGACTGCAATGGCATCGTACCTGTTTGCGGCGTTTTGGTTTACATCGTCCCAGTCTTTCAATATTCGCTCCTGCTTAAATGCATAAACGTCACCAAATGTCTCGCCTTCCTGATAACCGCCTACCCAGATAACTTTCCCGGTTTTTTGGTCATAAACTTCAAATCCTCCCTGCCTGTTTTTCTCATTACCATTGAATGGAAGTTTGAGGATCTTGTTTTTAACAAAGGAAGCATTAAACCCGAAATCCCATGTTAAACCATTATCCATTTTCAAAATATTAATATTGACTTCAGATTCAAAGCCTGTGTTTTGTAAATTACCAAGATTTGTCCGTATGCTGCCAAATCCGGTATATTCAGGTAACGCCAGATTGGTTAACAGATCGGATGTAATGCGTCTGAAATATGTGAGATTAAGGAAAATCCTGTTATCAATCATCCCTAACTCAATGCCTGCATCGAGCGATTTACTCTTCTCCCAGTGTAATCCGCTGTTAATAATTCCGGTATTCAGATATCCTGCCTTTGCATTGTATAATGTCTGAATTCCGTATCCTCCCTGTACCTCATAATTACCGATTCCGGCTATATTACCGTTGACCCCGTAACTGATCCTTGGTTTAAGGAGTGAAATTATGTTACTGAGTGGTGAGGATCTGAAGAAATCTTCCTGGTGTATATTCCAGCCGATTGAGATCCCCGGAAATGCACCCCATCTGTAATCTTTCAGGACGGAGGTCCCATCATAACGGATGACAGCGGTGAGAAGATATTTATCACTATAATCATATGTAAGACGGCTGAATCCTGACAGCATCCGGTAATTGCCTAATTCCGAGCCGATGCTTGTTCTGTCCACTGCCGAATTAAGAGTATAGATCTCATCAGTGGGAGCACCTTTTCCCGCTGCAGTAAGAATCCAAGAACTTAAATCAAAGTATTCGCCTCCAACCAGAAGACTCAGATTATGCCTGTTAAAACTCTTTTTATAATCAATTGTAATATTGTGCTGTTGCTGATAATATTTTTCATAACGTGCTGATGCGGCCCGGTTTATATCAACATTACCTGTCTGATAAACAATTTTTTTATCGAAGTTCTCTGAGACATAATCAGTATAATAAATATTAGCCTTTGCTCTCAGGAAGAGATCAGGAATAATTTCCCAGCTTGCCCCAATATCAAAAATTGATCTTCGGGTTTCGTTTTTTCTTATATACTTATCAAGATAATAGAGAGGGTTGCCATAACTCATATTAGATCCTGACGAGGGATTCCCGTCAGCATCAAATGGTTTAAATGTGGGTTGCATACTCTGAGCCCTGAAAAATATATCTCCGGGTAAAAATTGAGGCTGTTTTGATTGTGAATAAGTACCTCCGGCCGATATCTCCACATTTTTCATAACTTTATAAGACCCATTAAATGATCCGGATATTCGTTGATATTTTGTGTCTATTACCAGGCCATCCTCAGTATAGGAGTTTATACTGGCAGCGAACTTGCCCTTATCATTACCACCTGAAAAACTTAAGTTATGATCCATGGTATTTGCGTTCATATTAAAAGCGGCGTCACCTATCTGTCCGCTATAATCCCTGAACATGATCGTATCTTTTCCGGAATAAGGGTCCATTATCCATTCCCAGCCATCATTCACAAGATTTTGAAAATTTAAGCGGTTGGCACTGGTTATTTTAGTAAGATCGTACATCTGGGGATTGATTGTTCCAAAGCCGCTAAATGCTTCCGGATTATAATCCGCTGTGCCTCCCTGTCTTCTGTTAAGATTGGTCCATAATACCGCACGCCGGTTATAAAAAACAAAATCCCTGGCGTTTACATATTTATATTTTTCTCTTATTGCATTTATGCCTGCTTTCATCGTATATGTCACATCAGATACACCGGATTTCCCTGTTTTTGTTGTAATAATGATAATCCCGTTGTTTGCGCGAGCTCCATAAATTGCAGTTGAAGCTGCATCTTTAAGCACCTGCAGTGACTCGATATCAGCAGGATTAACGTCGCTCAATGTCCTGACGACACCATCAACAACAACCAGTGGGCTGCCCGGACTGGTTATAGAAGCACCGCCACGCAGAAGAATAGTCGGTAAACTTCCCGGTTGTCCGGTTGTGTTTATTACCCTTAGTCCGGGTATAGTTCCCTGTAAAGCCGAACCCGGATTAGCCCTTACAGCATTTGCCAGAACTTTTGTGTCAAGCTTGGATATTGAAGTTGTAAGCTTGGCACGAGACTGTGTTCCATAGCCGGTTACTACCACTTCTTCCAATCCCACGAGGCTTTCCGACATAGTTACATTATAAATGTTACTGCTGCCAAGTGCAACCTCCTGAGCTTCCATACCCACGAAAGTAAATACCAGGGTTTCAGCATCAACAGGAACGGAAAGCGAATACTTGCCGTTGTTATCGGTCATTGTTCCGGTGGTTGTCCCTTTGACAACTATTGAAACGCCTGCCAATGGTTCCTTATCTGGTCCGTTTACAGTACCTGTAACGGTTTTTTGAGCAAAAACCAAACTGGTACTAAATAAGAAAAATATCAGGATAAGGAAATTTCTTCCAACACCTGATAAAGCCGAATAATTTCGGTCTTTAAACATTCGCTGTTTTTTCATTGTTTAATTGATTTAAATTAGGATTAACTTTAGGTCAAACTAAGGTATAATATAATAATTAGGCGGTCAAACAAAACGTCCCTTCAGGGAAAATCTATAATTAGAACATAATATAAAAATATAAAAAAAATGGCAACTGATGGAATAACTGAAGAAAAATGTATCAGTTCATCATTGGAGATATAATACTCCTGGTTGAAATAATAATCTGATATTTTAAAAGAAATCTTTTTCATATAGTCTTACACTAAGATAGCCTCCAAAACCAGAATAAGTCGTTGTTACCCATATTTCTCCGGGATTTGCTTCAAAAAAACGCGGATAAGCCAGGCGTTTTACTTTACTTTTTTCTGTGATCCTGGCAATTACCACCGGGTCAGTCCATTTCTTGCCATCATCATCTGAGAACATGACCGACAGTTCTGCCCTGTTACCGGAGGAAAATACCTCCGCCGATATGCCATCGCCCGGGGTTAATGGTGATGGTGGTTTACCTTCCAGGTTATTTCGGTTCCAGACCAGGAACAAACGGCCGCTCTGCAGTCGTTTGAGCATTCCGGGAGCGGAGCTTGCATCGATCTTTGTAGGTTTGAAATTCTTCCAGGTCAATCCTTCATTTTCCGAATAAGCTTCCCAGAATACTCCCCAGTTTGTACGTATCAGCATCCATAAACGTCCGTCTTTAAGCTGCTCGATGGTTGCTTCGATAGCTCCGCTGTGGTGACCAATACCACCAAGATCAATTACGTTGGAGCGAACCCAGTTAAAACCGTCGGTCTTCGAGGTATATGTTACCACAGTATGATGGCCCGGATTATGCCGCATCATCATCGAACTGATTACAATATTTCCGTCACGAGTCTCGATAATATCCCTGTTTGCTCCTGTCCAGTCATCATGGAGCTTTTGAAGATCCTGCCATGTCTTCCCTTCATCAAGACTACGGACAGCATAAGTTGGTGTAGTTGCCTCAGGAGAATCGTGAATATCTTCCTGCCAGTTCCAGTTTGCTACTTCTTTTAAATTGGTAAAGGCAAGGATAATTACTCCGCTTTTTGTACGGATTAAGGCACGTTCAACATTGATCACAAATCGACCTGAATCAGAAAAAATCCGGTATTGTGTCCATGTTTTTCCCTGGTCTATACTGATGCAGCTCATATTCCTTTCCACAGTAAGAATACTCCCGTCGGACAGACGAACAAACGGACCGGATTTTAGTCCCGGTATTTCCTCAACCTTATCATGGATCCAATAGCCGGTGGTGGTAATTTTACCATCATTCTTTATTTGCCGGGAAGTTGTAGGACCACAGACTGCAAACAGAAGAATAAAAATAATTGTCAGTTTCGTTTTCATTTACAGATTTTTTTGTTAATTGTTTTGAATAACGATTTGAAGGTTATATACCTCAATATTAAGCAGGCCTTTTAAAAATTTGAATCGGGTCTTATTATTTCTCTGAATCTTACCCAGCTTTCAACAATTTCATTCCAGTCGCCGGATTTTCCCAGGCCCTTTGCACCTATCATAGCTGCTCCCATACATGCTGTCTCATTACATTCAGGAATAAAAAATACTGTTTTAAGAATATCTGCTTTTATTTTTATCCAAAGGCTGCTTCTTGCACCTCCTCCGGTGGATATTATTCCTTCTGCAGAATGAGGGTTTTTTACAGTTTGTATTAAATCAGCCAGACTAATAGATGTAGATTCCAGAAGTGCTCTTACAAAATGGCCATGATTATGAAAAGGCTTTATATTTTTAAATCCTTTAAGTTCCTGATATTTATAGGCACAAGGTGCAGCAACTAATCCTTCACAACCTTTTTCGACCTTTGTTGCCATTTCCAGTAATTCCGGAATACTTAACTCTGAAGCAAACCCCTTTTGGTACCACTCCAGAGAATATGCACCATTATCATCAAATGCCATCTGAAAATAATGACCGGAAGCTAACCCCGGAGCAATACAGAGAGATGCCCCGGGAGAGTATTTGTCAGAATAGCTAACGCAAGCCAGGACGGTTCCGGTCGATTCACTTACATTCTCATTTTGCGTTATTCCGCTGCCAATTGCAGCACAGTGATGATCCAGTCCTCCCAAATAATATGAGATGCCGGGAATAAGTCCAAGAAGTTTTGCACCTGGTTTTGTCAGCACTCCGGCAAAACTACCTGTTCTCTTTGGAGAAGGGAATAATCCGGAGCTAATAGAGAATGACTCTAAAGAACTGTTCCACCATTGGCATTTTGTGACATCAAGTAAACCTGTCAGTGATGCCGTACTTGCATCGGAGAATTTCTGACTTGTTAGTTCATATGTCAGATAATCTGATATGGAAAGTATGCTATTCACACGCTCCCAGATTCTGGGTTGTGTCCTTTGAAACCAGTTGAGCTTGGCAATACAGAATTGAAAATCCGGATCAATT
>Ga0102851_10000486_pt1 | contig 20078 bp, 21 predicted proteins | sample Mud3Dept3metaG_FD_79558 | JGI IMG/M metagenome (GOLD analysis project Ga0102851, IMG submission 79558) | Freshwater wetland microbial communities from Ohio, USA, analyzing the effect of biotic and abiotic controls - Mud 3 Core 4 Depth 3... | ecosystem: Environmental > Aquatic > Freshwater >... | reverse complement strand
GAACATCACGATCGAGGTCGAGGACGAGCCGGATGAGGAAATTCTCGACGATATGGGGATCGAGGACGGGGCGCTCTATGGGCTCTACCAGGGAGTGCCGCTCACCGACCGGGAATGGAACTACGGGAACGCGCTGCCGGACCGCATCGCAATCTACCAGGGGCCGATCGAGCGGGACGCGCGGAGCGATGAAGAGATCGAGGAGATCGTGCTGGACACGGTCGTGCACGAGATCGGGCACTATTTCGGGTTTGATGATGAGACGCTGTATGAGATAGAAGACGAGAAGAACGAACAACGGGAACGTGGGAAGAGAAGTGAAAAAGATCGAAGTTGAGAGGTTGGGAGGTTGAGAAGTTGGGAGGGGAAAAAGGCCGAGGCTAAGATGTTGAGATGTTGAGAAGTTGAGAAAATAAATACAGCAGAAACTGTCAAAAGCAGAACTTGTCGTGTGATTTTTCCATTGCATTCAGCATGGCGAGAATGCCCTCGTATTCCTGGTCCAAATAGCGAAACGTTTCATCGTTAATGTATTTACAGGCAAGGGAAAACTCCAGCCAGCTTTGTGTTTCAGATGCTTCCTGCATTGAATCGGTCAGCTTGTTCCTGAAGACAGCAGGGTATTTTCTCTTCCGCCAGGCTTCGGCTAGATTTGAGCAGACGGATCGGGAAGAACGTCTGACTTGGTCTGTAAGCGAATACTTTTCTTCTGACGGAAATGTTCTAGTAATCTCGAAAATCTTCATTGCGGCATCGAATGCCTTACGATATACATCAAGATCTCTGAAATGCTGTATTCTCTTAGGGTTCGTCATTGCTTTGCGCCCAACTTCCCAATTTCTCAACTTCCCATCTTCGTGTATTTCTGAAGAATCTTCTCAATGATCCCCGTTGTCGAAGCTCCCTTCACATACGGCACGTTCACGACCCGTCCACCCCGCGCCTGCACGATGTCCCCGCCGATGATCTTCTCGACCGGCCAGTCGCCGCCCTTGACCAGCACGTCCGGCTGGAGCGCTGAAATGATCTTGTAGGGGTCGGGTTCGCTGAAGATGGTGACAAAATCGACTGCTTCGAGCGCTGCCAGGGTCTCGGCGCGTTCCTGTTGGGAGTTGATGGGACGCTTCTCGCCCTTGATCGTGCGGACCGAGGCGTCACTGTTCACGGCAACGATCAGGAGGTCTCCGAAGGAACGCGCGATCGCGAGATAGCGGGTGTGGCCGGTGTGGATGAGGTCGAAGCAGCCGTTCGTGAAAACGATCTTCTTCCCGGCTGCGCGGAGGACAGCGAGAAGGGGACGGAGCTCTTCGATGGTCTTGACCTTGGTCTGCATAGCGAACTATACACTAAAAACAGCGGGGAAGGCAAGGGCCGTGTCGTGGCTTGAGCGGTCTTGAGGAGAATGCAAAGGGGGCGATCGGCAAGTCCGGTCACATCTTGTTGCTCTCGAAAATATCATTGAAGACCGAATCGATCTTCCTGAAGGCGGAAAGGACCGCAGGGTCGAAGTGGGACGGCATGGTCCGGTCATCGCCCTGAGTAATGACAGCGTACGCCTCGTTGTGGGAGAACCCTTCCTTGTAGGGACGTACGCTGCGCAGCGCGTCGTACTGATCGGCAAGCATGACGATCCTTCCTTCAATGGGGATCTGCTCTCCCATGAGCCCGCGGGGGTAGCCGCCGCCGTCGTACCGCTCGTGATGGTTCAGCGCGACCGAGGCCGCGAGCTGGATCGCCGGATAGTCCGAGCCCGAAAGGATCTTCTCGCCCATGGTCGTGTGGGTCTTCATGAACTCGTATTCGTTCCCGGTGAGAGCTCCCGGCTTCAGGAGGATGCTGTCGGGAATGCCGATCTTTCCCAGGTCGTGCATGGAGCTCGCAAAGGTCAACTGTTCGATGAAGTTCGCATCAAGGGACAGTTCTTCGGCGAGCTTGTTCGAGTACAGACCGATCCGGGAGATGTGGGAGCCTGTCGTCGTATCGCGAAATTCCGCAACGACCGTAAGCCGGCTGATGACCTCACGGCTCATGTTCTTCACCATGATGAGCGCATCGGACAGCTCCTGGGTCCTTTTCCGCACGGTCTCTTCGAGGGTCTTCTTGTAATCCCGCTCCATCTGGATGAGGTCGGAATACTTAACCGCCTTCTCGATGGTATGAAGGAGATAGTCCGCGTTGTAGGGTTTCGTGATGAAGTCGAACGCGCCCTTCTTGATTGCGTCGACCGCCACATCGAGCTCGGCATAGGCGGTCATGAGAATGACCGGGATCTGGGAGTCGAACTTGTGGATCATGCCGAGCAGGTCCACGCCGGTCAGGCCGGGCATCTTGATGTCCGTCAGAACGACATCGATCGGCGTCCGCTGGATCTCCTGGACGGCGCTGTTGGCGTTGTCGCAGGTCATCACGGTGAAGCCGAATGCGCGCAGCAGCGTGGCGATGGATTCGAGCACATAGGGGTCGTCGTCGACCGCGAGGATCACGCTTTTTTTATCGGGCATGATTCCAGCACCTCTCTGATCTTTCTGAGCAGGTCCCTCGGCGAGACCGGCTTTGAGATGAACGGGACGCCGCTGTCCAGCAGGCCTTTGCTGTGGACGATGTCGGCGGTATAGCCGCTGGTGAAAAGGACGCAGGTGTTCTGCCTCAGACGCTTGATCTCATCATAGACAGCCTTCCCGTCCTTCCCGGGCATGATGACGTCGAGCATGACGAGATGGATGATGCCGGAGTGCTTGCGGAACAGACGTATGGCCTCCTCGCCGTCAGCAGCGACGATAACATGGTAGCCGAATTGTTCCAATATCGACGCGGTGATCTTGCGGATGCTTGCCTCGTCCTCGGCGATCAGGACGGTTTCGCCATTCCCTTCGGGAAGAAGGGACGCCGCTGCCGCGTCAGAGATGCGGACGCCGGAAAGGGGAAGATAGACCCGGAATGTCGAGCCGATGCCCGGTTCACTATAGACGTTCACGAAGCCCCGATGGCTCTTGATACTGCCGTACACGGTTGCCAGACCGAGGCCCGGGCCTTTTCCCGGATCCTTGGTGGTAAAGAACGGTTCAAAGGCCTTTTTTTTCGTTTGCGCGTCCATGCCGGAGCCGGTGTCCGTTATCGCAACGACCGCGTAGGTCCCCTTTGTTCCATAACCGTGTATGGAGATGAACGTGTCCTCCAGTTCCAGCGTATCGGTCGAGATGCTGACGGTCCCACCCGAGGGCATTGCCTCGCGGGCATTGACCAGGAGGTTCATGAGGGACTGCTCGATCTGGCCTTCATCGGCCATGATGGTCAGGGCGGTATCAGTCAGCTTCAGCTCGACCGTGATCGCATCGCCCGCCTCCCTGCTGAACGAGCCGACTGCGCGCCTGACGGTCTCATTGATGTCCACCGGTTTGAGGCTCAGGATCTGCTTGCTGCCGAAGGCCAGAAGCCCCTTGGTGAGGCCGGACGCACGCTCTGACGCGGCCAGGATCTGTGCAGCCAGCGGTCGAAGCGGATCGCTCTCCGAAAGCTTCATCCTGATCACATTCGCGTAGCCGATGATGGTGGTCAGGATGTTGTTGAAGTCGTGGGCAATGCCGCTCGTGAGGGTGGAGATCGCCTCCATCTTCTGGTCGTACCGGGTCTTGCCTTCGCGATGGACGCGTTCCGTGGTGTCACGGGTCACGGCAAGGATGGCGATTACCGTTCCCTCGCTGTCCCGGAAGGGGATGGCATCCGTGTCAAGCCAGCGGCGTGTGCCCCGCAGTCCGGTGATCTGGTATTCCAGCGATTCCGACTCCCCCTCCGCCGCTTTTCGGACGAGGGACTGGAAGGAGGACCTGAACTCGGGCGCGACGATGTGCTGGAACGGCTTGTCGCGGATCCGGTCGAAGGAGTCGGCCTCGACCATGAAAAGACCTGCGGGGTTTATTTCCCTGACAGAGCCGTCGGGCCCCAGGAGCATGACGCAGACCGGCAGCGAATCGATGACGTCTCTGAAATGGTCTGTGCTGCTCATTGAGGGTCCTTCCAATAGGAATGTTCTTCTGGTACGCTCACCGGCATTCGCATTCGCTCATGCCGATGATCATTTATCCAGTATAGCAAATATTAAACCAGCATCTCAACGATCTTTAGGATAACGGTGGATATTTTTTTGACAGACCATGTTTCCGGCAGGTGAATGCCGTGCATGAAATCTTATCCTTTTTCCCCGTCCAGAAGCTATTTCTCGATGTATGTGTGCGCGTGTTTTCCGGGAGGGGGCTGCTGGTGGGCCTGTCTACCGGATATAGGCCTCCGTGACATACCGCCGCATCATCCGGTGACTGTTGAAGTAATATGCGTTCTTGCTGATGGCATTGTTCATCATCCTGACCCATGCGTCCTTATTCGCATTGTAATATTTCGGGATGATGATGTTCTCCAGCTTGTGATAGAGGTCAGCGGCATCTTCGGCATCGGCGTCGCCGGGCGTCGAGTATTCCGTTGGCGGGCCGCCGATGGACCACCCGGTGAATCCCTCGATGTGCCCCTCGATCCACCAGCCGTCAAGGACGCTGAAGTTCAGCACCCCGTTGTGGGCCGCCTTCATGCCGCTTGTGCCGGAGGCTTCCAGGGGCCGGAGCGGCGTGTTCAGCCAGATGTCGACGCCGGACACGAGCTTGAGCGCCGTGTCCATATTGTATCCCGGCAGGAACACCACCTGGACCTTGCCTTTCAGTTTATCTCCGTAGCTGTAGATCCCCTGGATCAGCTTTTTTCCGTTGTTATCATAGGGGTGCGCTTTGCCGGCATAGATGACCTGGATCTTTCCCTTTTCGGCGATCTTGAGCAGGCGGTCGATGTCGCGAAAGAGGAGATGGGGCCGCTTGTAGGCCGTTGCCCGGCGGGCGAAGCCAAGGGTCAGGACGTTCAGGTCCATCTCAGCGCCTGTTGCCTGTTTCACATGGCCGAGCAGCTTGCGCTTGGCCTCGCGGTGCGCCTCCCAGAGATCGAGCTCGGGGATGTTGCCGCTCCGGACAAAGAGCTCGGGCTCGTTGGCCCAGCCGGGAATATACTTGTCGAACAGCTTCGCCATGTCCCCGCAGGTCCAGGTGAAGGTGTGGACCCCGTTGGTGATGGCGTGGATGTGGTAGCCAGGGAACATGTGCTGCGAAACCTCACCGTGCTTTTTGGCCACGCCGTTGATGTACTTGCTCAGGTTCAGGGCCAGCATGGTCATGTTGAGGCTGTCCTTTCCCGCGATGTCCTTCAGCACGTCGATGGGAAGGATGTCGCCGAGCACCTGCTTGACGAGCGGGTAGGGGAACTTGTCGTGGCCTGCCTCGACGGGGGTATGGGTCGTGAAGACGCACAGGTCCCGCACCCGGGCGAGGTCCCAGACCGAGCGCTCGTCCCAGACGCTTTCGATGTCCCGCTTGAACCGGAGCAGGAGCTCCAGGGCCAGGAAGCTCGCATGTCCCTCGTTCATGTGGTATTTTTTGATGTGGAACTCGAGGGCGTGCAGCATCCGCACGCCGCCCATTCCCAGGACGACCTCCTGCTTGATGCGGTAGGTGTGGTCGCCGCCGTACAGGTAATCGGTGATCCCCCGGTCTTCCGGGATGTTCTCCGGAACGTCCGTATCGAGGAAGAAGATCGGGATCTTGCCCCCCGTGGGGCTGATGACCGTGTAGACCCAGGCCTGGATGGATACGTCCCTGCCCTCGATCTGCACCTTCACTTTCACGGGGAGAAGCCGCATATAGGTAACCGGATCCCAGACAACGGGTTTTTCCTGCTGCCAGCCGTTCTCGTCGATCTCCTGGTTGAAATAGCCCTTCCGGCTGATGAGCGTCACCGCGACGACAGGCAGCTTCAGGTCCGCAGCGGACTTGATGGTGTCGCCGGCGAGGATGCCCAGGCCGCCGCTGTACGTGGGGATGTCGTTCTTGACGCCGATCTCCATGGAGAAGTAGGCGATCATCTGCTCGGTGGTGAACTCGTGAAGGTCGTTCATGCTGTTCCTCGGGAATTGGCCGGGAGTGAAATGGGGATCGATCCCTGAAAAAGATACCAGAAAGGGCCGTGTATTTCAACGCAAATCACGGCAGAGGCCTGGCGGCTGGCCGCTTGTCGGTGAGTCCAGGAGCGAGCGCATCCCTGCAGCTCGCTCCTGGGAGCTGCAATCCAGAAAAAGATTCAGATACGGAAGGAGCGGATTACTATCATGATAAAAGCGGATAAAATCCAAAGCAATGCATTCACCTGCCGGGTGATTTGCCTATCAGGGAAAAATCCGCTGTTATCCGGCTCTCATCCGGCTTGATCAGTGTCACGCGCGGTTTTTTAGGTGAACGAGGCGGCGGGCCGGCATATCAACTGCCGCCCATGGCCCTCCGGGCGAGTTCCACGAGCCCGAAGACCTTCAGGTCCACGAGGGTGCCCGCGGCCTGCGACTTGCTCAAGTACTCGCTGACACCGGTCATGGGGACCTCGATGACCTCGATGATCTCGTTGTCGTCGCCTCCGGACCTTCCCACATGCTCGAGCCCGGTGCAGAGGTAGGTCCGGAGGACCTCGGTGGAAGCGCCCGTGGACACCGGTCCCTCGGCCAGGAAAAGGAGCTCTCGCGCCGACCAGCCGGTCTCCTCGATCAGTTCCCGGCGCGCGGCATCTTCCATGGATTCCCCGGGGTCCACCAGGCCCGCGGGGAGCTCGATGACGTCCCTGCCGAGGGGGGGGCGGAACTGCTTTTCAAGAAGGACCGTATTCGCCGGCGTGACCGCCACCATCACGACAATGCCGCCGACGTTGACTCGTTCCACTGCTTCCCAGGTCCGGATCACGCCCCTGGCGTCGCGGTAATGGATCTCCACGGCGCTCATGAACTTGCCTTTCCAGCGGACTATTTTATCGATTATTTCCACAGTACAATGAATGGCCTCTGCCACGGAGGCGCATGAGGAAGGCACAGCACGACCACGATGCCAAGAGGATGCTGTGATCAATGTGGCAGAGGCATGATGATTTTAACGTCCGCTTTCGTCGTTCACTGTATCTCTGTGCCTCTGCGGCAGGCGCAGCCTTACAGCCATTTCTCCAGGTCCAGGGCGATGGCCGCGGGGATGATGGTGTCCACTTCGCGCACCCGCTTGCGTCCGGCCATGGTGAACATGGCCTTCAGCAGCGCATCCTCGTCCTTGTAGTTGGTCAGGATGGTGAAATCAGACTCGGGAATGTCCCTTTTAAAGTATCCGCATCCTTCGAGCCTGACCGCACGGCGCGGTCCGCGGACCGTGGGGCCGAAGATGCGGCAGATATGTGGCCGGAACTCATAGATGAGGCACGCGCCGTTGTCATCGAGGGCGGGGCAGCGCATCTTCGCCGACCGCCGCGAAATGGAATCAATGGAGGCCAGCGTTTTCAGCAGCGGGTCCTTCCGGGAAAAAGCGCCCTTCTTCTCCAGGATATCGAGTTGTTCGTTCGCCCGGTCGACGACGCGCTTCCGGATCGTGGCGGGGACTTTCTTCAGGCTGTCCCGGATATGCAGCGCGTCGAGGAGGGTGATGTCGAAAAATCCCGACGCGCAGCACTCGTGGCATCCGCGGAGACAGGCAACGCGGTTCTTCCGCGAGGCCTCGGTGAACTGCTCGCTGGTGAGCTTGAGGAACGTTGAATAGTTCTGGACGGTCTTTTTCATTCCGGTCGGCGGCCTTCCTTCGTTGTTAAAGTGAGGGATTATACGGGCCTGACGGGTGTTTTGTCAACAACTTGTGCCGGAAAAGGAAAGAGGAAAAAAGAAGGCAGCGAAGGGCATCCTTCGCTGCCGGTGAGGGAAACGTTTATAGTCGGGGACCGCCTCAGGGGCGCTGCGGACCAGGGCCGCCGCCCTTGCCCGATCCGCCGCGCCGGGGATGGCGCGCGCCTTCCATCATGCCGCGCATCTCCTGCTGGAACTCCTGGTTGAAGATGAGGTAGCGGGCCATCTGCGTCACCGTGAGGCTGTCTTTGGCCGCGCTGAACTCCTTGTCGCGGAGCGAGAATATCTCGTGACGGTTCTTCTCGATCGCGTCGATCGCGGTCTTCAGCTTCGCCTCGTCGGGCGGGGTCGCATGGAGCATGACCTTGAGCTCCCGAATGGCCTCATGGTTCTCCTTCATGAGCGCCCGGCGCTTCTGCTCGATCGCCGTGATGGCCGGGATGAACTTCGCCGCGGTCTCCTCATCGAGTTGGAGCGTCTCGGTCAGACGGGCCAGCCTGACCGCTTCGACCTTCTTCCGGACCTCTTCGCGCTGCTGTTCTGTCGGCCGTCCGCCGTCGGGGCGTCCGCCCTGCGGGCCCGGCGCCTGCTGGGCCACGGCGCTTGCCGCAAGACCTCCCAGGAGCATCAGCATGATCATGCTTCGCATAAAATGTTCCATGGTCAACTCTCCTCGTTCTGGCTATCGAGCATTCTGGACAGTGATTCCAGCTCCTCGGTGTTCAGTTCCGTCAACCGGTCCTCTACGCTCAGGTCCGCGTTGTTCTGCATGATATCGAGGTAATCGTCCTGGAGGAGCGCAAGCTCCCCGGTCGCCCAGAGGTCAACAGCGTCGACTTCGGTATCCGACAGGTCCGCAAGCTCCATGGCGTCGGCAGGGGTCAGGGTGGTCCGGACGGCACTGCGCTCCGGCGTTGCCACGCGGGCAATGGGCGCCGGCACGGGCCGGACGAGAAGCCAGGAGGCTGAAGCCACGATCAGGACCGCGACCGCAGCCCAGGTCCAGCGGGGAAGGGTAAGGATCAAGGGAACGCGAGAGCCCCACCACGACCGCTTCTGCTGTTCCTCGCTGCGAACCTGCCGGAAGACCTTGCCCGGCATGGCTGCCCAGAACGCCTCGCCCGGGTCGGGGACGGGTTCCGCGGCAAGCAGGCGGAGGAGCTCAAGCTCTGTCCGGCAGTCCCCGCAGGAGGACAGGTGCCCCTCGACGCGGGCCCGCTCGTTCTGATCGAGGGCCTGCTCCAGGTATGCGGGCAGGAGTTCTTGTATGTCGTTATTCGTGCACATCGCTCTTTATCTCGCCAGTCAACGTATCGCTCAGCATGGCCTTCAGCTTCTGCACCCCATGGTGATAGTTCGCCTTGGATGTTCCCACGGAACACTTCATGACCCCGGCGATCTCATTGAATGTTTTCTGTTCCTGCACCCGGAGCATCACCGTGAGCCGCTGTTTTTCCGGAAGTGAGGTGAGCGCCTTGTACAGCCGTTCCCGGGCTTCCTTCTTGATCAGAGATTCCAGCGTCTTCGGGTCCCGCCGGATGATGACATCGTCCAGGGGTACGCGGCCGGCGCGCGCCCGGTCCCGGTAGAGGTTCTTTGCCAGGTTGATGGCGATCTGGTAGAGCCAGGTCCGGAAGCTCGAACGCCGTTCGAAGGCCTGTATGCCGGTGAAGGCCTTCACGAGGGTCTTCTGCAGGAGGTCAGCGGCATCGTCAGCGTCGCTCACCATCCGGTAAAGCATGGAGAAAAGCGGCTTCTGGTGCTTCCTGACCAGTTCGTCAAAGGCCTCCCGGTCGCCGGAGGCGACACGGTCAAGAAGTTCGAGATCATCATCCATAGGATGTCCGTTTGTCATGAAATGAGACACGGAAAGGGGCAAAAGGTTGAATCCAGGAGCGAGCGCATTCCCGCAGCAAGCTGCAGGGAGCGTTCAACGGTCATCAGTGTCCGCCGGCAGGGCGGTCAGGACTGCACGGACGGTGAAGGATCTTTCACGGCGTCATGATACAGGCTGACACGGTTTCTACCGTTGCGCTTGGCGTGGTACAGGGCCTCGTCCGCCATCGTGACGAGACCGGCGCGGTCATCCGTGTCTTCGGGGAAGGAAACGACGCCGATGCTCAACGTGCACTTGAGTTCACCATCGTACACCCGGGTCACCACCGTTCTCTCCATGATGGACCGGACGCGCTCCGCCATCTGTTCGGCGCCTTTCCGGTCGGTCTCGACCATGCCGACGGCGAACTCCTCGCCGCCGTAGCGGGCCACGAAATCCGTGCCGCGGATGGTCTCCAGCAGGATCCGGCCGACGGCCTTGATCGCGATGTCTCCGATGGGGTGGCCGTACTTGTCGTTCACGAGCTTGAACTTGTCGATGTCCATGAGGAGGATGGAAAAGGGCCGCGGTGTGCGCTCCAGCTCCCGGTACTTCTCGGCAAGCTTTCCCATGAAGGTCCGGTGGTTCAGGAGGCCCGTAAGGCCGTCGGTCCGCGCCAGGTCCTCGATCCTCTGGTGGAGCAGGGAATTGCTGGCGACCATGGCGACCTGGTTCATCAGGGTATCGAGCAGGTATTCGCGCTGGTATTCCGAAAAGGCATCGGGCCGGAGGGACGCAAGAAAGAACACGCCGAGGAACTCCTGATTGGCGACGAGCAGCTTCCCGAACAGGGACCGGATGGGCTTCTGGAGCTCCTTGAACGGGAACAGGCCTATGTCCTTTCCGCGGTCGCCGTAGTCTGCCGTGGCAAAGTTGGTGATGCCGCTTTCCTGCCAGTGCTTGTGCATGTACGAGACGACCGCGCTTTCCTCGATCGAGAACGTGCGGCCGGCCAATGCGGTATCGTAGCCGTCGAGCGCGACGAGCTTCAGATGGGTCTTCCCTTCGATCTCGGTCTTCAGGACGCAGGCGCAGAAGTCGAAGGGGACGACCGACTTGACCTGCGGGATGGTCTTTCCCATGATCTCTCCGAACTTGAGGCTGCTGTTCAGGTCGGTGCTGATCGCGTGGAGCGTCCCGAAATGGGCTGCCCGCGTGTCAAGATCGAGCAACATCTGCGTCCGCTCGATGAGTTGGACGAAAAAGGGCGAGAACCGGTCCAGCATGTCCTGGGTCTCGAAGGAGAATGCGCCGGCCTCCAGGTTGTCGACCGCCAGCACCGCGATGACGCTGTCCTTGTGGACGAAGGGGATCATGAGCAGCGACCGTATCGGGATGTTACGGACGTCTTCTCCATAATAGCCGAGGGACGTGAGCGGGACCGACATCCCTGCGAGGTCGGAGAGGTACTGGGGCTGGCGCCGGTCCGCGCAGATGTCGATCAGCGTCCTGCCGTTGGACGGTTCCAGGGCGGTCCCGACCGGCAGGACTGCATGCGCGTTCATGCTTTTGCATGCGCGCAGGACGAAGTGTTCTCCGCCCTCCCGCCGCTCCTTCAGGAACAGGACATAGGTGTGGGCCGGGACGAACTCGTAGATCATTTCGAGCAGGCCGTTGAAGCTGATCTCTCGCTCCCGGGCCGCCTTCAGGTTCACGGCCTGCCTGCTTTCCTGGGTGAGCGATTCGAGCTTTGCCGGGTCCGAGAGAGGGTTGACGGCCTCGGCTTTCGCGACGAGCCGGTCATGGGCGTCCTTTGCCTGATCGGCCCCTTTCTGAATGGAGTTCATGATGAACGAGGTCGCCAGCGAGACGGCTGCCAGAGAAAGACCAAAGCCCGCGTAGGCGTTCCCGCGGGCGGCATCGAATTGACCGGTGATGAACAGGCTGGCGAGCTCAACGGAGAGGATGGCAAGGACCATGAGCGCCGCCTGCGGGGGGCGGGAAAGTGCGGCGAACACGACGGCGAAAAGGTAGTAGGCCGACCACAGGGTCGAGAGGGCCCCGCCGGTCAATTGTATGATGAAATTCATGAAGATGACGCCGAGGACGATGAAGCGAAAGGGCACGGGCAGGATGGGGAGATCAGAGAAAATGAATTCGTAGGAGATCCGGAAGACCAGGAACAGGTATCCCGCGATCCAGCAGTACAGGGCCACCAGGGAAAGCGCGGAGCCGGACAGCCCCGGCTTGACGAACAGGCCGAGGCAGGATATGACTGCGTACGCGCCCAGGCTGAGATCGACGAACTTCCTCAAAGCTTCCTTCGCCTCCGCAGTTCCTCTTCCCGGTACTTCTGATAGAGGACCTCCCACTCGCGGCTCCCCTCGGGGACCTTGCGGGAGAGCGACTGGATCATCGTCCGGACCACGGTGTCCGCATCGTCGTCGAACTTGAGCTCGTCGGCGATGGTGCGCTTGATCTCCCGGAGGACCCGCTCCTCAGGCTGGATCGCGTCGACGGTCCGGTCCTGCATCAGCATGTCGAGGACAAGGTGGGAAATATGGGATATCCGGTCTTCGCTCAGTCTCATGGCCGGTGGTCCTTTTTTGCGCCGTTATTCCGCAATCCGCAATCCGCAATCCGAAATCCGCATTAGAGTACGACCCCCCGGTCCTTCGCCAGCTTCTGTTTCGTGAGCTCGAACACCTTGCGGTAATCCATCTGGCCCCTGGCGATCTCGGCCTCGTGCGCGGACAGGAGCTTCTCGACATCCCTGTTGAGCTTGTCCTCCTCCAGCATGTTCGCGGTAATGACGCCGGCGATCTTCGAGGCGACGGCGTCCCGTGACACGTCGTATTTGGTCAATCCCTTGTTCTCGAGGTTCACGGAGATCGCGGCTGCAATGTGCTGGATGAGTTCTTTGGAGAGGCGCATCTTGGAAGGCATTATACCAGAAAACGGATACGGAAAAACCTTTTTTTACCGCAGAGGACGCAGAGGTGCGGAAGAACAAAGGACGAGTGCGAGGGTTGGCAGCAGACGACCATGGAACGAGGTGTTCACTTTACCGCTGCGGACTTGATCTTCAAAGGCGTCCCCGGTGCTACATCTCTGCGTCCTGCAGTAAGAAATCTTAAGCTGTTGGTCGTACGCCCCGGACCTTGCGGAAATCCGCCCAGATATCCACGACGCCCAGGGCGATGACCACGGCGATCAGGGGCGGCAGGGTCAGGATGATGGCGTGGGCGAAGCTCCGCCAGACAACGGCGATCTTCACTTTCCGGAGCCAAAATTCCACGAGGGCGGCGCCTTGCGCCGTGTAGACCAGCAGGTAAATGAGTGCGAGGTTCAGACCGATGAGGAAGGCAACGGAGTCGACCCTGCCGATGAGCCCGCTGGCAACGAGGCCGAGGGTGACGATGAGCCCCCAGACCCACTGGTCCGGCGCGTGCCAGTCGGCAAGGGACGGCTTGTCCGGAACGGGGAGGCCCGGGTCCTTCCTGAGCAGGATGGTCCGTGCCATGCCATAACAACAGGCAGCCTGGAACAGGGTGGTGGCCAGGATGATGCCGGGGCTGAGCCGAACCAGATAATAGAGCATCCTGTCCGAGACAGCATCGAGCATGTGCGCCACGTCGGCAAGCCCGAGCTGGGTGTAAAGCTGCTGCGCGTCGGTAATGCTTGTGCGCAGGTACTGTTCCGCCAGCATGACCGGGTTCTTGCCCGCCTTGATCAGGAGAGGGGTGAGGACAACGATCAGCGCGGCAAGGGGCAGGACGCCGCCGGCAAGGATGGCCTGCTCGGGCTTAAGACGCCGGAGCAGCCCTTCCGACAATCCCAGGGCCATGCACCCCAGGCTGAGAAAGAAGAGCATGAAGACAGCTTGGCCGCTCACGACGACAGCGATTAGGGCCGCCGCTGCGCCCATGGCGGCGATGCCCGCCTTGCGCCCCTCCCGGATTGTGACGGTGATGAGCGGAACGGGGGCGAAGAGGGCGACGATCTGCCCGAGGACCGGGATGAGGAACCCCGCGATCGTGAGGCCGGCCGCCTGGACGGCGGCGATGAGTATGGACCGATAGGGCATGGGATCTCCAATACGTGATAGCAGTGATGCCTTCCTGCAGGCAAAAAGACGAGGAACTATCGAGATCAGCGAGGACGCAAGGGATGATACGAGAAAAAGGGCTTTCGTGTTTTTCTTGCGGCCATTATGCCTGATAAGATACGCCAGCCTGGGCAACTCAGGAAGCATAAAGAAGAAAAAAGGGAAACCCACTGTGCCTCATCGGCAACGGCCGGGTTTCCCTCGAAAATGTCGCTCTGCTGCGGCGCTGCCTAGCTGATCTTCTCTCCCGAGAACGGCAGGAGGGCGATGTTCCTGCCTCGCTGGATGGCAACGGTGATCTCCCGCTGGTGGCGGGCGCAGTTGCCGGAAATGCGGCGGGGCAGTATCTTGCCTCGCTCAGTGATGAAGAACTTTACGGTCTTGAGGTCCTTGTAGTCGATAAAAGGCGACTTGTCGACGCAGAACCGGCAGACCTTCTTTCTGACCTGGAACCGCTTCTTGTGGGGACCGCCGGGGCGCGAGTCCCGGGGCCTGCCGCCCTCTGATGACCGGGGTCCGGACGGACGGAACCCCGACGGCCTGGGTGATGACGGCCTGGGTGACGACGGGACGGGTGCCGACGGTGCGGGTGTCGACGGTGTATTTTCAGTAGGTTCTGCCATGTAAGTGCTCCTCGTAAATTGGTTGTGGTGCCTGCCGTGTCAGGACCGCGGACGGTCTAGAAGGGGATCTCTCCCTCGTCCACGGGCGGCTCGGGCATGGGTTCGTGCTCCGGTTTGCTGCTCTGGCCGGCCGGACTGCCGGTGCGTTTCGGCATGAAATTGACGAGCTGCGCAACGACCTCGACCTTGCTGCGTTTTTGGCCGGAATCCTTGTCGTCCCACCGCCGCTGCTGCAGCCTGCCTTCGACCAGGATGGCGTCCCCCTTGTTCAGGTACTGGCCGCAGTTCTCGGCAGTTTTTCCGAACACGACGATGTCGATGTAGCTGACCTCGTCCTTGGTCTCCTCGCCCTGCTTATAACGGCGGTTCACCGCGATGGCAAAGCTCGCCACGGCGGTGCCGCTGGGCGTGTACCGGACCTCGGGGTCGCGGGTGAGGTTGCCGAGGAGGATCACCTTATTGAAGCTGTTCATGCTGCTCCTTCCTGGTCCCGGCTGCCGGGGGCGGCTGCGGGGTTAGGATGACCGGTGCTCGCTCGATGAGCGGTGTTCGCCGGACGGCCTGCTGCTGACCGTGCCGCCGGCCGGTTTTTCCTTCTTCGGCTTCGGCGGCGCTTTGACGCGCAGTTCCTTCTCCAGCTTCACGGTGAGGAACTTGATGACCGCATCGGTCATCTTGTAGGTGCGCTCGAGCTCGCTGACGGCTGCGGGCGCTCCCTTGAACTGGAAGAACGCATAGTGGCCGCGCTTCTGCTTCTTGATCTCGTAGGCAAGCTTTTTCTTGCCCCAGTCCTCGAACTTGAGCATCTCGGCGCCCTGTTTCGCCACCACGTCCTGCATTTTCTTGATGATGGCGTTGGTCTCTTCGTCCGCGAGGTTGGGGTTGATGATGAAGATGGACTCGTATATCGACATTGTGCTGCCTCCTTCTGGGTTATAGCCCCCCGACCGGCGGGGAGCAAGGAGTAATCCCGGGCGGTCCGGAACGGCGACCGTGGGAATCGACCTTACTCATTTGAAGACCGTCAAAATATCATAGGAAGGCGCAAAATGCAAGCGTTTTTATCAGGATAGGGACGGGTGTCACCATCGTTACAGCCAGAGCCGGGAGAGTCCCACGAGAAAGACGAGCAGCACCGGAACGTACATCAACCGGTAGGTGCCGGCGAGGTCTGCCTTGAAGTACTGGACCGTGAGCAGCAGACAGAGGTGGGTGGGCGAGAGCATGACGCCGGCGAAGCCGCTGGCGAAGGCGAAGGTGACCACGGCCGGGTCCGGATGTCCGCCTGCCATGGCCGTGATGATCGGGAACGTGGACCCGACGAAACCCACGGTCAGCCCGGTGAGGAGCCCCACGAGGAAGGGCAGGGCGAAGTACACCGCCAGGGGCGGCATGCCGCTCTCGCGGAAGAAGCGCGGCAGGGCCTCGATGGACCCCGAGGCGTCGAGCATGTACTTGAAGGCCATGATGCCGAAGACCATCAGGATGACGTTCAGCGAGATGCTTTCCCTGACCGCCGTTCCGATCTCCGGCAGGGAGTACCGGTAGATGGCGATGAGAACGATCACGATGCCCGCCATGGCGATGGACAGGTTGAGCTTGAAGACCACGACCAGCACGAGGGACGCGATGATCGGCAGGAGCGAGATGACGAGGTCTCTGACATCTTCCTTCTTTCGCTTACCCGGCACTGCGTGTCCTTCAACGCCTCTGAAGCAGAACAGGGCGCCGATGACGACGACAGCAAGGGGGAGCGGCAGCTGGGAGAGCAGGAGGCTGTTGAGCGGTATCCTGGTCACTGCCGCGACCAGGATGATGCCGGGGTAGAGCGGCGAGATGTACTCCCATATGTGGCGGAACCAGTAGTTGATGAAGGCCCGGCGTTCCGGAGAGACCGGGATATCCCCGGCCGCCTCCTGCACCATGGGCGCCGAGAAGGCGGCGCCGCCGGCAGAGGGAAGGAGCCCGATGACGCCGGGGAGGACTGCCATGGATATCCTCCGGTCCCGGGCAACGCGGCTGAGGGAATCGGTCATCTGCTTCAGCAGGCCGCGCTTCCTGATAACGTTCTCGAGCACCATGATGAGGACCAGGGCGCCGATGAGGTTCAGTGTCACCGGGTCCGCCCCGGCCTGGGCCATGACCACGAGCTGTTCGACCGGCCCGATGCCGTAGAGCGCCCCGAGGAGGGCGGCGGCCAGGAGCATGACCGCGCCAAGGTTCCAGCGTAGGCGCAGGAGGAGGATGATGAGGACGAAGGCTGCACCGATTTTGACGAGATCGATCATGAGATCAAAGAAGGAAGATCAGAAAAAACAAAGTTGGAAACGGATAACATCCGATACGGCTGAAAAGACCATAATTCCGCAAAAAAGCATTTGGACGCGGATTTTTGCGGATGACACCTGATCCATCAACTCCTTCAAGGAGAGTACGACGCAGGGACTTTCCCGCCTTCATCCGCGAAAAAGGTCCAACGTCTCTCACCATCATGAGCGACTCTACTGAACTCGTCGAAGGCCAGTCGAATGATCCGCGTTCCCGTATTCTTTTCCTGCTCTATCTGCGTCACCGGATATACGCCTCACTCAGGTAGAACAGGACAGCGGCGCGGATGGGGTAACGGTCCATGTGCCATTCGTCCGGAAGGGCCTGGAAGGGCGCCGCATTGCGGATGGCGCGGAGCGCCTCGTCATCGAGGATCTTGTAGCCCGAGGATCTGAGCAGCTCGAGGTTCCCGAGCGACCCGTCCTTCATGATGTCGAACTGGATGTACAGCGTCCCCTGAAGGCCGGAGAGGGCGGCGAGCTCGGGGTACTTGAGAACGCTCTCCACCTTGATCTTGAGCCATCTGTTGTAGGAGATGAACTTGAACTCGTCGGTGTCCAGGGTGACGGAGTTGTCGCCAGGTTTTTTCGCGGGCATGCCCTTGCGGGCGAACTCGTCGATGTCCGCCTGGGTAAGGAACGGAAGCGGCCCTTTGCCCGGCGCGTGAACGCCCGTGTCAGGCCTGCCCGTAACTGAGGTCCCCCTGTCGCTGCCCTCGGGCAGACCCGGAGGAGGCGTTGTTCGCGGAAGGGCAATATCCGGCGCTGTGCCGAAGTGCTTCGGCCCCGGGACGCTCTCCGGTCGAGCGTTTTGCCCGGGAACCGGACGCGGCGGCGCCGGCGGGATGGCCGGCGAGGGGGCCGGCCGCGCCTCAACGGGCGGCAGCTTCTCGATGACGTTCTTCGGCAGGTTCACGATGTCCACGGGCGTGAGCGTGGGCAGGGACAGGTCCGCTTTATTGGTCACCCGGAGCGCGGCGGCGATGAACAGGAGATGCAGGCAGAAGGAGACGATGATGAACCGCGTGACATGTTGGGAGCGGAGCATAATATCCCGGGGGTCCGGGGGCAGGGGGCCGGGGTCCGGGATCCGGGATCCGAGTATCGTTCGATGCATGTTTAGCCGTTTCCCCGCGTCTAGATCTTCTTCTGCATGCGGTCCGAGACCTCGCGCGTCAGCTTCAGGATCGCCAGCGACTGCCCGGGCGTGAGGCTGCCCATGCCGCAGGACGGCGTGATGAGGCACTGCCGGAGGATCGTTTCTCGGTCGATGCCTGAACCCTCCAGCCGCTTCATGTTCCTTTCCAGCCATTCGATCAGCGTGTCTGCCGTTTCCTTGCCGGTGAACGCGCCGGTCGGGACGATGCCCCAGGCGAGCGCTCCGCCGCGGGCATAGAACCTCCTGATGTCGTCGGGATAGAGCAGGACCTTCTCGACATAGCCGAAGGCGTCGAAATTCACGATGTCCACCTTCGTGTTGAAGATCATGGGCCAGTCCGCGTTGCCGCAGCAGTGGATCCCGGCGATGCCGCCGAGCTCGTGGATGGTGTCGATGATCTCGTTCAGCTTTTCGGCCACCATCTCCGGAGACGCGGCGGAAAAGGCCGACCCCAGGGATTCCATGGCAGGCTCATCGATGAAGATGATGACCGGCAGTCCAAGGGGCTTGAACGCCTCGATCTGCCACGCGGCCTTCATGGCGAGGCCCTTCACGACGGCGTCGAACATCACGTCGTTATGGATGATGTCCTTGCCGGTCTCGTCCTTGAACGAGATGCCCGCGGTAAGCGGACCGGTGATGCCGCCCTTGATGAACCGCGCCTGCTTCGGCAGGCCTTTCCCGATCGCCCGCTGGAATCCGTAAAATCCGGCCGCATAGTCCTCCGATATCCTGAAGAACGCGTAGTCCTTATCAAGATAATGCTGGAAGAACTTCTCCAAATCAGGCGTGAGATCCTTCGAGGTGTCGAAGGAGAACCGCTGTTTCTCCTCGTCAACAACGATGCCAGGCAGGGACTCGCTGTACTGGCCGTCCATGTGCTCATGGAAGCTCCGCTGCGGGAGCTGGGGCCAGATGGGCGCCTCGGGGAGGTACTGGAGCGACAGCGCCGCGGCCTCGTCGGGATCGGTGATTGGCAGGCTGCCTATACCGGTGGCTATGCAGTTGAAATCATGGGACATGGAGCAAGGTTCCTTTCATGGGCGCGTTCAGTGCAAAGTTTATTATATAGTCGGGAAGGGGAAATTACAATGCAAACTTGGTCCAGGAGCAAGCGCATTCCCGTAGCTAGCTGCGGGGTTAGCGAGCGATTAGAATAAATTCTCTACCTTGAGGATCGAAGTTTTCCTGCAGCTTGTTGAAACTTCAACTAACCACGGGGACATGCGAAAAGGTATTAGCGGAAGATCGCCATCCCCGAATGCTTCTATCGGGGATCCAGGAGGGGATGAAAATATCGGACTCCTTTTTCCTCCTCTTAACTTAAGGGGGCAGGGAAGGGTGGGAGGGGTTATTTCTCGCGGTAATGCAATCCGATCAGCCGCTGGTCGAACAAGGTCTATGGCCCATGCGTGCAAATATGTGTCAAAGGAATAATTTACTCTTTGTCTCCTTGTCCCCCTGTCCCCGAGACTAGACCATCCTCTGCATTTTGTCCGAGACTTTCCTCGTCAGTTCAAGGATACTCTCCGCCTGAGCCGGCGTCAGGCTTCCCAGTCCGCAAGAAGGCGTGATAAGGCTTTGGCGCAGGACGGCTGCCCGGTCGATCCCAAATTCAACGAGCCGCTGTATCCCGCCTTCCAGCGTATCGATCAGGCTGTCCGTGGTCTCGTTGCCGGTGAACCCTGTCGTGGGGACAATGCCCCAGGCAAGGCTTCCGCCTTTGGCGTAGAACGTTTTGATCTCCCCGGGATAGAGCAGAACCTTATCAAGGTAGCTGGAGGCGTCAAAGCTGACGATATCCACGTTGGTCCGGAAAAGGAGGGGCCAGTCAGCATTGCCGCAGCAATGGATGCCGGCGATACCGCCCTCATCATGGACCATCGCGATGATCTCGCACAGTTTGTCCGCCACCCTGTCCGGGGATAGCGAGTACAGGCCGGAACTGAGCGCGTACATGGCCGGGTCGTCGATAAAGATGATGACCGGGAGGCCGAATTGTTTAAGTACCCTGACCTGCCAGGCTGCTTTCATGGCAAGACCCCTGGCAATGGCGTCAAAGTACACGTCGTTGTACACGATGTCCTTGCCTCCACTGTCTTTCACGGTTATTCCGAAGGTAAGGGGGCCGGTGCAGTGGCCTTTGAGGAAACGGGCGCGGGGAGGCGGGCCGTATTTCTTCAACGCGGCGACAAAGGTGTAAAAGCCGGCAGCGTATTCTTCCGATATTCTGAAATACTCAAGGTCCTTTGCCAGGAATCGATCGTAAAAGTGCTCCAGTTCGGGCGATAGGTCGCTGGACGTATCGACCGATAG
>Ga0102851_10000485_pt1 | contig 20097 bp, 18 predicted proteins | sample Mud3Dept3metaG_FD_79558 | JGI IMG/M metagenome (GOLD analysis project Ga0102851, IMG submission 79558) | Freshwater wetland microbial communities from Ohio, USA, analyzing the effect of biotic and abiotic controls - Mud 3 Core 4 Depth 3... | ecosystem: Environmental > Aquatic > Freshwater >... | reverse complement strand
GGGTGGTAGGACCGGGAAAGCCGGGGACATTCTTAAATAGGGGACATTCTCGTTTTCTAGAAATAGGGGACATTCTCCTTTTCCAGTCGGTTGCGCTGGAAAAGGAGAATGTCCCCTATTTCTAGAAAACGAGAATGTCCCCTATTTAAGAATGTCCCCGGCTTTTCCGGTCTCACGCGAGCGTGTGGTAGACCTTCTGCACGTCCTCGTCCTGCTCGAGCTTGTCGATGAGTTCGAGCACCTCGGTCGCCTGGTCTTCGGGCAGCTCGGCCGGGGTCTGGCAGATGTACTCGTGCTCGGCCGAGATCGGAGCGATGCCGCGATCCTCGAGCCCCTTCTGCAGCGTGCCGAAATCCTCGAACAGGCAGCGCGCCACCAGCTGCGGCTCGCCCTTCTCGTCGGTGCTCTCACCGAATTCCTCGAGGCCGTGGTCGATGAGGTAGAGCTCGAGGTCGTCCGCGTCGATGCCCGCGGGGTTCAGGCGGAACACACCCATGCGCTTGAACTGGAACGAGACGCTGCCCGTCGTGGCGAGATTTCCGCCGTGCTTGCCGAACGCGTTGCGCACGCTCGCGACGGTGCGCGTCGGGTTGTCGGTCGCGCACTCCACCAGCACCGCCACGCCGTGCGGGCCGTAGCCTTCGTACAGGACTTCCTCGAAATTCGCGGCGTCGCGTCCCGAGGCGCGCTTGATGGCGGACTCGATCTTGTCCTTCGGCATGTTCACCGCGCGGGCGTTCTGGATGCAGCGCCGCAGCATCGGATTCGAGGTCGGGTCCGACCCGCCCTTCTTTACCGCGATGGTGATTTCCTTGCCGATCCTGGCGAACTGCTTCGCCATCCGGTTCCAGCGCGCAAACATCACATGCTTGCGGACTTCGAAAATGCGTCCCATGAAATTCGACCTGCCTTGAGAGGGGCGCAATCTACCCTAAGGGCGCGCGGCGGGCCAATCCGGCGCAACTGCGGATCATAATGACTGGCCAAATAAACAGACTCTGAAGTATCGTCTATCCGTGCTGATTGTTAATCTGACCTGAATCTTCGTGAGGTGTCGACGATGACGCGCCGTGGTCTCCATTGCTGCATGCTGATGCTCGCCTCGACGTTGCTGTCTCATGCCGCGCGCGCTGGGGATCTGGTCCCGGAATGGCTGGCGCAGAGCCGCCTGCTTGCTCAGCAACTCGGCTCCGAGCTGAAGACGGAACTCACGAGCGCGCTCGCGAGCACCGGCCCGACCGGCGCGATAAAGGTGTGCCGCACGCGCGCACCCGACATCGCGGCTAAGTTGTCACGCGAGTCCGGAGCTGCCGTCAGCCGGACTGCGCTCCGAGTTCGCAATCCGGCGAACGCCCCTGACGATTTGCAGCGCGCAGTGCTCGAGCAGTTTGCAGATGACCTGGCCGCAGGCCGCACCGAGCTGCCGCTCGAGGCGGCCGTCGAGATCAATCGAGGCGGCAAGATCGAACGTCGCTACATGCGCGCCATACCGATGGACGCAATCTGCCAGACCTGCCACGGGTCGCAGCTGGCACCCGAGGTCGCGTCGGCTATCGCCGAGGCTTATCCTGAGGACGAGGCCACGGGCTTCGAGCCGGGACAACTCCGTGGCGCCATCAGCGTCACCTGGCCCGCGACCCTACCAGCCCCGAATCGCTGACTGCTCCCGGTGCGTTTCTACCACCACTTCATCTTCCCGTACTTTCTCGACCTCGCGATGTCGAGCAAGGCCTTCCGTAAGCCACGGGCGCGCACGCTCGCGCCGGCGCACGGCCGTATCCTGGAGATCGGCTTCGGCACGGGCATGAACCTGAAGTACTACCCGGACACCGTACGACGCATCGAGGCCATCGACCCCGACTTCGACCTGGACCGGTTCTCGCAGCCCCGCATAGCCGCGTCGCGCATCGAAGTGGACTTCCACCACCTCGACGCCGAGCACCTGCCGTTCGAGGCCGAGCGCTTCGACACGGTCGTGAGCACGCTCACGCTGTGCTCGATACCCGACGTCGTGCACGCGCTCGGCGAAATACGGCGAGTGCTGAAGCCGGGCGGGCAGTTCCTGTTTCTCGAGCACGGCCGCGCGCCCGATGCGTCTGTCGCTGGCTGGCAGGACCGCATCACGCCGGCGTGGAAACCCATCGGCGGCGGTTGTCACCTGAACCGGCCGATGCACGAACTCGTCCAGGGTGCCGGACTGCGCCTCGATCCGGTGCAGAGTTACTACCTGCAAGGTCTGCCGCGCATCTTCGGGTACATGACCGAAGGTGTGGCGAGGCGGGAGTAGACGGCAAGAGTCCAGAGAGAGTGATTCGTGATCAGGGGGTAGGGGATAGTGAAGACGCGGAATGGCTGCGTGGCCTGGCTGCTTACGTTGTGCTCCATCGCAGGAGGCATGAACCCCGCGCGGGCTGAAGAAGCTGCGCGACGCTTCGATCCGTCGTCGTACTCGCAGGTGGCGACCGCCTGCGACGCGCTCGCGTCGCACCCGGACGATCCGAACCGCGTCGCGCCGGGCCGCGACCGTGCCGAGATCGCGAAGGATTTCCCGGGCGCCATCGCGGCCTGCCGCTCGGCCGTGGATCGGGATCCGGGCAATCCCAGGCTGCAGTACCAGCTCGCGCGCGTGCTCGGCTACAGCGGCCAGGGCACGCTCGCGATGCCGCACCGTGCGAAGGCCGTCGAAGGTCGCTACCCGCAGGCCCTCTTCGTCGTCGGCTTTCTATATCTCACGGGGCAGAACGAGAACCCGAAGGATCCGTGCCGGGCCGGCGAGCTGATGCGCGAATCGGCCATCGAAGGCCGCATGGCCGGACAGATCGGTTTTCCTCGCTACGCCATGCAGGGCCTGTTCGACGGCTGCAACGTCAAGGTGGAGCGCACGGAAATGCTTGGATTCCTCGACGCCGCGGGAAAACAGGTGGCCGGCGACTATTACCGGACGATGCTGGTCGAGCTGGTGCGGGAAGCGGTGAACGCAGGTCGGCCCAGGCTCCAGTAGCCGGACCGTCGCCGCGGCGGCCGCGGCCTTTGCCGGTCCTGGACGCATGACACACTCGTCTGGACGCATCGGCTCGCGGCACGGACGCCCTGTGCCGTAAACTCGTCCGCGATGGCCTGCCAATCCCCCGGTTCCGCCGCAAGGCGGGGCGGTGCGCGAAGGAGATGACGATGACCCGGTTCATTTCGGCCGTGGCGCTCGCAACGCTTGGCCTGGCAACCATCAGCGGCTGCACGATCAGCGTCGACGGCGACGACCAGGACAGCGTCAACCGCCAGTTTGGCAGCGATCATGTCGGCATCGGCGGCATGGTAAACCTCACCGATCCGGTCGCGGGCGATGCGTTTCTCGCCGGCGGACAGGTTGCGATCGCGAGCGAGGTGCAAGGGGACCTCGTCGTCGCGGGCGGCGAGGTCTCGATCGGCGGCAGCGTCGGCGACGACCTTTACGCGGCGGGTGGCAACGTGCAACTCGACGCCATGGTTACCGGCAACGCCCGCATCGCCGGCGGTGACGTGCAGGTCGGGCCCGCCACCGTGATCGCGGGGGCGACCTCGCTCACCGGCGGCAGGATCGCGTTCGACGGCAATTCGCACGGATATCTGCAGGCGTCCGGTGCTTCGGTGCGTCTGAACGGCCAGGTGCACGGCGACGCCGAAGTCAGAGCCGAGGATCTCGTCATCGGCCCCGAGACCCGCATCGGTGGCAGGCTCGTCTATCACGGTCCGACCGCACCTGTCGTTCCGGAAGGCGCGGTGATCGCGGGCGACATCGAGTTCCACGAGACCGACGCCGGCCGATACCTCGACAAAGAGGGCGGCCCGATCCGCGAGACCGTCAGCTGGGTCGGATCGGTACTGTGGTTCGTCGGCGTGTTCGTCGCGGCCGCGCTGTTCCTGGTGATCTTCCCGGGCCTCGCCTCGCGCGCGGCGGAAGCGATCGGCCGTGAGCCGCTCAAGGCGCTCGGTCTAGGTCTCGCAATCCTGGTCTGCGTGCCATTCGTCGCCGTCATCCTGCTCATCACGATCATCGGCATCCCGCTCGCGTTGCTGGTGATCCCGCTCTACCTGCTGCTGCTGTTCATGGGTTGGGTCACCGCGGCGCTGTTCGTTGCGCAGCGCGGGCTCGCGCTGCTGCGCGCCGGGCGGCCGGTCACCACCGGGTGGCGCATGGCCGCGCTGTTCGTTGCGCTGGTCGTGCTGTCACTGTTGCGGCACGTCCCGCTGGTCGGCGGGCTGATCGGGTTCGTCGCGCTCATCGCGGGCATCGGGGCGCTGGTGTCGCAGGCGTGGTCCGGCCGCGAATCGCGGGCGGCCGTCGTGGGTTGAACAACGGCTGACGCGAACCGATGCACTACCTGCCGCACCTGGTCGCTCTGCTCGTAGGCGCCGGCCTCGCCATCCAGGTGGGGATGAACGCCACGGTGCGGCTCGCACTCGGCTCGCCGGTCATCGCGACGATCGTCAACTTCGGGGTCGGCCTTGCCGGACTGCTGTTCCTCGCACTCGCGAGCGGTGCGCGTGTGACCCCGGGTTCCGCCGCCGCCGTCCCCGCATGGGCGTGGTTCGGCGGCCTGCTCGGCGCCGCCTATGTCGCGGCGACCACGGTGCTGGGGCCGAGGCTCGGGGCCGCGGCGCTGATCGCGCTGACGCTCGCCGGCCAGATGGTGGCCGCGCTGATCGTCGATCACTACGGCGTCATTGGTTTCCCGAGGAACCCGGTCACGCCCGCCCGCCTCGCCGGCGCAGCGCTGCTCGTCGTCGGCGTACTTCTCATCGTGCGTCGCTGACACGGAGGACGACATGGCACGAACGCCGTCAACCATGCTCGCGCTCGGCACGAGCGCCCCGCACTTCGACCTGCCGGACTTCGACGGTCGGCGGCATGCGCTCGACGATTTCGCAGCGTCCCGCGCGCTGCTCGTTGCCTTCATCTGCAACCACTGCCCGTTCGTGAAGCACATGCGGGCGCAGTTCGCGACGTTCGCGCGCGAGTACGCCGGGCGCGGGCTGGCGGTCGTCGCAATCATGTCCAACGATCTCGACGTTTACCCGCAGGATGGCCCGGACGGCATGCGCGAGGAGGCGAGGTCGCTGGGCTACGTGTTCCCGTACCTGGTGGATGCCGACCAGCAGACGGCCAGGGCGTATCGTGCCGCGTGTACGCCGGACTTCTTCCTGTTCGACGCGGACCGCCGTCTCGTGTATCGCGGACAGTTCGACGACAGCCGGCCCGGCAGCGATCGGCCGGTGACGGGGGCGGACCTGCGACTTGCGGTCGATGCAGTGCTCGCGGGTACACCGGTGGATGCCGACCAGCGCCCGAGCCTCGGCTGCAACATCAAGTGGAAGCCGGGCAACGAGCCCGACTACCACGGTCGCTGATCCGCTGGCCCGGGCCGGCGCCGAGGCGAACCCTCAGGGGCCCGTGGTTCGCTGCGGAAACTTCTCGACGATGGCGCTCGCCATGTCCGCCGCCGTGTGGGTCGCATTCTCCCTGGACGTCGGCCTGGTCTCGGCGGTTATCTCTCCGCGCCAGAGCAGGCGCTCTGTCCCTGGTTCGTCGACGAAGATGACCACCGTGCCGTCGCGGACCGTTCGCTCTCGCGGCAGTTCGGACGCGGCCGGCGGTTGCGGGTTGCTCTGCATCAGCACGTCGTCCGGCGGCGGGGCGTTGAAGCGCGGCCGCTCGGACGTGACCACCCTGCGGCTGCCGACGACCTGGTAGCTGACCAGCATGTCGGCCGCCTTGGCGTCCGCGACCTGCGTGTAGCCCTTGTGCACGAGACCGGCGACCACTGCGTCGCGGATGTGCAGGTCGGTCGATGCGGCGACCGTTGGATCGACGGCCGCGACCGTGCCGAGCTCGCCGCCGGTCCACGCGAACGTGCGCTTGCTCGCGAGCCCGGCGCCCGCCGGCTCGTAGCTGTCCACCGGCCAGGTCGTCTCACAGCCCGTTGCCACGAGCAGCAGCGCCGAGGCGACAGCGGCCAACGGTGCGCTGATCCAGCGATGCACGGTCATGGTGCTCTCCGAGTCATTTGCGGATTGTAGTTCAGCCGACCGAGGCCGTCCTCCGGCCACGCCAGTCCCGCAGGCGCTGCAGGCCCTGCTCCACGAGAGAGTACACGGCCGGCACCACCCCGAGCGTGAGCAGCGTCGAGCTGACCATGCCGCCGATCACCGCGATCGCCATCGGCCCGTTCACGTCAGCACCGGCCCCGAGGCCGAGCGCCGCGGGCGTGAGCGCCAGAATCACCGTCAGCGACGTCATCAGCACCGGTCGCATCCGGACCGGGCACGCCTCGCGCAGCGCGTCGTCGGTCGGCCTGCCCTGCTCCCGCAGCTGGTTCGTCAGGTCGACCAGCAGGATCGAGTTCTTCGCAACGAGCCCCATCAGCAGCACCAGGCCGATCATCGAGATCATGTTCAGCGACGTGCCGGTGATCCAGAGCGCGAACAGGCCGCCCACGATGGCGAGCGGCTGCGCCGTCATCACGATGAGCGGCTGCAGGAACGAATTGAACTGGCTCGCGAGCACCATGTAGACGAGCGCCAGTGCCAGCGAAAGCGCGATCTTCACGTAGCCGGAGGTCTTCGCGAACTCGCGCGACCGCCCCTGAAGCTCCATCGAATAGCCCGGCGGCAGGATTTCCGCCGCCCGTTCCCGCACCAGCGTTACGGCATCGCCGAGCGACATCGACGGGTTCGTGTAGAAGTTCGCCGAGTACTGCAGCGCGTAGCGGTTGATCACTGCGGGCCCGACGATGTCCACCGCATGCGCCACCGTGTCGAGCCGGACCATCTGGCCGTCGCGTGTGCGCAGGAAGATCCGCTTCAGGTCGTCGGCCGAGGTGATCGTGCCCTCCGCGGCCTTGACGCGGATGTCGTACCGGTCGCCATCGCCCGGATCGTCGCTGTACTTGGCGATGTCGACGCCGCCCGCCAGCATGTTCACCGAGTAGGCGATGTCGGCGGTCGTGAGCCCGATGTCTGCCGCGCGAACGCGGTCCACGTCCAGCCGGATCTGCGGCAGGTCGAGCTGCAGGTCGAGGTCCACCCGGCCGATCCCGGGGACCTCGCTCAGCTGCCGGTACATCTCGTTCGACAGCGAGGCAACCGCGTCGAGATCCGGGCCGACGATCGAGAACTGCAGCAGGTCGCCGCGCATGCCGCCGATCGGCGAGGGCGACGACGCGAAGGCCAGCACGCCCGGAATGCGGGCGAACTCCGCCTGGATCTTCTGGATGAAATCCTGCTGCGAGATCTCGCGCTCGTCACGCGGCACCATCGTGACGAACGCCATGCCGGAGTTGACCTGGCTCGTGCCGCCGAAGCCGATGCCGATGAAGGCCGACTTGACCTCGGGGTGCGCGCGGATCACGCGGTCCAGCTCCTCGACGAGATCCTCCATCGTCGCGCGGCTCGTGCCGAGCGGCGCCCTGAAGCTCACCATGAAGCGCGCGTCGTCCTCGACCGGGATGAAGTCCTTGTCCACCCGCGCGAAGAAGAACCCGCTCGACAGCACGATCGCGAGTGTCGCGAGCAGGACCTTGCCCCTGTTCTCGAGCACCCAGCCGAGCAGTCGGCGGTAGCCGCGGTCCAGGCCGTCGAGCAGGCGGCCCAACCGGTCGTACAAAGCCCCGTGCTTTGGCCGGACGTCGAGGAAGCGCGAGCAGAGCATCGGCGTGAGCGTCAGCGACACGAACAGCGACACGAGCACGCCCACCGTGACGACGACCGCGAACGACTGGAAGAAGCGGGCCACGATGCCCTGAAGGAACAGCACCGAACCGAAAATCGACACCAGCGTGAGGCTCGCCGCGATGACGGCGAAGCCGACCTGTTGCGTGCCCTCGATCGCCGCAGTGTAGCGGTCGATGCCCGGCGAGTGCTCGTGGCGCCGGTAGATGTTCTCGAGCACGACGATCGCGTCGTCCACCACCACGCCGATCAGCAGCAGCAGGCCGAGCAGCGACATCTGGTTGAACGTGAGGCCGAGGAAGAACATCGCGGCGATGGCGCCGAGCAGCGACACCGGGATGGCGGTCGCGATGATCAGCGTCGAGCGGAAGTTGCGCAGGAAGAACCAGACGACGAAGGCCGCGAGCAGCGTGCCCTCGACCAGGTGGTCCTGCAGCGAGGCGACGATCTTGCGGATCGGAGTGGAGTCGTCCGACGAAACGCTCAAGGTCACCCCGGCCGGCAGCTGCGGCAGGATGTCGGTCTCGAGACGGCGCCGGACGTCGTCCACGAGCTGCACCGTGTTGAAGTTGCTCACCTTCACGATGCCGATGCCGACGGCCGGCTCGCCGTTGAAGCGCAGCACCGCGCGGTCGTCCGCGAGCGCGTCCTCGACCTTGCCGACGTCGCGCAGCCGGATCGGGGAGCCGTCCGCATAGCGGACGATCATTTCGGAGAGTGCTTCCGGGCTGTGGAACTCGAGGTCGAGCTTGATCAGGTTCTCGTTCGGGCCGCTCACCAGGAAGCCGCCCGGCATCTGCACGTGCTCGGCACGGAAGGCGTTGCGGATGTCCTGGGCCGTGACGCCGAGCGCGGCCATGCGCTGCGGGTCCACGTCGACCCGGATCGTCCGTCTACGCTCGCCGCCGATATAGACCTGGCCGACGCCGTCGATGGTCTCGAGCTTCTTCTTGATCACCTGCCGCGCGTACTGGTTCAGCTGCTGCGTGGTGCGGTCGCCCTGCAGCGAAAGCCACATCACGGCCGATGCACCGACCTCGACCTTGAGCACGACGGGTGGATCGGCATCGTCCGGCAACTGCCGCAGCACCTGGTTGACCTTCGCCTGCACCTCGGAGAACGCGACGTCGATGTCCTTCGACAGCTCGAAGGTCAGCACTACGTTCGAGACGCTGGGCGATGAGCGTGACTGGATGTTGTCGATGCCCGGCACGCTGTTGACCGCCGTCTCGATGATGTTGGTCACGCTCGCGTCGATCACGTCCGGATTCGCCCCGGGCAGCACCGTGGTCACCGAAATGACCGGGAACTCGATGCGCGGGAATCGATCGACGCCGATCCTGTTGTAGGCGACGATGCCGAAGAGGATGAACACGAGGTTCGCCATCAGCGCGAACACGTGGCGGCGGACCGAAAGTTCGGCGAGTCTCATGGCTTCTGCCCGTCAACCGGCCTTGCGGACCGCCACCAGCGCGCCGTCCGTCAGGAATCCCGCACCCGAGACGACGACTGTCTCTCCCGGCTCGACCCCGGTGAGGATCTCGGCGCGCTTCGAATCGCGGATGCCGACCGTCACCTTGCGCTCCGCGACCTTGTCGCCGGACAGCACGTACACGACTTCGCCGGCCGGCCGCCGCACCACGGACGCGGTCGGCACGACCACGCCTGCGCGCGACGCGAGCACTACGCGGGCATTCAAAGTGCCGCCCGGCGGCCAGTCCGTATCAGCCGGCAGCTGCACCAGTGCCTCGAAGGCTCGGTTGTTGGTGCCGACCATCGGGCGGACCTCCGTGATCGTCCCTGTGATTGGCTTCCCCGGACGGGCGGGCTGGTCGAGCGTTACCGCGAGGCCGGGCCGCAGCTGGCCGGACAGCCGCTCCGGGAACGGCAGCACGGCCCGCAGCTGGCCCTTGCCGACGATCGTGACGATGGGCGTTCCGGGCGAGACGTAATCGCCGACGGAGATCAGCCGGCGCTCGACGGTCGCGTCGGCCGGACTGCGGACTCTCGTACGGTCGAGCCGGTACTCGGCTTCGGCCAGCCTGGCGCGCGCGTCGTTCAACTCCGCCTGGCGTGCGCTCTGCTGTGCGACCGCCTCCTCGAGCATGCTCTCCGACACCGCCTTGGAGCGCAGCTCCTGGTAGCGCTGCACCGTGCGCTGCTGGTTCGCGAGCAGCGCCGTAAGCCGCTCGACGGTCGCGCGAGCCGATGCGACCGCGAGGCGTTGTGGCTCCCCGTCGAGCTCGGCCAGCACCTGGCCTTTCGTCACTGAACTGCCGCCGTCGACGAACAGCCGCACGACGCGTCCCGAGGTTTCGGCGGAGAGGGCGGGTGAGGCGACGGCCTCGAGCCTGCCGACCGAGTTCTCGACGGCGTCCACCTGCTCGCGCGCTGCCTTCGCGACCGTCACAGGCGTCTTGCGCACCATGTCCTTTCCATCGCCCGAATCCCTGCCACAGGCCGCGGCGAGCGCAGCCAGCACACCGAGAATGGCGAGCCGGGCGATGATTGATCGATTCATGTCTGCTTCCTTGTGCCGGACGCGGGCCGTGGCGCGAGTCCGTGATAGAGCAGCCGCGCGAGTTCGGCGGCGTAACCGTCCGCGGTGGCGGTAACGGCGAGGTCGGGGTGGCGCCGCGTAACCGCGGCAGTCTGGAAAAGAAACCAGCTGGTGCACATCAACACGAAGGCTGCGAGGCCGGGGTCTGCGTCCGTGCGTACCTTTCCCGCGGCCTGGCCCCGCCGCAGCGCCTCGACCACCAGCGAGAAGTTGCGCGCCATCTCGCCGGTCCTCAGCACCTCGAGCGAACCGGGAGACCCTTCGAGCATCTCCCTCATGATGAGGCGCATGGTTCCGTGCAGCCGGGCCAGCCGCTCGACGTGCGCCGCGGCGAACGCACTCAGCCCGGCCTCGGTCTCGCCCTCGGCGTCGAGCAACGGCACGATCTGCTCGCGAAAGCCGATGACCGCATCGGCGATCAGGGCCTGGTACAGCCCGCGCTTGTTGCCGAAGTGGTGGAACACCGTGGCCTTGCTGACGCCGGCGGCGGCGGCAATGTCGGCCATCGACGTCCCGGCGTAGCCGCGCCTCGCGAAGAGCCGACGGGCGGCTGACGCGATGCGCCCCTTGCCCTGTGTTCTTGACTGTCCGCGTCGCGCTGGTGTGGCCATGCCCGCAGCCTAGCACTGACCGACCGATCGGTCAGTCCGGGTGCGGCGCAGCCACCCACGCCTGCCCGCCCGGAGCACGCCCCCGCCGGGCGTCATCGCTACAGACGAATGCTATATAAAACAGATTGTTAGACGTTTCCGACGGCTTGCCAAAAACACCAATTGCGCTGCTGTCCGCCGGCGCGCAGCCTGCAATCAGGTTCAGCGAACGCGGAGGTTGCCATGAGCCGATTCCGCATCCTGGTCGCCGACCAGGCCGAAGCCGTCTTCTACGACTCGTCATCGCTCGTCGAAGCGCCACGCGAGGTGGCGCGTATCACCGACCCCGCGGCGCACCTGCACGACCGCGACCTGATGAGCGACCGTCCGGGGCGCAGCTACGAGAGCTTCGGCGGCGCCCGCCACGCGATCGAGCGCGAGAACGACCCTCGCCAGCGGGAAGCCGTGCGCTTCGCCCGCCGCATTGCCCGCCGCCTCGACGACGCGCGGCGCAAGGATGAGTTCGAGCGCCTGGTGGTCGTCGCCGGGCCGCCGTTCCTCGGCCTGCTGCGGGAGGCGATGTCGAAGCCGACCAAGGCCCGCGTCGAGCGCGAGATCCGCAAGGACCTGGTGCATGGCCCGATCAACGTGCTGCGCGAGCACCTGTCTGCCGGTGAATAGCCTGGGCCCGGACGCCTGAGCACGTCAGGGCCGGCCGCACGGCCGCTGTTCTGTGACGCGCGTCCCCGCCAGCGGCGACCCCGTTGGTCCCTGCCGCGCGGCGGCGCATACTTGAGGCGGCATGTGCGTTGAGACTCCGGGGCTCGGCATGAATCACTGGTGCGGCGGGTTGTCACGTACGGGAGGCGAAGCGTCGCGATGAGACCCGTGCTGCTCGCCTACGAACGCGAACAGGACCTCGCGGCGATCGAGACGCTGCTGCAGTCCCGAGGGTATCGCGTCCTCAAGGCGCACACCGGACTCGAGGCGCTCGAAATGGCGCGGCAGGAAGCGCCGCATGCGGTGGTGAGTGACGTCCTGCTCCCGCTGCTCGACGGTTTCTCGCTGTGCCGCCGGCTCAAGGAAGACCCGGTGCTGCGTCACCTGCCCGTGTTCCTGCTGTCGTTCCGCATCGAGGGACCGAAGTACGAGGCGTACGCAGCCGAGGTAGGCGCGGAGCGCTTCTTCCCACGCGGCTCGACGCTGGAGGAAATGGCGGTCGCCCTCGACGCGCACAAGACGGGCTCCGACACGATGCGAATCCCGGCACTGGTCCCGGAACTGCTCGACAAGCGGGAGCACGACCGGCGCCACGTCGCCGAGCTCGAGCGTCAGGTCAAGGAGCTCGAGACCACGAACCGCCTGCTCGCCGTTGCCGAACGTGTCGCGCGACAGAAGGCCGAGATGGGCGCGCGTGAGCTGGCCGATCTCGCCGCGGCCGAGTCGTCGAAGATCGGCGAACTGCAGGCCCGGCTGCTGGAGCTCGAGGCGAGTCAGCAGCAGCTGTCGGCTGCGGAGTCGCAGGCGCGAGGCGCCGCGGAAGAGTCGCGCGCGGAGCTCGCGCGGATCGGAGTGCTTGAATCGCGGCTTGCCGAGCTGCAGGCGAGCCGCGCTCATGCACAGGCGGTGTCCGCCGACGCCGAGCGTGTCTTCCGGTCGCAGCCGGTGCCCACGCTGATTTCGGACATGGAGACTCACCAGGTACGAGCGGCGAACGATGCGGCCGCGGCGATGCTTGGTATTGCCGCCGAGAGCCTGCAAGGCCGTTCGCTCGTGGAGCTGCTGCCCGGCTACGTGCCAGGCGAGGACCCGTCCCGGGCCGTGGATCTCGCCTTTGCGAAGCCGGACGGGACGCCGGCGATGCTCGAACTGCGCCGGGTATCGGTCTCGTACGCGGGGCGCGCCTGCTGGCTCTCGACCGTGCGCGACGTGACGCTCGAACGTGCCGAGCGTGCCGCCCAGATGGTCTTAGGCGCTCGTGCCAGCATGCTCGAGCAGGCGCCGATCGGTGTGTGCCTGGTGGATGCAGCGGGCGATATCCAGTATGCGAATGCCGCGTTCCACGTGCTGCTCGGGCTCGACGCCGGCACGGCCGCCGGCCTGTCCCTGCGGCAGTTCGAGCTTGGCGCGGGCGGTGAGACCACCATTCGCAGCGTCGCGATCGGCACCTCCGGGCAGCTGACTCAGGAGACGCGCTGGCGCAGGTCGGATGGCTCGATATTCGATGTCGAAGTGGCGACCACGGTCGTCGGCGCTGGCAGCCGTGCGCTGACGGTTCGCGACGTGTCGGCTCGTCGCCGCGCCCAGGAGCGCACCGACCGCGAATCGCGGCGTTCGACGGGGCTGCTGGACCTCGCGCAGCGCGCCCATTCGTACACCGAGGCTGAGGCGTTGTCGCACGCGCTCGAACTCGTCCAGCAGCTTACGGGCAGCGAAGCAGGTTACGTCTTCCTCGCGACCTCCGATGCCGGGCAGTACGAGCTCGCGGGGCGACGCGACGGCAGCCCCGCCGCGCAGGACCTGTCGGTGCTTACGCGCTGGCGCGGCCTGCCGCCGGCCGACACTGCGCTGTACGACTGCCTGAGCTCGCAGCGGGCTACGGTTCGCGAAGGCGTCGAGGGCACTGGTGGCCTGCGGCAGGCGGGCCTGCCCGGCTCGCTGCATCGCCAGCTGGCCGCGCCGTTGCTCGACGGCGGGCGCCTTGCGGGCGTGCTGCTGCTCGCCAACAAGAAGGAGCCGTTCGACGAGGAAGACGAACGCCACGCGACGCAGGTCGCCGAGGTCCTGGGCCGGCTGCTGCGGCGCAGGCGCTCGGATGCCGAAATCGTGAGCGCCATGGATCACATGGAGCGGGTGATGCTGGGCGCGGTCGAGGCGATGGGCGCGCTGTCGGAGATACAGGACGCCTGCAAGATCGGTCGCGCGAGGCGCGTCGCGGAGCTGGCCGCCGCCATCGGCACGGCGCTCGGTCTGCCCGGACACTCGGTTCGCGGGCTGCAGGTCATGGGCCAGTTGATCGACGTCGGGATGCTGCAGATTCCTCGCGAGATACTCTGGCGGCCGGGCCCGCTCGGTGCCGCCGAGTTCGAACTGGTCAAGACTCACGCGGAGCGGGGACACGAGATCCTGTCCCGCATTGAGTTCCCGTGGCCAGTGGCCGAGGCCGTCCGTCAGCACCATGAGCGGCTCGACGGCTCAGGATATCCGCGCGGATTGAAGGGCGAGGAAATCCTGCTGGAGGCGAGAATCCTGGCGGTCGCGGACGCCGTCGAAGCGATGCTCGCGCCGCGTCCGCAGCGAGCAGCCCTCGCACTCGGTGCCTGCATCGACGAACTGCACTCGCAGGCCGGCCGACGCTACGACGCGCGCGTGGCCAAGGCCTGCGTGAAGCTGCTTCGGGAGCGGCCGGCCCAGCCGGAAGTCGAAGTCCCGGTCGGCCAGCGGATTGCCTGAGGCGACCCGATGCACCTGCAATTCTTCGGCGCGGCCGGTGAGGTCACCGGCTCGTGTCACATCGTCGACGTCGGCGGTCGCCGACTGCTGCTCGACTGCGGGTTGATCCAGGGAGGGGCCACTCCCGACGAGCGCAATCGCGCGCCGTTTCCGTTCGATGCCGCCGGCATCGACGCGGTCATCCTCAGCCATCCGCACATCGACCACTGCGGCCGGTTGCCGCTGTTGCACCGGCGCGGCTTCCGGGGCGCCGTCTACGCGACAGCGGCCTGTCGCGACCTCGCTCGCATCCTGCTGATGGACGGCGCCGCGATGCAGCAGAGGGACGCCGAACGCGAGAATCGCCGGCGGGAACGCGACGGCCGCAAGGGCAGGGCCGAGCCGCTCTACACCGAGGCCGACGCGGAGAGGGCGCTGGGGCTCATCAGGACCGTCGACTACGGGCGCGCCTTCGGCGTGTTGCCGGGCGTCGAGCTCACGTTCCGCGACGCCGGCCACATCCTCGGTTCGGCGAGCGTGTGGCTGCGTCTCTCCGAAGGCGATCTGGAGCGACGCATCGTGTTCAGCGGCGATCTCGGGCAGTACGACTCGCCCATCCTGCGCGACCCCGAGCCGGGGCCCGCCGCCGACCTCGTGGTCATGGAAAGCACCTACGGCGACCGTCAGCACAGGGATCGCGCCGCGACGCTGGCCGAACTGGGCGAGATCCTGCTGCATGCGCGCAAGGGTGGCGGTCACGTCCTCATCCCGGCATTTGCGGTGGGACGCAGCCAGGACCTGCTGTATGAGTTCGGCACCCACTTCGCAGCTTGGGAACTCGGCGCGTGGCGTATCTTCCTCGACAGTCCGATGGCGATCGAGGCGTCCCAGGTGTACTGGCGCCATCCAGAACTCTACGATGAAGAGGCGCGGGAACTGCGTGGCCGGACGGGCACCCTCCCTCCGCTGCCCAATCTCACACTTTGCCGTACGGTCGAGGAATCCATGGCCATCAATCGCATTCCGGGCGGCGCAATCGTGATCGCGGGCAGCGGCATGTGCACCGGCGGGCGCATCGTGCATCACCTGAAGCACAACCTGCCGCGGCCGGAGTGCGACGTGGTCTTCACCGGTTTCCAGGCCGAGGGCACGCTCGGCCGGGCGATCGTGGATGGCCGGGACGAAGTCCGCATCCATGGCTCGCCGGTCCGCGTCGCCGCAAGCGTGCACACACTCGGCGGTTTTTCGGCCCATGGCGACCAGGCTGACCTGCGGCGCTGGTATGCGGCGCTGCCGGGCAAGCCGCCGGTATGGCTGGTGCACGGCGAGAAGAGTGCGTCCGCGGCGTTCTGCGACGCGCTGCGACACGAGGGCGTGCAGGCCGAGGTGGCAGCTCCCGGGGTCAGGCTCGACCTTGGAGCGGCGGCGTGATCGGCGCTCTTGCGGGTGCGATCAATGCGAAGCCGCGCGAACTGTCTGGCGCGCTGGCAGCGTTTTTCTGCGCGTTCTTCATGTTCTCCGCCTACGCGATCCTGCGACCGATCCGCGAGACGATGGGACTGACGTCCGGGCTCGAGACCTTGCCGGCGCTTTTCTGGGGCACGTTCGCCGGCATGCTGCTGGTGCAGCCGGTCTACGGCTGGCTCACTTCCCGCTACCGCCGCTCGGTGTTCCTGCCGTGGGTTTACCTCTTCTTCGTGCTGAACATCCTCGGCTTCTTCGTCTGGTTCAACCTGCAGGCCGACCACACGTGGATCGCGCGCGCCTACTTCATCTGGCTCAGCGTCTTCGTGCTGTTCGTGGTGGCGGTGTTCTGGAGCCTGATGGCGGACGTGTTCACGCGGGAGCAGGCCGGCCGCCTGTTCGGTTTCATCGCCGCGGGCCTGAGCCTCGGGGGATTGAACGGCCCGTTTCTGGGCAAGCGCCTGGCGGAGCCGCTCGGCACGATCAACCTGCTGCTGGTGTCCGCTGCACTGCTCGCGGTCTCGATCGTCTTCATGCTGCTGGTGCTGCGCTGGCATCGACGCGACGGCGAGAACACCGCGCAGGGCGTGGACCGGGACGAGCGGCTCGGCGGCACGGCGCTCGCGGCCTTCCGCCAGGTGGTGCAGTCGCCCTACCTCGCGCTCATCGCACTGTTCGTGTTCCTGCTGACCTGGGTGTCCACGTTCCTGTACCTGGAGCAGCAGGCCATGGTTGCAAATGCGTTCTCGGACCGGGACGCGCGCACCGCATTCTTCAGCACCATCGACTTCTGGACCCAGGCCGGGTCGCTCGTCATGCAGCTGTTCCTGTTCGGCCGCCTGTACCGCTGGTTCGGTTTCCGTTCGCTGATCGTCAGCATCCCGGTGCTGATGACCGCCGGCTTCGCGGTGCTGGCCATGTTCCCGACGTTCGCGGTGCTGATCGGCGTCATGATGGTCCGCCGCATAGGCGAGTACTCGATCACGCGTCCGTCACGGGATGCGCTCTACACCGTCGTCACGCGCGAAGAGAAGTACAAGGCCAAGAGCCTGATCGATACGTTCGTGTATCGCGGCGGCGATGCGACGGCGGCTTCCGTGCACGCGCTCGTGAAGGCGACATTCGGGCTCGGTGTCAGCGGCATTGCCTGGTGCGGCGCCGCGATCGCAGCGGTCTGGGCGCTGGTCGCGTGGGCCCTTGGCGGTCGCCACGTCGAACTCAGCCGTCAGGCACCCCGGACTTCTCAGCCGGCGGTTCCGGGTAGGAATCCCTGACGTAACCGGCCGTCGGCAGCCCGCGGACCGGTGCGCCCGGAATCATCGTGCCGTTGCGTCGCCGGGCTGCGGCGGCGGCAGCTGGACTGAGTTTTCCGGCATTGCTGTAACGCGGCGTCAGCGGGTCGCGAACGATCGTCGGCGGGGCTGCCGCAACGACCGCAGGCGTCGGCGAAGCAGCCGGGGGCATCGAAACGACGGGCGCCGGCATCGACGTAACGGGCGCCGGCATCGGCTGTGGCATGGCCGGAGCGAGCGACACCGACGCCGGTTCGGGATCGCTGACGGCCGGCGGCGGCGCGAGCAGCGCGGCGAGCCGCAAGGTCGCGGCATTGGCTGGGGCTGCAGCCTGCAGCCTCGCGAGCAGGCGCTGCGCCTCGACCTGTTCGCCTGACGCGGCAGCCGTCCGTGCCTGCGCGACTACCTTGGCCACGGTCTTTTCGAGCCCGTCGCGCGCCTCGGGCTGCGACTGGTCGGCGAGCAGCACCGCCGCATACAGGTCGAGTGCGTTCCGCCCGGCGGGAGATTCGAAGCGCCCGGCCTGGAATGCGGCCCGGGCCCGCGACAACACCGGATCGGCCTGCGGCCGCAAAGCGACGGCGCCTGGCGTGGATTGGCCACGCGCGACCACGGCCTGACCCGCGGCTCGATCGCCACCGCTTCCCGACAGCAGTCCGATCAGCCCGGCGAACAGCCCAACGCCGACCGCGACGAACCACCACTTGCGACGGTCCGTGCGCGCCGGCAGCGAGCCCGGCAGCGTCAGCAGCGGTCGCCGTTTCGCGAGCGAATCCCGCCGTTCTACGTGGCAGCGCGTTGCTGCGTTCAGGAACATGCCCGCGCGCTTCGGCGAAAGCGGCTTGTGCATGAAGCGGTAGACGAGCCCTTCGCTGATCAGCTGTGCGAGCAGCGCTTCGTCCTCGCGACGCCCCGCCACGACGACGACGACGTCGGGGAATTGCTCGACGATCTGCTCGACCAGCGTCGCAGGCTGGGTCGAGACCGCGGCGAGATCGACCAGCAGCACGCCGCAGCGACCGGTCAGCAGCAAGTCCACCGATTCCTCGGCGGAGCGGGCGCGCCAGACAGGGTTACGCTCGCCTATCGCGGCGCGAATCGACTCGAACAGCAGCGTGTCCGTCGAGAGCACGACGACGTCGACCATGACCGCCTGATCGCGGGCCTCCGTCGAGGGCTCATGCTTGCGGGGCAGGACTGTTCCGGGCATCAGCGTGATTGCGCACCAGCCGGCGCGTAACGTCCACCGCCGGGTACCAAAAACCTGAGGTAATTCAAAGTTCAGACAGATAACGGCAAGCTGGATGGATCAAGTCCAGAGTGGCGCGGTCCGGGTTCTAAGATTGGTCCGGACTCGACACCGGGCCGGCCCGCGAGCATGATCGCCGCGGGTGCAGCAGAAGACCGGTACACCGGTCCACACGGAGTATGAAGACGCCGGTCAGTTACACGTCGCGGATCGCGGCCGAGCATCGCGCTACGCTCGAGCAGCTGCTGTTTTTCAACGGCTGCCAGGATCGCGTCGCGAGCGGCATCGTCGATGCCATCGACAAGTTCGGTACTCCGGAAATCCAGGGCGATGACGGCTGGCTCCGGGTGAAGGTCGCGGGGCCTTCCGACGTCCAGTCGCTGTTCGTCGTCGAAGAGCCGACCGGCAAGCCGATCGGTGTGGCCGTCTACACCCGCGCGGATCTGGAACACGTGACGGTGCTGCACATCGGGCTGGCCGAGGAGTACTGCGCGGGCGGAGAGCGCGAGAGCCTGAACCTGCTGCTCAGGCTGATGAAGGAGATTCGCCGCTCATCGAAGCGCGTGAAGGGCGTGCGACGGTTGAGCGTCCACTACGGCACGCGGCGCGCCCGCTTACCGGCCTGATCAGCCGCGCGGCTCGCCGAGCAGGTCTCCGATCATCATCCGGACTGCCTTGATCTGCGGGCCGTCCTTGACCGCGTAGTTATCGCCTTCGTACCCCCACCAGTCCCAGCAGCCCATCGGGTTCAGCGGCCGGTAGCTCGGCTCGATCTGCGGGAACAGCAGCACGATGTCGTTGCCGGCCGCGGCCTCGAGGTAGCCGGACCCGAGCACGAACTCCCGACCCACCAGCGACGCACCCTGCTTGCAGCCGTGGAACACCACGTGCAGCCGGCACTTCCGCTCGTCCCCGTTGCTGCAGGACGTCGGCACGAACAGCAGGCCCTTCTCGGCGAGGCCAGCGCTGCCGGAAGCCTTCGCATACGGCCTCTGGTCGAATTCGCGCAGCTCTCCCTGAGCGGGCGGACGGCCCGCGCCGAGCTTGCCGTACATCTGCGCGAGCAGCGTCCCGGCCCCGTCGAAATCGCACTTGCCGACGAACGGCGGCTCGGTCACGTCGCAGGCCTTCGCGTCGGCTCGTGCGCTCGGAAACGTATGTCCGGCACGGTCGAGCTCGACGCGTGAGATGTTCGCCGGGTTCACCAGCGCCTGGTAATAGACCTCCACCGCGTCCGCCACGGGCTTCTGCACATAGGGGTCGAGCGCGCCACGGAATATCCAGACGCGGTCGTCCGCGAGACCGGCGATCGGATCGATCGAGCCTTCGAGCGCGAGCCGGCTCGTGAGCTCGACGAGTTCGGCGGTGGGGATCGGTTCGTCGGCCTTCATGCAGCGTCCGAGCGACATGCTGATCGACCCGGCCGAGCAGTAGTACGGCACTCCCGCAACCAGCGCCGCTCCCTTGACGAGGCTGGAGTGTGCGACGTGAAACTGCGTTGCCATGGCGGCACCGGCGGACAGGCCGGAAACGGTCACAGACGCCGGATCGAGCGGCAGAGCCGCGAGCCGGTTCGTCTCGGCCGACGGTTTGCCGCAGGCGGCAACCAGCGCGCACGCACCCGTGAGCACCATTACGGCCGACGCGACACGGCGCCTTCTGTCCACTAACCGCGAATCACTGGTCACTGGTCACTCTCTCCTCACTGGCTCGTCCAGCCGCCGTCCACGACGATCCACTGGCCGTTAATGTTGCGCGCGACGTCGCTTGCCAGGAACTCGACGATCCCGCCGAGCTCCTCGATCG
>Ga0102851_10000484_pt1 | contig 20163 bp, 21 predicted proteins | sample Mud3Dept3metaG_FD_79558 | JGI IMG/M metagenome (GOLD analysis project Ga0102851, IMG submission 79558) | Freshwater wetland microbial communities from Ohio, USA, analyzing the effect of biotic and abiotic controls - Mud 3 Core 4 Depth 3... | ecosystem: Environmental > Aquatic > Freshwater >... | reverse complement strand
TCTGATACCTCACGGCTTTTTTCGCTTTTTGCCGCTCCCCCGGAAAAAGACCTCGACTGGTCTGACAAGGGTGTCGAAGGAGCTTTCCGCTTTTTGAACCGCGTCTGGAACATGGTGCAGCGGCACAGGGAAGGGCTCATGGCATCAACAGCAGCGGCAGGGGATGCACTCAGCTCAGACAGGGTAAAGGCTTTGGTAAAGAAGATTCATCAGACAATACGGAAAGTCACACTGGACATTGAGAAGGAATATCATTTCAATACAGCCATAGCTGCCATGATGGAACTGGTCAATGAGATGAGCGGATTTGAACCTGAAGGCGGGCAAGACATGCGAGCGCTCAGGTTTGGGGCGGAAAACCTTCTCCTCCTGCTTTGTCCTTTTACCCCGCATATTGCGGAGGAACTATGGGAAATGATCGGGAACAAGCCGAGCATATCACTCCAGCCATGGCCTGTGTGGGACGAGAAGATGGCAGCGGACGAAGAAGTGGAACTGGTCATACAGATCAATGGTAAACTTCGCGGTAAACTGATGATATCTGCCGGTCTGCCAGACGAACGGATAAAGGAAACAGCCCTGAGGGACGGCAAGATCGCTGAGGCCATTGGCGGGAAGACCATCAGGAAGGTGATCGTTATCAAGGGCAGACTCGTGAACATTGTGATAGGAGACTAGACTATGGATTCCAGATCAAGAATAGCTCTGCTGCTTGTTTTGCTTGTGCCGGGCCTGCTGACGGAGGGCTGTGGATATTCCATCAAAACCAAGGCATCTCTTCCGTTTACGGAGATACGGATCGGTCATGTGGAGAACAGGACCTTGGAGCCGAAACTCGACGACAAGCTGCATCGGGCGCTCGTAGAAGAGTTCGCAAAATACGGTGTAGCGGTAACATCCGGCGCTTCGCATGCCATATCAGGGACACTGCGAAATTTCAGAATGACCAGTCTGTCGGAAAAAGATGACATAACGGTTGAGTACCGGTTCATTATTGACGCTGATTTCACTTACAAAGACAGTGCAGGCAAGACCAAGGAGATCAAGAACAGGGGGCTGCCGTTCATCGTATCGTTCAGCGGTTCCGGCTCACTCCCGGACCTCCTTGCAACACGGGAAGTTGCCGAGCGGCAGGCGATGTCTGACCTGGCAAAGTCGATCATCGGTACGCTCATATATTAATGAGCTACAAAAACCTTCTTGACGAGGTAAAAAAGGGCCTTCCGTCGGGGAACTATCTCTTGACAGCGTCCGACCGTTTCCTCCATGGTGAGGCGGCAGCGCTTGTCAGGGATCTCGTCCCTCCGGAAGAGCGCGATTTTAATTTCCATACGTTTGACCTCCTTTCCGCGGACCAGGAAAAACCCTCTTTTGACCAGATCCTTGATGTCGTGAATACCGTTCCTTTTTTCACTGGCCGAAAATACGTGGTGGTCGAAAATTTCCAGAAGACTGCCAAGAAGGATATGAAGAAGATCGAAGGCTACCTTCAGAATCCTTCGGCAAGCGCTGTCCTTGTGCTCCTGCATGAGGGGAGCTTGAAGAAAGATGCACGGGAGGGGCTTAAAGGCGTAAAGCATATCGTGCTTGACATCAGGGAAGGGGATATCCCGGCGTGGATCAGCGATAAGGCAAAACTGAAGGGCCTTATTATTTCCCGAGATGCGGCGGAATATCTCCTTGTCATGATCGGACCTGACCTTGGCATGCTCTCAACAGAGCTGGAGAAGCTGACGCTTCTTGGCAAGGACGCGATTCAGAAGGAGGATATCAGGGAGATCATAGAAGGGAAAAGGACATACGGGGCCTTTGACCTGATCAACGCGATACGGGCACGGGACACGGAACAGGCATTCAGGATATACAGCAAATTACGGGAGACCGAGGAGGCATACAGCCTTTTAGGGGCGCTGAACTGGCAATATGCCCAGATGATGGGAGAAAAAAAATCCCCCGGAGAAAAAGACTATCTTTACAACGTATTTCGTCTGCTGAACCGCGCAGACATGGGGATAAAGACCGGGGGATTCTATCCTCTGGAACTGCTGCTCGTCAAACTGCTCAGGCTTTCAGTGCCGCGTTAGCCTTCCGGGTAAGACGGGATATCTTGCGCGACGCGTTGTTCTTATGAATAATGCCCTTGGACGACGCTGCGGTTATGGCCTTGACAGCCTCCTTCAGGGCCTGTGCCGAAGCCTCGGTGTCTTTTCCGCTGACCGACGCCTCAACGGCCTTTATGGCGCCTTTAACTTTGCTTTTCACAGCCCTGTTGCGGGCATTTTTCTTTTCTGCCTGCCGGGCCCTTTTTTCTGCTGAGAGATTTCTTTTTACCGGTGCCTTTGCTGCCAAGCGAATAGTCCTCCTTTTAAAAAAGTCTTATTTTATACCATAAAACACCATGCTAAATCAATGAAACCTCGGGTTTTGCGCCATGCACACCATGATGGTTCTGTGCTACAATCTACGCATGAAACGCTACCGGCCGGTGTCCCTCAAGGCAGTGAAGACGCACGCGCTCTCTGCTCGCAAGAGTAAAGTGTCGATTCCTTCGTTTGCCGGCATACCTGAAAAAGGGGACATCTTCAGGGATTTCCTGGGAAAACTGCCTGATGCCTTTGCTGTTCATGACTTCAGGTCCGTGGTCAGGGCCATCGTGCAGGCACGGAAAGACAAAAGACCTGTCATCCTCGGCATGGGGGCCCATCCTATCAAGCTTGGCCTTTCACCGGTGATCATCGAGCTGATGCGGAGGGGGATAATCACCGCTGTCGCAACGAACGGGGCCTGTGTCATACATGATTTTGAGATTGCCATGGCAGGCCAAACGTCGGAAGATGTTGCGCGCGAACTCTGCACCGGCGCCTTCGGTATGTCAAAGGACACCGGCAGGGGCGTGAACAGTGCGATCAACAGAGGAGTAAGCAAGGGGTATGGCATCGGGAAGTCCGTGGGTGAGTATATCAGCAAGAGCAGACTTAAATTCAGGGAGAAGAGTCTATTCTTCCAGGCATATCAACTGAATATTCCGGTGACCGTTCACGTCGCAATCGGAACGGACATCATCCATATGCATCCTGAGGCTGACGGTGCAGCTATCGGCAAAGGAAGCATGGACGATTTCAGGCTTCTCGCTTCAATAGTCGCCGATCTTGAGGGGGGGGTGTATATCAACCTCGGTTCCGCGGTCGTCCTGCCCGAGGTTTTCCTCAAGGCACTGAACATTGCAAGGAATCTGGGGAATATGGTCAACAAGATCACGACTGTGAACATGGATTTTATCCAGCATTACCGGCCACGGGAGAACGTGCTCAGGAGACCTACCATGAACTGCGGCCAGAACTTTGCCCTGACCGGCCACCATGAGATCATGTTTCCGCTTCTGTCTGCCGCGGTTATTGAGGAGATGACGTGAGAGTTATCATTGATGAAGACACCTGCATAGGCTGCGGCAGGTGTGAGGAAATATGCCCGGCAGTCTTTCACGTTGACCCCGTGATCGGAAAGTCCAGGGTCATCGACGAGGACGCCTGCGACTATACAGGGTGCTGCGAAGCAGCGGAAGAGAACTGTCCTGTTGACGCAATCAGTCTCGGTGAGTAGGGCAATGCAGCGTATCAGCTGTTATGTTCCAGATCCTTTCATGAGACTCATGACCCTTCTGCATTGTTTCAGTGACAGGGGACAGTCATATGCGGTCCGGCATATCGTTTATCCGGGCCGGCTCGGGACCCGCGACGGAATGGAGGAGCCATCATGTTTAAACCGGCAATTTTTGTTCTTCTGATCTTTGTTTGTGCCGCAGGGCACGCATTTTCAGCCGAGGGGGACCTTGACCAGACTTTCGGGGCTTCCGGCGTTGCAACGTTCAACAAAGGCGTCGATGATGCTGCCCAGGCAGTGGCGCGGCAGTCTGACGGCAAGATCGTCATTGCCGGCACCGTATCAAACGGTTCGAACACCGATATCGTGATCATACGGCTGACTGCCAATGGTCGTCGTGACACCTCCTTCGGGTTTGACGGAATTGTGACCTTTGACACTGGAAACGACGATTCTGCCAGGGGTGTTGCCGTGCAGCCTGACGGCAACATCGTTGTTGTGGGCCAGACATCGAACGGCACAGATAACGACATCCTGGTGATACGGCGAAACAGCAACGGACTGCCTGATACGACGTTTGGCGTTGGCCTCTCCGGAGCTGTAACCTTCGATCTCGGAAACAATGAGACCGCCAATGCCGTGGCAGTCCAGACAAATGGCAGGATCGTTATAGCAGGAACGGCATCGAACGGCGCGAACAATGACCTCCTTATCATGAGACTGCTCATCAGTGGACCGCCTGATACCACCTTTAGTGCCGGGGGCTTTCTTACCATTGACCGGGGCGGCAACGACAGCGGCCGGGCAGTTGCAGTCCAGACGAACGGGCAGATCGTGGCTGCAGGAGCGAGCTCAAACGGCTCAAATGCAGACATTATCATCGTGCGAGTGAATGTCGACGGATTGCCGGATGTTTCATTCAACTTCAACGGTATCGTGACCATTGACCAGGGCGGCAGTGATTCAGCGAATGCTGTGGCAGTCCAGCCGAACGGGCAGATTGTTGCTGCGGGGACGAGCTCAAACGGCTCAAATGCAGACATTATCGTTGTGAGAGTGAATGCCAACGGATTGCCGGATACCTCATTCAACTTCAACGGTATCGTGACCATTGACCGGGACGGCAATGATTCCGGGAATGCCCTTGTCCTGCAGCTAAACGGCAAGATACTGGTAACAGGGACCAGCTCTTCGGGCGCGGACGAAAATTGTATAACAGTAAGGCTTAATCCTAACGGCTTCCTGGACACATCGTTCCGCGTAGACGGCACCGTAATCTTCCAGGGGACTGCAGGCGGTGACGACAGCGGTAATGCTGTTGCTGTGCAGCCTGACGGAAAGATCCTTGTTGCTGGTGCAGTTACAAAAGGTCTTAATACCGACCTGCTGGCACTGAGGTATACTCAGGAAGGTATTCCGGACACGACCTTCAATGGGGACGGCATATTCACGTTCAGCACCAGTGCGAAGAGCGCAGACGCAGGCAATGCCGTTGCGCTTCAGGCAAACGGCAAGATCGTGGTAGCAGGCCAGACATCCAGCGGGGGCAATGACGATCTGCTTGTGGTGAGATACAACACAGACGGCACACGGGACACAAAATTCAGCAATGACGGCGTTTTTATTTATAACAGTCCGGCAAACGGCGACGACACCGGAAAAGCAGCAGCAATTCAGCCGTTGGACAATAAGGTCGTCATCGTGGGCCAGACCTCGGGCGGGGCAGACAGCGATCTGCTGGTACTGAGATTGAATGCGAACGGTACCCTGGACACAACATTCAGCGGTGACGGTATTACTGCCTTTGATGGGGCGGCGAATAACGATGATATCGGGAATGCTGTTGCGCTTCAGGCGGACGGAAAGATCATCGTGGTCGGACAAAGTTCAAACGGCGTCGATAATGATGTCCTTGTTCTGCGATATGACACGAATGGTGCTTTGGATTCCACGTTCGGCGTTGACGGAGTAAGTACTTACAACAGCGGGCGTGAGGATATTGGCAGGGCAGTTGCAGTCCAGGCTGACAACAGTATCATTGTGGTCGGGGTGAGCTCGAACGGCACGGACAATGACCTGCTCATGATTCGGTATAATGCAAATGGTACCCTGGATACCTCATTCGGTACCGGCGGTGCAGTTATCTATGACGGCGGAAACAATGACGCAGGGAGAGCAGTTGCTGTCCAGCCTGCGGACGACAAGATCGTGGTCGCGGGGAGTAGCTCAAATGGTACAAAGAACAGAGTTCTCACTGCGCGGTTCAATCTTGACGGCACAGTGGATACAACATTCAACGCATCAGGTGCGGTGCCCGGAACTGTCACTTACAACAGCGGCAATCCCGGCAATGATGTCGGAAATACTGTAGCGGTCCAGGCTGACGGCAAGATTGTGGTTGCGGGCTTAGCGGGAGATGCAGATGTGCTGTTGCTGCGGTATGAGGACGATGGCACGCTGGATACGACGTTCAGCGGAAACGGTGTCCAGACATTTAACGGCGCCGCAGACGGTGTTGACGCCGGGAGAGGGATTGTTATTCAGCCTGACGGCAAGATCGTTGTGGCCGGTGTTTCGGATGACGACCTGCTGGTGCTGAGATATATCGGGCAGAAGACCACGGTGATCGGCCCGAACGGAGGCGAGGTTCTCATCGCAGGTTCGCCATCCACTATCACGTGGACAGCGCCTCCAAAAGCGGTCTTCTTCACTCTTGCGCTTTCTGTGGATAACGGTCAGACATGGGGAATCCTGGCGTCGAATGTAACAGGGTCAACATATCCCTGGACAGTCTCCGTGCCGCTCAACAATAAACGTACGTGTCTGATCCGCGTGACCGGCTATGACGCGGGGAAGGTGAAAGTGAACAGTGACCAGTCTGATGATCCTTTCGTCATAGAAGTCGTAAAGCTGACCTTCCCGAACGGAGGCGAGACATTCACTGCCGGCAATCCGTTGAATATCGCATGGACAACCCATGCGACCAAAAGACCTGTCGATACTGTACAGCTCTATTATACGCTTAACGGCGGAAATTCCTGGCTGCTGATCACGGCCCCGATTTCCGGCAATCCCGGTACCTTTTCGTGGACCGCGCCGCCAGTGAGTGAAGAAAAAAAGAAGGGCAAAGTGAAGGTGGTGCTCAAGGACATTCAGGGAAAAACAGTAGGCAGTGATACCAGCGACGCGTTTATTACGTTCAAGTAGGAAATAAAAAGACCCTCTTTCGAAGGCCATAAAACCTGAGGGCAGGGGACCGGGGAATGCCCTCAGGAAGCCTGTGCAGCCTGGAGAGTGAATAGGCAGCACAGACCAGAATCCATGCTACGTTTGGGTTTTCACCGCATTCAGTAATCTTCTGCAGCACAACCCGTTGGCCATGACGTACCTATTCGTTTTCATGGTGTCGATAGGCTGTATCATTCCTGTCCAAAACAGATGAAAAAAATGACTGAACACCTCATGAACCTAGTTAATCGACAGTATGGTGAAAGGGCAAACCTTTGTGGGTGCGGAGGCCTGATGGGCATGCGTTGCTGCTCAGCGGTCTGCAGGAGGGCGATTTTTCAGGGAGTCGCAACCGGAAGTCATGCGGCATCCGGTCATTTCATATTATTTTGGACACCAATGAGACTGCATATAGATAGACTGTTAAACTATCCTGGGTGTCTCTTCAGAGTCTGATATACTGTGAGCATGAAGAACGCCGATATCGCATCGCTGTTCAACGCGCTGGCAGACCTCCTTGAGATAAAAGGAGAAAATCCTTTTAGGATAAGGGCATACAGAAGGGCAGCACTTGCCATTGATGGGCTCGGAAAAGATGTCGCTGCCCTGTCTGAAAAGGAGTTCCTTGAAATCCCGGGCATAGGCAAGGACCTCGCCGGCAAGATCTCCGAGTATCTCAACAGCGGGAAGATGGAGGCATACGACCGGCTGAAACAGGAGCTTCCCGAGGGGCTCATCACGCTGCTCAGTGTCCCCGGCCTGGGACCGAAAACCGTGAATCTTCTCTACAGGGAATATCACGTAACGGACTTTGATCAGCTTGAGAACCTTGCCAGGACGCACAGGCTTTCGGCGCTCCCCGGTATCAAGGAGAAGACAGAGGCAGGGATCCTCAAAGGGATCGAGATGATCCGCAGGTACGCAGCCCGTCACCCCCTGGGAAAAGTTCTCCCCATATCGCGTGAGATAAAAGAATATCTCAAGGCCACGGCGCCGGTAGGCAGGATTGAAGCTGCCGGGAGCATCAGGAGATGGAAAGAGACGGTCAGGGACATTGACATTCTCTGTACCGCAATGGATCCTCAGGCGGTCATGAAGATCTTTGCCGGCATGCCCGACATCCAACAGGTGCTCATGAAGGGGACGACAAAGTCGAGCGTCTTGATCAAGCCCGGCATTCAGGTGGATCTCAGGGTTGTTGAAGAGGACAGCTTCGGTTCTGCACTGGCATATTTCACGGGCAGCAAGGAGCATAATATCCGGCTGCGGGAACGTGCCGTACGGGCCGGCCTCAAATTGAATGAGTACGGCATATTCAGGGAAAAGGACAACAAAAAGCTTGGCGGGAGATATGAGGAAGACATCTATGCGGTCCTCGGTCTGCAGTATGTACCCCCGGAACTGAGAGAGGACCGGGGAGAGATCGAGGCGGCACAGGACAACACGCTGCCGAAACTTGTGGAACTGAAAGACATCAGGGGCGACCTCCATGTGCACAGCACCTGGAGTGACGGCAGCCTTGAGATCGATGACCTCGTCCGCGAGCAGGTGGCGAAGGGGTATGCCTACACTGCGCTGACTGACCATTCGAAGGGCCTCGGTGTTGCGCGGGGCCTGAGCGAAGAGCGGCTTCTTGAGCAGATTGCAGCAGTCAACGCATATAATCGGAAACTGAAGGGTTTCAGAATACTCACCGGGACTGAGGTAAATATCAGGAACGACGGGTCCCTTGACTTTGACGACGCGATGCTCAAGAAGCTTGATGTGGTGGTGGCATCTGTCCATACAGGCTTCAAACAGTCGAAAGAGCAGTTGACGCAGCGGATCGTCAGGGCCATGCAGAACCCCTATGTCTCAATTATCGGCCATGTTTCAGGCAGGCTTATCGGCGAGAGAGACGCCTATGATCTTGACATGGAGCAGATCCTTGATGCTGCCGCAAAGACACGAACAGCGCTCGAGATCAATGCCTATCCCCTGCGGCTCGATCTCAGTGAATCATACGTAAAGACCGCAAAGGAGAAGAATGTGCCCATTGTCATCAGCACCGATTCCCATGCCCGCGGCCAGTTCGACAATATGCAGTACGGTGTTGCCATTGCCCGGCGTGGCTGGCTTGAAAAACGCAATATCCTCAACACGAATCCCGCTGCCGGACTCCTGAAAAAGCTCGGAAAGACGTCTGGCCGGTAATTTCCGTCCCGCAGCATCAATCCTGCGAGCATGTCTTACAAAAATGTAAGCATATACAATCATGTAGCGTTCCTCTACAAAGTTTTCTCTATTAAATCAATACGTTATTGGCTGGCATGCTTCTGGTAAAGACAGAGGCATGGAACACTCAGGCGCTTCTCTCAGGGACAGGATAAAAGAGCTCGAAAAAGAGGCCATCATCTCAGCGCTGAAAAAGTGCAACTGGGTGATGGCACGGGCGGCAAAGTCGCTGGGCATCACGGAGCGGATGATTGGTTACAAGATCAGGAAATACGGGATACGGATAAAGGAGGTGCGCTGGAGTGTTGAAAACGGGCAGCAGGAAAGCGAGCAATAACCGGACAGGCATTGCCTGAACATACATAATGATCACGGAGGAAAAGGAAATGAAGAAGGGAATCATCGTAATTGGATTGATAGCAGCGGCAGTTATGGGAATATCCGCAGGGGCAAGTGCTGCGGAGGAACCGAAAGTATCAGGATTTGCCTCGGTGGATGTGATGAGCAACTATGTCTGGAGAGGTATCAAGGTGAGCAACAGCTGGGTGTTACAGCCGTCAGTAGGTATCGGGTATGGCGGTTTCGCGGCGAATATCTGGGGTAATTATGACAGTGACGTAGCCGAGGCAACCAGCAATGGTGACACCGGCCATGGTGAGATGAGCGAAGTTGACGTCACGCTCAGTTATAGTAAAAGTTTCAACAAGCTGACCTTGGGAGGCGGATACATCTACTATGCATTTGACGGCTTCAATGACACCCAGGAAGTGTTCGTGACCGCGGCATACGACACGCTGCTGAGCCCCGCACTGACTGTCTACTATGACTACGACGAAGGCAACGGTGCTTTCATCATTGCTTCGATTGGCCACACGTTCAAGCTGCCGAAGGACATGAGCCTGAAGCTGGGCGCGCTGGCGAGCTACAACATCGAAAACGGCATCATGGGGTTTGACGAGGACGGCGACAAGTTTAGCAACTTCTATAATGCCGAAGTGAACGCTGCGCTGACTATTCCGGTCACTAAGGCACTTTCGATCTCGCCGAAGCTGGCCTATTCTTTTGCGATCAGCAATGATGCGAAAGAAGCTATGCGGGGTCTTGCCAATGACGGCAGGCATGATATCCTCTACGGCGGCATCAACCTGACACTGAGCTTCTGAGCCTTATTGCCCAAACCCTCCCCGAGCAGCCGGGCAGGCCTCCTTGCCCGGCTGCGACCTTCCGTGAATATCCCGTTCTCGCAAGCGTGCTTTCATGTTCACCTTGCCAATGCATAAAAAAGACGTCTGCAGAGACATGGCATGTGTTCCGATAGACCGTTGGCAGCGATTCCATTCCCCTCAGCGAATCTGCCGGGGCGGAAAGAGCATCGTTAGCCACCCATGCAGACCCTCTGAGGATTGCACTGTCTGTGAACTCCTGATATCGTCCTTCAATGCCCACGGAAATCCTATCGCCTTGAACGGTAGTGAGGGGCATATGCCATGTCCTTCTGCAACGATACGGTTCAGTGTCAGCAGGTCCACACCGGAGTGAATTCAGATTACTGAGCTTTCAATTGACCCCGGAACGATTGGAGCGATACAATTAACCGCACGCGCACGCGGTTCTGGATCTGAAAGGACAATACATGCTGAAACTTTTTAATACCTTTGGCAGGAAACTGCAGGTCTTCACAACCGGAAAGAAGAAGGTCGCCAGGGTCTTCACCTGCGGACCTTCGGTCTACCAAAGGGCCCATATCGGCAATTTCAGGACATTTCTGTTTGAGGACATTCTCGTACGCTATCTTGAATATTCAGGTTTTCGCGTAGACCGCGGCATGGCAGTAACCGATATTGAAGACAAGGCTGTTCGGGAGGCGGAAAAGCAAAAGACCACGGTCAAGGAGCTGACAGACCGGAACATCTCACAGTTCATCGCTGAGATGAATTTGCTCAGGATGAAGATACCTGATTATATGCCGAGGGCCTCCGAATGCGTAGAGGAGTCGGTCAGCATCATCAGCAGACTGATGAAGAAAAAGATCGCCTACCGGCATGGCGGCAATATCTACTTCGATCCGCTCAGGTTTCGCGGCTTCGGCAAGCTCTTCGGCCTCGATATGAGCCTCTGGCCGAAAAAGAGGCGACGCTTCCATAAGGACACCTATCCGGGCATCCATTGGAACTACGGCGACTTTATCCTCTGGCATGGCTGTGAAATAAGCGAAAAGGCATGCTGGGAAACAGCAATCGGCAAGGGGAGGCCGGCGTGGAACGTGCAGGACCCCTCCATGGTCATGAAGCATTTTAATGAGACGCTCTCAGTCTTTTGCGGCGGCATCGACAACCTTTATCGGCATCATGACTATTCCCTGGCAATTCTTGAATCTGTCCGGCCATATCCCATGGCGCAGTTCTGGATGCATGGTGCGCACCTTCATGTCAACGGCAGGAAGATGTCCAAGAGCAGGGGGAACATCTATTACGCGGACACGCTTATCAGGAAGGGCTATACTGCTAGTGAGATACGGTTCTTCCTCATGTACAGCCATTACCGTACGCGGTTGAACTACTCAGACAGGGCGATGAGGGCGGCTGCCAAGAAACTAAAGGCCTTCAGGACTTCTGTTTCCGCTATCCGGAGCAGGGCAGGAGGTGCCCTGCCTGCTGCCTCCCAAATTTCAGACGACCTGAGGCTCTCTTTTGTCTCTGCCATGGACAACGATATGCAGGTGAAAGAGGCGTTAGACAGAATGCAGGACATATTGTGTTTGGTTGATGTTTATATGCTGACGTCGTCGCAGGCTTCGGGCATCATCAGAACCCTCAAGGGAATCGATGAGGTCCTGCAGGTGATCTTCTGAAACCCATCCGGCTGATAGTTGCCATGTCAGTAATTATATCGGCGGCTCTATTATCGGCGTGTGCGCCGACGCGGATTCAGGTGCCGGACTCCTACTTCACCCTCAATCAGGGGATTGCTACCTATTATGATGCCGATGGCTCGGGCGCGTGTCTGTTCGGCCCTTCACCGGAAGACCTGATGGTGGCTGCCATGAACGCCGATGAATACGAAAACGCCATTGCCTGCGGAGCTTACGTCTACCTCACCGGCCCAAAAGGCGCGGTCACTGTCCGCATCGTGGATCTCTGTCCGGAATGTGAGGCCGGTCACCTTGACCTCAGCCAGGAAGCTTTTAGCCGAATTGCGGAGCTGGTGGAGGGGAGAGTGCCCATTACCTGGCAGGTGCTCAGCCCGACCCTGACCGGGCCGATTGCGTATCATTTCAAAGACGGGAGCAACCAGTGGTGGACAGCAGTGCAGGTCCGCAACCACCGCAATCCTGTTGTTAGGCTGGAATACCTGTCTCAAGACGGGATTTGGAAAGATGTGCCGCGGACCCGTTACAACTACTTTGTGCAGACCAGGCCGGGTATGGGCCCCGGACCGTATGCGTTCCGCGTAACGGACATCCATGGCAACGTGCTGACTGATTATGGCGTCCCGCACATCGAGAATGGCACGGTGAGCGGCACGAACCAGTTCCCGCCCGGACCATAGAGGCGACAGCGAGATATGAAAACTCTATCTGCGAATGGGGGGACAAGAGCAATGGTCACCGAAATAATCAGTAAATTTGCTTTTCTTATTGTAGGTATTGCGTTGTTTTCCCTGCAGGTTGATTTTGCATTAGCCGGTCCAGATAATCTTGATAAGACAGTATCGAAAGAAGAGGGCGAAGAGCCATACTTCGCCGGAATCGGCGAAGGCTTTACATCAGCGAATGCATTCAGCGGCATTGAAGTCGCGTGGCGCATGTTTTCGGCGCCCGATATACCGACAATCTGCGCAAAATCAGAGCGGCCGGTAAAGCTGGTGACGCGAAAGGAACCGGTTGCCCTTTACATTGGAGAATGGTTCCCTCTTGATCATCTGATCGTCCTTGCTCTTGACGCAGCGGACCGGCCGTTGCCGCCCGTGCCGATTATAATTGAAGTTGAAATGATGGACCCCCCATTGCTCAACCTTCAGTCCAATATGCTTGCTGATGCAAAGGTGTTTCCCCTCCGGGCAGGGAACTTTCTGTTTCGCATCCGTACCGCTTGCATCGAGGCATCCGGCAAAACAATAGAAATCCGGGCTGAGGTTAGTAAGCCCTGATTGCCGTTAAGGTCAGCTCTGACTTTTTTCTTGAACAAGAGGAGATTGTCATTTTTTTACTTTCTGTTCGATCTGGCTCAGGATGCCGTGCAGCATGTTCATCTCCCATGCCGTAAGACCTGCCCGTGAGATGAAATGTTTGAGGTTCTGCATGATCTTTGCCTCGAGGTTGCGGTCGCCGCGCGGAATGTAGTCAAGCAGTTTCAAGGTTCCGGCCATGCGCTCGTACAGAGCGCTGATCTCCCCGTGGCTTACCATCTCTGTGCCGTATTCCCCTGATTCCATGTTTCTCGGGATCAGCTTCTGTTTTCTTCCTTTTGTCCTTTGCCCGCCGCTCTTTTCCTTTTGCGCATATCCTGCCTTCAGCAGCTCGTAGGCCACGACCAGGACAGCCTGCGCAAGATTCAACGAGCGGTGCTCTTTGCTTGTCGGGATGGTCAGAACAAGTCCGCATTCGTCCACTTCCTCGTTGAGCAATCCCCGGTCTTCTCGTCCGAAGAGGATGGCAACCTTCCCGGCCTCTGCCAGCGCGATGATTCGCGCTGCCCCCTGGTCAACAGGCAGTATAACGCCACGCCGTTTGCCGGTCCGCCTGCTTGTGCCGATAACAGCCGCCTTGTCGCTGATGGCGCTCTTCACGTCAGAAAAGGTCTCTGCCGAGGCGAGTACGTCAAGGGCATTGCAGGCAAGCCATCGCGCCTCATCAGTAAGCCTGGTCTGGGGATTTACGAGGCAGAGGTTCCTGAACCCCATATTCTTGATCGCCCGGGCAGAGGCCCCGATATTGCCCGGTTCTTTGGGTTCGACAAGGACAAAAGAGAGGTTATCCCGCCAGGTTTTCATGGCGTAGTTTAGCAATTTCATGACGAATTTTGTAGTCATTACCGTGCTTTACAAAGACCCGGCATTCCTTTATTATGTAGCTATGTTCAGAAGGGACAGGGCATGAAATCCTTGCGCATAGCGCTTGCCCAGATCAATTCCACGGTTGGCGATCTCCGGGGAAATACAGAGAAGATCATTTCCTGCGTACAGAATGCCAGGAAACAGAAGGCCGATCTTGTCGCGTTCCCTGAACTGGCAGTTACCGGATACCCTCCGGAAGACCTTGTACTCAAACCCCAGTTTATCGAAGACAATATTACCGCTGTCAGGAAGATCGCCAGCATGACGAAAAACATCACGGCCGTTGTGGGGTTCGTTGACAACACCGATGGCCTGTACAACGCTGCTGCGGTAATCTCCGATGGAAAGGTGAAGGACATCTACCACAAGGTCATCCTGCCTAACTACGGCGTGTTCGACGAGTTCCGCTATTTCAGGCCCGGTAAGCGCTTCCCGGTCTACGGCATCAAGGGGGTAAAGGTCGGCATCAATATCTGCGAAGATGTCTGGCACAGGGACGGGCCGGCACGGACCCAGGCACGCGCAGGGGCAGAGGTGATCATCAATATCAATGCGTCCCCCTATGAGATGGGGAAACCCTCAGTGAGAGAGGGGATCCTCGAAGAGCGATCACGGGAAAACAGCGTTATTGTTGCCTACCTGAACGCAATAGGAGGTCAGGACGAACTCATTTTCGACGGGCTGAGCATGGTGTATGACCATACGGGCAGACTGATGGCAAGGGCAGGACAGTTTACCGAGGAAGTGATGATGCTGGACCTGCCGGTTGAAGAAACGAAGAAATACCGGAGAAAAAGATCCGCCGCTGCCGGCAGTGGCAAGGCAGCGCTGAAAGGCGTAAGCAGGATAACCGTCGTGCCCGGAGGGACCATGGACAGGAAACCCATGCCCTATCCGTTTGCCCGGCGATTGCATACCCCCGGCGAAGAAGTATACCGGGCGCTGGTGTTGGGCACCTCGGATTATGTGCTCAAGAACGGGTTCCACGGCGTTGTGATAGGGCTGAGCGGAGGCGTAGACTCTTCGCTGGTCGCTGCCATTGCCGCCGACGCCCTCGGGAGGGAGCGTGTGCACGGTGTTTTCATGCCGTCCCCCTATACGTCGCAGGAAAGCAGGGAAGACGCCTGCGCGCTTGCGGATAATCTGGGCATCAGCATTACCGAGCTGCCGATTCGGGGTATCATGGAAAGCTATGCGGCACTGCTGGCACCGCATTTTAAAGGAAAGGAAAATGATGTCACGGAAGAGAACCTGCAGGCACGCATACGCGGCAATCTGCTCATGGCCTTTTCCAACAAGTTCGGATGGCTGGTGCTCACTACAGGCAACAAATCAGAAATGAGCGTCGGGTATGCCACCCTGTACGGAGACATGGCGGGCGGTTTTGCGGTTATCAAAGATGTATCCAAGACGCTGGTGTATGAACTCTGCAGATGGCGGAATGACGGCGACAGCGGGCCGGTCATACCGGGCAGGGTGCTGTGGAAAGAGCCGAGCGCAGAGCTCAAACCGGGCCAGAAGGACACTGACAGCCTTCCTTCGTACGACAAGCTCGACCCGATCCTGAAAGCGTATATCGAGGACGAAATGAGCTTCCGGGACATCCTGGGACTCGGCTGCACGACCGGCCAGACGCAGCGGGTGATCAGCATGGTCGACAGGAGTGAATACAAGAGGAGGCAGTCGCCGCCGGGCATCAAGATAACAGGCAGGGCCTTTGGCAGGGACTGGCGTTTCCCGATAACGAACAGATACAGGAGTTACTGATGCGGCATTTGTGGACGTTTCTTGTCATTATTCTGATGGCGATCACTGTTACGGCATGCGCAGCGGACAAAGATGACCTCCAGGTAAAAAAACAGCCCGAACTCCAGCAGGTCAAGCCGAAGAAGCCGGTAAAGATTAAGCTCAGACGGTCTCCCAGGGACGAATATACGTGGGAACTTTCCGGCGACGATGCCGACGAGATCGTCAAGACCGACAGAAAACTGCGAAAGATGCTGAATGTGCCGTGAAGGGAACCCTCTATATTGTCTCTACCCCTATCGGCAATCTTGAAGATGTAACGCTGCGGGCCCTGCGCGTCCTGAAGGAGGCGGATATCATTGCGGCTGAAGACACGCGTCATTCCCTGAAGTTCCTCAACCATTTCGGCATCAAGAAACCTCTCATTAGCTACTGGGGAGAAAAGGAAAAGGTGCGGGCGGAAGAGACGCTCCAGATGCTGAATGACGGCCGGTCCGTTGCCCTTATATCGGATGCCGGGACACCGGGGATATCCGACCCCGGCACGCTGCTCATACGGAAGGCCATAGAAGAGGGGATCATCGTTGTTCCTGTCCCTGGCCCCTCTGCGGCAATAACGGCCCTTTCCCTTTCCGGATTCAGCACTGAGGAGTTCACCTTCATAGGGTTCCTGCCAGCCAAACAGATGCGGAGGAGAAAGATGCTCGAGCGGCTCAGCCTTGAACACAGGACCCTTGTCTTCTATGAGGCTCCCCACCGGATCCTTGACTCGATTTCAGATTTCGCCGATATCATGGGTGAAAGGAAGGCTGTTGTCATAAAAGAGCTGACCAAATTCTACGAGGAGGTATTGAGAGGGACCCTGCCTGATGTCCTGGAGCGTCTGGAGCGGTCAACGATCGCAGGAGAATATGTGATCGTGCTGGAGGGAAGGCCCGAGGCAGAAACCCTGAGCATGGACGATGCACTGGCAGAGGTGCGGCAGTTGATGAGAAAAGGTCTTGGACGGAAGGACGCGGTAAAGAGGATTGCAGGCGCGTACGGCCTGAGCAGAAAGGCTCTTTATGACCAGAGCCTTGAAGGTGATTGAATGGTACTTGCGGTCTGGATGATTTTCCTGCTCGTCGTATCGCTTGTCCCCATATCAGCCCCGAAGACACGTCTGCCGGCAGATAAGATCGAGCATTTCATAGCATATGGAATAACCGCGATTCTCTTGTTCCGGCATCTTGCGGCGAGGGGGAGCACAACCAGGATATTCTTCGTTTCCGTGCTCATCGCGTCGGTATACGGCGCATTGCTTGAAGTATTGCAGGGTCTTACGCCGCATCGGCAATTTTCGATCGGCGATATGGTTGCGAATACGGCCGGAGCTGTTGTTTGCTGTTTTGCGTATCTGGCAATGATAAAGAGTCGAAACCCGGACACCTGATGCCGACAGTATTTTAAGAGTCTGCATCATTATGGGAACAAGGTAAAATAGCGTATCAGGAGTTTTCAGGAGGAGTTATGGCAAAGGTGTATTTTGCATCAGCACGCGCAAAAGAATGGAAGTATGACGACAGCATGCCGGGAAAACTCGAACATCTCCTCAGGGAAATAGGGCTTATGAACTATTTCAGTCCGGAGGAATGGATAGCGGTGAAGACCCATTTCGGGTCTGAAGGCGCGCACAGGATCGTCCGACCAATTTTTCTCCGAAAGGTGGTGGATGCGCTCAAGAGGATCGGGGCAAAGCCTTTTATCACCGATACCGTGCGCATTAAGGGTCTCGACTACCTTGAGGTCGCGAACCAGAACGGCATCAATCATTTGAGCGTCGGCGCCCCGGTGGTGATCGCTGATGGGCTTTACGGCAACGATAATATCATGCTCACGGCGGGCGAGATCCTCGGGCAGATCGCTGTGGCGTCGCTCATACATGATGTGCCGGCAATGGTCGTCTGCTCTCATGTAAAGGGCCATATCAACGCGGGGTATGCCGGTGCGATAAAGAACCTTGCCATGGGGGGGGTGAGCAGTTCGCACCGCACCTGCGGATGGAAATGCGGCAGAGGGGCAATGCATACCATCGGAGAAGGCGAACTGGTATGGGATGCTGACAAGTGCGAGCTCTGCCTGCAGTGCCAGGAGGTCTGTCCTCTTGACGCCATTACCTTCAAAGATGATGAGATCGTCTGGAACCGCGACATATGCTGGCGGTGCGGCAGGTGTGAGCGCGTTTGCCAGAACGAAGCGCTCATCCTGCCGGGAGATGATGAGCGTTTCATGCGCTCGCTTGCGGAAGCAGCGAAAACCGTTACCGGCACCTTTGACCCTCAAAAGATTATCTATATAAATTTTCTGACAGAGATTCAGCCGGAGTGCGACTGCATGCCTTCTGCAGATGTCCCGATAATCCAGGATTTAGGGATCCTGATATCCGATGACGTCGTTGCCATAGAGCAGGCAAGCATAGACCTCCTGCTCCAGGCACATCCGCTTGAACGGTCTCTGGCCGAAGACAAGAATGTGCAGAGCGGCGATGATATTCTGCTGAAACTGCATGCAAAGCCTTATTTGTTGCAGGTTGAGGAGGCTGAAAGGCTCGGCCTCGGTTCAAGGAGCTACGAACTGGTGGAGATATAAAAAAAATGCTGCTGTCCGTGGAATGTGGACAGCAGCTTAGGGGAGGTAACGAGGCGCTTATTGTCTATATGTAACCAGACTTTATGGTGATTGTCAAGAAAAAAATCAGATAGCCTATTAATTATAAATTTAGAAACAATGCCATAATGTCTTTCTGTTTTGGGAAGAGGTGTTTTGGTATGGTATTTCTGGCGTCGTTCTTGTCTTTCTGGATTTTTTCCATTATGCTATGACCATGTTTGATATAAAAAAAGTATCCATTTTCAATGCCTTAAGCGATACAGACACAAAAGAGATCTCTCATTATCTTGTGCCGGAGACCTTTGCCAAGAAGGAGTTCATATTCTCCGAGGGCGATCCTTCCGACTGGCTTTTCATCGTAAAAAAAGGCAAGGTCAAGATTACTAAACTCTCCCATGAGGGAAAAGAACTGATCCTCGAGGTTGTTTCCCCGAATGAGATATTCGGCGGCATAGCTGTGGTCCGCGGGTTCCCGTACCCTGCGAACGCTGTTGCCATGGAGGACTCGGAAATCCTGAAGATGTCCCGCAAGAACTTCCTTTCGATCATGGACCGGTTTCCGAACCTTATGTACTGCATGGCTATGAACATAGGCGACAGGATCAAGGACACCCATGAGACCCTTAAAAACATTGCGCTCGAAAAAGTTGAGTCCAGGATTGCGTCACTCCTCATCAAGCTCTCCGATAAGGCAGGCGAAAAGGTCTCGGAAGGCGTCGCGATAACCATGAAGCTGACAAAACAGGATATTGCAGAAATGGTAGGCACAACAGTGGAAACATCCATCAGGACCATGAGCAAACTTACCAAGGCAGGGCTCGTTATTGTAAGGTCAGGAAAGATCATCATCAAAGACCTTGCTAAGCTGAAGTCCCTGACGTAAATCCTCCTATAACCAATCAAACAGGTCCAGCTCTTAGGTTGCCTTCACTCCAGTCGGACCGACCCTGGGTCGAGGAGAATCGACTCGGGACACGATTCGGGATGGTGCGGAGGCTTTCAGGGAAGAGCGCTCTGAATCACTGCGAGATTCTCGACAGGCAGGAATGAAGCCGAATACAGACGCTGATAATCATATGCCCAGTCTTTTTTTTTCATCGCAGGGGCTTCCTGAGAAGGTAATACGGCAATGCCCGATATATTGTGCCAGAATACCGACCATTGCCTGCAGATCATCTTCGTGCGCTATAGTCAATTCGGCTTTATCGCTGCGGAGGCGGCGGTGCAGGAAGAAGCGTTGCAAGCATGTTGTAGAAAAAGATCGCTATAGAGACCGCATGGGCCGCGCCGGCAAGTGTTGCGATCAGCGCATACGATGATGACGGGTTCAGGACATTCATCGAGTAAAACAGCAACATCACAATGAGACTCGCGTTTGCCATCCAGAACTGCAACTCCGCGAGTTTGGGGGATTTCAGAAACTTCCCTGCAAACTTCGGAAGGATGTGATATCCCACGCCGTAGATCATCATCGACACCCACCCAAGCATGTTCAGGTGAGAGTGCACGAACTTGAAGGAAAGGGTTTGAGGGTGATGCAGCATTAGGATGCCCAGGACCGATGAGACCGCCAGATAGAAAATGCTTGCGATGATGAAGTTCTTTACAAATTTGTCCATATCTCCTCCTCAGGGTAACGTCATGATTGCTGCATCCATCATAAAACAGAAC
>Ga0102851_10000482_pt1 | contig 20216 bp, 8 predicted proteins | sample Mud3Dept3metaG_FD_79558 | JGI IMG/M metagenome (GOLD analysis project Ga0102851, IMG submission 79558) | Freshwater wetland microbial communities from Ohio, USA, analyzing the effect of biotic and abiotic controls - Mud 3 Core 4 Depth 3... | ecosystem: Environmental > Aquatic > Freshwater >... | reverse complement strand
TCCGGATGGTTTATTCCGTACTCCCATACTACGTTGCTTCCTACTAATCCATTTGGATTGACCTCAATGGCTATCTCTTTATTTAAGCTGCGAGCAAACCGTGCACACTCCGCCAGGCGCGTTGTAAAAGTCCAGCACCGGAAGTCCAGCCATTCCTGTATCAGCGGATCATTGATCTCAATAATTCTTCCTGCCGGATTGCTGTCATTCCACATCGGAGGCAGGACATAGGAGATGTCGTCGAAACCAAATCTCTCAACACGCCTGGCTGGTGTATATTTATCCATAAGATATTTCCTGAAAGCAGCGATTGTGGCGGGATTATGGTCGGGATCATTTGGTCGATTATAATCAAAGTTATCGAAGTGGATGAAATCTGTTTTAATAACCTCAACAGCATAGCGGATTATTTTTTCCTTATAATAATTCATGTAGGCATCATTGTTAAAGCAGGGCCTGTAGCGGAATGATTGCTGATACCCGTAGGTAAGCATGATGGGTTTTCCGTTAACATCTATCTGGTACCACAGATCTTTCTTGGCTTCCGGAACTTCCGCGAAAAAGGTTTCATAACACATCGTGTTCCACTGAATATAAGTATCAACTTTCATCCCGTATTTATGGGCGAATGATGCAGCCTTTGCAACAAGGTCCATGTTTTCCTTTTCTGCTTTGAATCCAAATCCTTTATAACAGCTTACATGATAGACTGTTACTCCGGATTCTGCAAGAGATTTAATATACTCCTCTGACAATTGCTTATCATAATCGTCTCTTTGCCATTGGTTAAACCGAAAACTATTGCGCCGCACCTGGAAAATCCATGGTTCATGTGTTGCACCTGCATCGACAAAGCCATCTTTTATCCAGGCAGGAGTATATTTTGCAAGGTCAGTTGAACTCTTTTGTCCATTTGCATTGTTTCCTGTAAAACCCGCAATCAGAAAGAGAATAATATGATATCGAAGGAACCATGATGCTTTTACTGAATATGTTTCTTTTGTTTTCATAAAAAATAGTGATTGCAGAATTAATCTTTATAGACTATTTAACAAGCAAAGAAGTAACATATCAATTACGATATAAATATCCTGGCTGATTGCATAGGGATCATCACTTTGATTTGTCCCTTGGCAACTTTCATTGGTTTTTTATCATCATACAAGTCAAACAGTTGTCTATGTCTGAATTCTTTTGGCAGGCTGATTGTCTTTGTCATAGTCTGTGAACTATCATTCAGGACCAGCACACCATTTTCAAATGTTCTGTAAGCAACCTGATCTGTTTCCTGCAATGATTGCAGGGTTTTACCAAGATGTACCTGATAAAGCTCTTCTGCGCCGGTACCCTGCAATGAAGCCCACCAGATAAAATCAACCAGCCTGGCGGCACAGAATGCCCAGTAGGAATCTTCCCTGACTTCTTTTCTGGAAGGGTTGAGTGTAGACAGGGCGGTAATCCGCCGGCCGGCTTTAAGATACCAATCGTTAGCATTGGCTCTTGCTTTTATATTTGTCCAATTGTCACGTCTTCCTTCCCATGCCCAGCTATAGATGAACGACTCCCACATGCAGATATCACCGTGCTTCTGAAATTCCTCTCCAATACCTGAATTGAGGACAACGATCTTATCATTACCATAGCCTTTAACAAGTGCGCGAACTGACTCCAGGAAACGTGTAAAGGCATAATTATGTGTATTTTCAGGATAGATATGTTCATGAACATACGGGCCAAACTCCGGATTTACGGTTTTTGTGGATTTATTAGCAAAGCACTCTCTGCGTTTGTTGGTATTATCTATGAACAAACCATCAGCTCCCCAGTCCATGATCTTCTTTATATAATCAAGTGAAAGTTTGCAATAACTGGGATTGTTGATGCAAACCATGAGCCGGTAGACTCTGTCTGTGTTCGTTCCGTCACTCCCGCCCATTGGGAGATGAACAAATTTGCCCTCTGAATCCTTGAGCAGTACTTCCGGGTGCTGAAAGAGAAAGACTTCCTGATCGGCATAAAAAGAATGAATGTCGGTGAAATGGACATAAGGTATTACCCGGAATCCCTGTTCATGCGCCTGCTGAAAGGCTGCTTTGCTAACGGGGACATGAGAAATCAGCGATACTCCCTTAATTCCAGTCCCATCAAATCTTCCATCTTTAACTTCCAGTACCTGTTCTGTTTTTTTCTTAAAGCCGTTCCCGGCTGATAGTCTGACTATTCTCTCTACGGATACATCTTTTAGCTCGATGTCATATCCTTTCCAGACGGGATTTTGAGTATCCGGCTTATCTGAGGTCACATACCAGGAAGCATGAGTAAACATATCTGCATTTTGTGCCCATTCTGGGGCAGGATCTATCTTATCTTCCTGCACGTTAGCCGGCCCGGATGTATAACCGGGTAAAATCCGGGCTCCGGCAAGACCTATTCCTGCCATACCGGTCAGTTTCAAAAATTCTCTGCGTTTGTTTTTCATAGGATTAATGTAGTAAGTAAGGTGGGAGTGGATATTATAAATTAACTAATAATAAATCATATACTTCCATGCTTGGAACCTTCAAAACAATCCTTCCATCCTTAATAATAAAAGGAATCGATTCACTACCAATTTTGTCGGGAGAAATTATTGAGCATTCCTTTGCCTGTTTCCCTTCAGGTATCTTCAGACTGACCTCAATGTCTTTCACTGTTTGTTCTTTTTCAGCATTGAAATTAACAAGGTGTAGCATCATTTTTGACTGATCAGGGCTTTGTGTTAACTCTGCTGTTACATAGACAGGGGCTCTAATTTCAAGTGACAGATCTTTTCCTGCCGACCATTTAACAGCATCAGCAATTACTTTATGATTTTTTGGCAGCCTCCAGTACTCGCTTGTGACAGCTGCGGTCTGAGGCCTGCTGATTGACGGAATAACAGCCGGAATGTATACCGCTCTCCCCTTACCATATTCTTTTTTAATTACCTGATTCCATTGTTCTCTTTCAGGTGACTGGTTCCCGGAGAATAGATCTGACAGTCCTAAGATGCGCCTGCTCCTCATCCATTCGGTGTAAAGGGATGTATTTTCAGTGATGACCAGTCCTCCTCCATTTCGGACAAAATTCCTTATTTCTTCAATTTGCGCATCCGACAGGCATATCTGGTTTGCGAGCACCAGAACTGAATACTTAGACAGATCATTCAGATTGTTTTCGAAAATAATGTCAAAAGTAATCCTCGTCTGGATAAGAGTTTGTTCAAATAAAATAGTACTGTACTGAATGTCATAATTTCCGTAAGCCATGGTAGGGAAAGTCCTGAGAATTGCCACATCTGCAACGCTTACATTATCACGATAATACTCGAAGTTATCAGTAAAGAATTTTAAATACCGCGACCGGTCTTCATTAAAATTATATACTGATAAAACTCCTCCCATATAACCTAAGCAGTGTTGGTTATATGCCATGGCTTCAGCCATTCGCAATTTACTGGTTCCGGTCACTGTAAAGCACATATTGCCCAGGGTGCGTCCGACTTTATAAGACCTTATTTTGTTTACAAGGATGCTATCTGAACCAAAGCCGGGATCTCTTTCTCCCTCGCTCCAGAAGATCTCTGTGGAAGCAAGAGTCCTGGGCCAGTCAATTCCTCTCATCCATGCTGTATTGTGACCTGTCACTCCGTGAGGATTATGTTCAACAACAACCTCCGGATTCAGGTATTTAATATATTTCCGCATTTCAAAATAATGATCACTTAGCTTCTGACACCGGAAATCGGTCCATTCCTGGAAAAGAGGATCAATCATTGTAGGAGGTGTTCCTGCGTATTTAGGAGGGACTATATGGTTCATATCAGAAAAACCAAAGCGATCCTTTAGTTGTTCTGAATTATACTTGGTTTTCAAATATTCCCTGAATTGTTCTATTGCCAGGGGATGATGGAAATTTTCAGGAAGGGCCTGGCTACATGAATTATCAAAATGTATGAGGTCTGTTTTTACTTCATTTACAGCAACTTCAATAATTTTCTTAAGATATTTTACATAATCCGGGTGACCTATATATGGCCGCCTGCGGAATGTCTGGGTTGAGCTGTACTGCACAGGAGCACCGAAATAGTCAGGAACGAGCCAGTCAATAGCATCAGGTACTTCGCTGAGAAATGTTTCATAACATACTGTGTCACCGATATATACTCCTACTTTGATACCATACTTGTGGCACAGCGCAGAGAACTTAATGGCATCCTCAATATACTCCCTTTCGGCAACCAGCCCGAATCCCTTGTGAAAATGTAAAATGACCAGGGTAATACCCTGTTCTTTCATCTTTTTTACAGTCTCCTCTGTATGCATACGCAGGTATTCATCATGGTAATCAACAGATATGCCTCCCCACCTGTTGGTAATAATAGGAGCTGAATCCCAGTTTCCGACAAGAATTATTGGAGTATCTTTCAACCATGCCGGGTGCTGATTTAGAATACTTGTCTTTTTAAGCTCTTGTTCCTGAGTGACGGAATTATCAATTTTCCGTGTACAACCTGTCTGAAGGGGACTAGAAAGAGTAATATAAATCAAAATAGTGATCAATTGCCCTGAGACCTTACTTACTGTTTGTCTGTTGTTTTTATGAATTAAGTGTAATTGTACCATTTTCTCTCCGCTTTATTTATTTTTAAGAATTGTACCGATTATGAAAAAATATGAATATTGATCAGTTTAAATTAACCACCACTAAATCATATACTTCCAGTCTCGGGATATTGAAAAAAGCCCTTCTATTTTTTAAAGTAAAAGGCAGAGATTCGGTTTCTTCTCTGTCCGGTGAGAGAAGTATCAATTCCCTCACCTGTTTCCCTTCCGGAATTCTTAGGCTTACATTAATATCTTTTACAAGTTTATTCTGCTCATAATCAAAATTTATCAGGTGAAGCAACATTTTATCCCGCGTCTCTTTCTGTGTCAGTTCAATTGTTACTGTCAATGGTGCCTGTACATCGATTGATAATTCAGCACCCGCTGCCCACTTTATTGCATCAACAATCTGCATATAGTTTAAAGGCAATTTCCAGTAACCGTTCCTCATCGATGCAGTTGGAGTCCTTTTAACAGCAGGTTCAACAGATGGGATATACGCTACCTTCCCCTTCCCGAATTGATTTTTCATTGTATTCCCTGAGCTCCGTAATTCCAACTCCTGAATCGATTCCAGTGCCCCTCCGTCCTGGTTTTTTATACTTCTTATTGCCGGAGGTTTTTCCAGTCCGAAAAGATCTTTTAAACCAAAGTTATCTCTTTCTCTTCTCCAATCATCATAAAGTGAAGTGTTTTCAGTTGCGACTAAACCTCCGCCCTGCTTCACAAATTCGCGTATCAACTCCAGCTGGTTATCACCAATAGATTCCTGATTTGCTAAAATGAGGACTGAGTATTTTGAAAGATTTTTTAAGTTATCGTCAAAAATTATATCAAATGGTATTTTGCATTGAATTAAAACCTGTTCAAAAAGTATAGTACTCTGATGGGTACTGTAATTATTGAAAGCCATTGAAGGGAAGTTCCTGAGAATGGCAACATCAGCAATATTCGTTGCATTACTGTAGTGCTCGAATTGTTTATGATAAAATGTAACGAAGTTTTGAACGGAGTTTCCGGGACTGGTTATGGAATATGGATTATATGCCATTGTTTCAGCCGTCATAACGGGTGATCCATCCACACTGTTAAATACCAGGTTATTAAGTATCCTTCCTACTTTGTATGACCGTATATTCGAAATAAGAATCCCATCCTTAGTGACAGAAGCGGGATTGCCATCTTCGCACCAGAAAACGTCTGTATTTGCAAGAAGTCTCGGAAAGTCCACAGAGCTTTCCCATGCCCTGTTATCACCTGTAATTCCGTGAGGATTAATTTCTACAGCAACTTCAGGATTCAGGCTCCGGATGTAATCGGACATTTCTTTGTAGTAATCAGCAAGCTTCTGACACCTGAAATCAATCCATTCCTGAGTAACAGGATCATCGAAAGTCTGAAATGATCCGGGATTTGGGAACGCAGGAGGAACAATCCTGCTTACATCTGAAAATCCGATTCGTTCCTTCAGTTTTTCCGGGGTATACTTATTTTTCAGGAATTTCCTGAACTCCTTAATAGCCAAAGGATGATGGAAGACAGCCGGGACAGCCTGATTTGCAGGATTATCGAAATGTATCAGATCAGTACCTATATCTTTTATTGATATGTTGAGTACCTGCTTAATATAATTCTTATATCCCGGGTGTGCAAAATACGGGCGCTTTCGAAAAAACTGATCTCCATAAGTAACAGGCTGTCCCAGATAATCGGGTACCAGCCACTCCTCAGCTTCAGGCTTTTCTATTAAAAATGTTTCATATCCGATTGAACTGCCTATATATGTGCCCATCCTTATACCATTCTCATGCAATAAAGGGGAGAATTTTTTTGCAAGTTCAATTTCTGGCTTCTCAGCTTCAATTCCGAATCCCTTAAAAACATGACTCATAAAAAATGTCCCGCCTGATTCCTTAATTTTTTTGACATTTTCAGCACTATGAGTATATAAATAGTTTTCTTCTGTCCGGGTAGACACACTACCCCGCCTTAATTGGAAAATAAGAGGTTCCTGATTAGATCCTTTTAAGACAACCGGTCCTTTCAGCCATTCCGGCTTTTTTGGCGCTGTTGCGGTCATGCCTGTTACATCTGCCGGATTCTGTCTGCATCCAAACAGGATTATCACTAAACCGGATATTGATGTAAAAATCAATATCTTCTTTATTGATTCCTTAATCATTTTTCCCATAACTAAACCTCTATGTCTTTTTGAGTAATAAATATATTAATTTTTTTGTGCTTTACTTAATCACTTCACCCCTGCAACAAAGAATGGGTTCTTTACCGTACAACACGCTTACTATCAAGGTAATACCATAAAGTATTTCTCAGAGATTTTTCAATTTCTGAATTTCTGGTTGCTTTATTTTTGTCAAGATACCTTATTGATGATTCGTACTTTAAGAACCTGGATTTGGATTCGGGGCTTATCCTGAATCCGCTGAGTTCAGGTGTCACACCAATATTTGCATTAAAAAACAACACAGCCTCTTCAATATGTCTTGGAATGCGGGTATATCCTAATCCTTGCAATTTGCTTATTTCACCAACCACACCGACGATATTCTTTTCAAGCATAAGCCAGGCCATCATATACTCAAATGCTTTTCTGTTTTGAGGATTAGCCTGTAACAGAAACAGAATATTTATCTGCGGGTTTTTTAGAATGATTAAAAAATCCGCCTTTGGTTGAAGTGAAATTTTGGTACCTAATTCAGGATCACTCTTAACCAAATCCGGATGATAAAGTATTAATTCATATTTCCTGGCCCAACTCCTGTAATGCAGGGTTCTTTTTAAGATATTTATATATTTTTCCGCAATTTTATAGTGACCATTTATCAGTTCTGTTTTGATGAGCAATTTAATATTCTCGGGAATGTAACCCTGGATAACCATAGATTCATATGCCCAGCGGTGAGCTTCATTTATCAGTCCAATCGTATAGAAGAAATAGACTCCCCTGAAAATCATACTTATTGACTTATCATGATCCCATGGGATCATAATTGACTGCGTACCGAAATCATGTCGGCTGAAGAACATCCTTTCACATAACAGATCTTTTTCTGCTAAAGCAATATTATAATAATATTGTGTTAAAAGATTTGCTGACTGCGATTTTTCCTGATGTTTTATTACCCTGTCCCAGTCCTGTTCAAAAAATAATTTTTCAATTTTAAAAAAGTCAGCTGTATTTGGATCATAAATTCTCAATTGGGAAAAAAAGGTTAAGGCAAAGATTAGCAGTACACTGTAATTGCGAATTGACCTCTGGTATTCATTTTTAATTCTGATTAAAGAAAACACTTTCAGAAGAGCAGGTGTAAATGTGATAAAACCAAACAAAAGATACAGATAAACCGGTCTCTTGAAATATTCAATTGAGGGAAGAGGGTAACGTAACAAATCGGGGAAAGGTTGAAGGAATAAAAGTCCTTTAAATATAATCATGGAGAGAGCAGCAGCAATCATCAAAGAAATAGCATCTATTATTCTCTTTTTCAGGAGTGCATGCAGAATGTACATGCCAAGAAAAACCCACGCATAGGCACCAGCAAAATAGTAAAAGAGAGGAAACAGTACAATTGCAAGGATCCTGTGAAATCTTTTATCTGAAGATATAGAAAACAAAAACGCGAGTGCCACAAGTATGAATCCAATGTTGTTGTACATCAGCCACTTATAATTGTTCTGGGCAAGGAATAACAAGCAGGAAGGTAATAAGGCAAATGGGAGCAAAAAAGAGCTGTCAGGGAATAATTTTATTATGATTTTCAGGAAAATCACTGCAAGTAGCGTAAATACTGCAGAAAGAATAACTGATCCGTAAATAAAATTAAAATACCCCTGGGTTAAAAAGATTCCCACATACTCAAGCAGCCCTCCCGGCTTTTCGGAAAACTGGTGAAAATATTCTCCAGTGTAAACAAACAGAGATTGGTTTTCCTGGTAGAAGAAGATATAGGTTCCTAAACTATAAAAATAAATGGCTGAAAAAAGGAATAGCAGGGAAAGCACTAATGAATTGTTATATTTCCAGGTTCTTAATCTATCCTGACTTTCAATTGTCTGTGAGCCTGAGGTCTCTCTTCCTGTCCTTTTCATTGAATTGTTTTTAACCGGATCAGAATTTGAATTATTTTTTCTGTCCTGCCCAGATTGCCTTTACAGCTTTATTTTTTGCTGCGCGTTCAAAATCGCGCGAGCTTAAATTGATCTTGCCCATGACAAACTCAGGTTTGTTATAGGTTTTTAGCATCCTTTCATAAAGGGTTGGATCTTTCTGAGGAAGCACAAAAGGTTTTCCAAACTGAGCCTTCGAACCAAAGTATGCAAAGTACGGTCGGGCAGTTAATCCATCGCCTCTTTTGCTACTGAAAACAAGCCATTTACCATTTGATGACCAGGAATGATAACTCTCTGATTCATCACTGTTTACACTCATTCTATCAGCTTTGCCATTCTGAAGATTTAGTATATATAAATCAGCCTCTTTATGCCAGATGGAAAAATTACCATAATTATGGAGCGTAAAAACCAGGTATTGCCCGTCAGGAGAGATCCTGGGGAAAGAGACACTTTTATTAATTTCAGATGCATTAAAAACAACTTCAGTCTTCCCGAAAGATTTTGAAGGTTCATCAAATGGTTTTCTGACAAGATTGTATTTTATATTCTGGTAGCCAGTACTGTCAGTGACCTGCTTAGTCCTGCAATAATAAAGATATTTACCGTCAGGCGACCACTCAGGGAATGTTTCCATGTATCTGGTTGTATCATCCTCTTTAACAGGTGATATCTCGTTCTTTTCAGTATCATAAAGAATTAGCGAAGAGGCGAGATCAGTGACCTCGATGTCCTTTCCTGGTATTGAATAGAATTCCTGGACAATACTATTGGAAGAAAAGGTTACATATTTGCCACCCGGATGCCATGATGGGTATACTGCTCCGGAGGTCATCTCTTTAGTTTTCAGATCTGTCCTGGAGATTTTATTCCTGTTAATAAAATAAGTTCCTCCAATCGAACCGCGGATATGGATTAAAAATTTCTCCGGATTATTTCTGCTAAATGAATGACAATTAGTACAGTTATTCCCTACCAACTGGTTTTCGATAAGGGATGACTCTTTAAAATTTTCGATACACCTCTGAACTATTTTTATCTGAAAATATCTTTCATATCCTGGATAAAGCAATCGATAGCATAAATATGGATCTATTTGTTCTTTAGCCACATTCAGATAAAAAGGATTAAATTTTGTAAGACTTTTATCCTTGTTCTTTGAAGTGATAAATATTTCCATTCTGGCTTCCTGATTACTTTTTAATAGTTTTTTCCAGGAATTCTCAGGAAATCGGACTTTACCATTTGAGGATTTTACTGACAGCCTGGTTCCCGATTCAGAGATAGCTTCAATTGTAAAGGATGCTCCCTCTTCGTTTATCATGAAATTCAGCGGAGCTATATTCTGCGGAATTGTTACCCCTTTATAATCCGGTTCTATAACAGGTTCTCTGCCGGCTTCATGTACATCATTGACAACCCGTTTACAACCAGGGAGGGTTACCATTTCAAAAAGGAGAAACAGCAGAACCGGCAATGTACTGTTCAAATTCATAAACACTTATTAGTCAGATTCTGAAATCTCATTCAGCAGAAAAAAACATTCAAACCAGGGATTGGGTATTAATTGGCAATATAGAAATTTATCCGGCAATTTATAGATTAAATTTGTTTTTCGTCAGTAATTTTTAACTGTTTAAATATTTTATAGGTTTTTATTTGCAGATTTAAAAATAATCTTTAATATTGCTTTAACGAAGAAAAGATGCAACCTGTATATCACCTGAAACCTAACCGAAAACAAAGGGAACATTTATTCTTTTTTGATTGACCCGGGGAACTTCAGTGCGGCTAATAATTTCATATTAGGGGTTTTATATTGAACTGTTGAATAACAAGAAATATAAATCTTAGTGTTCAATGAGATTATATAATACCATTCCTGAATCCATGTATTCCTCACCTTGTTATATTTATTCTTTTTATGAATTCATATCTGATTAATTCATGTATACCTAGATTTTACAGGATCTTAAGCTATTCCGTATTGTCAATTCTCAAAAATTCATTCATAAAAATCAAATCGTATAGAGTTTAAATGCTTAATAAATTGAAATGCATGAAAAAAATTGTTAAAAAGAAATTATGTTTTACCTCGATCTGCCGGCTGGAACCTGCATTCAAGGTAAAATTGTGCATCCTATTATTAACATTCTCCGTAGCAACTGTATCGGCGGCTTCATTCAATAGCGGGGAGCCAGGTACGGTGAGTATAAAGCCTGAAACTGATAATTACACTATTGTGCAGCAGAATATTGTAAGAGGTACTGTAAAGGATGCTGCAACGGGGGAGGCTCTGGCAGGAGTCGGGATTATGGTAAAAGGGACAACTGTTGGAACACTTACCGATGTAAACGGGCAGTTTTCTCTGGGCATCCCCGGAAGAGAGGCCATATTAATAATCTCTTTTATCGGTTACACTCCGCAGGAAATAAATGTAACTGCCGGAACTTCAGTTAATGTATCATTAGTAATAGAATTTACGCAGATGGGCGAAGTTGTTGTAGTGGGATATGGTACTCAGAAAAAAGAGAGTATGGTTGGAGCTATTACACAGGTAAATAATGCAACACTTGTCAGATCAGCCGCAACTAATGTCACCAACGCAATTAGTGGTAAACTTTCCGGGGTTTTAACGATCCATCAAAGCGGTGAACCGGGGAATGATCAGGCGGAAATTATTGTGCGTGGTTTATCAAGCTGGCAGGGTTCTGCGCCACTGGTCCTGGTAGATGGTGTCGAACGTGATTTCAGAGATATGGATCCTAATGAAATAAGTTCGATTTCGGTATTGAAAGATGCATCTGCCACTGCAGTTTTCGGATCTAAAGGGGCTAACGGAGTTATTATCGTGACTACTAAACGAGGCGTTTTGAGCAAACCCGCAATGACTTTTTCAGGTTCGACAGGGGCACAGGTACCAACCAGATTACCTTCATACATAGATTCGTATACAACCATGTCGATGCTAAATGTAGCCAGGATGAACGATCAGCAGTTCACCCAATTAACATCCAAATATGCCCTCGACGAATATAAACATCCCTCTTCTCGTCTTAAGGCCCTTCAATATCCATCAATCAACTGGTTTGATGAATGTACCAGAGATTTTGCTCCGACAGTCAATGGTAATTTAAATGTCACCGGAGGTACTGATTTTGTTAAATATTTCATTACACTGGGGTACCTGTATCAAGGTAATCTTTTCAAACAGGAGGATTTTGAAGGCGGGGATTTTGGTTATTGGTACCACAGATATAATTACAGGGCCAATCTGGATTTTAACCTGACTAAAACAACTCAGTTATCATTTAATCTGGGGGGTGACGTAGGGATTAGAAATACGACTGATGTTTCCTACTATGGATACTGGATGTCCTTTTATGGAACAACAGGCACACAGTTTCCTGCATATTGGCCTGATTGGGTACTGGACGAAATACCTGATATAGATTATCCCGATGCATCAGGGCGGAGATTGTCCACCTCAAGCAACTCTGCCTGGTTCATGAATCCCTATAACTCGTTGAATCGGGGTTCTTTTCAAAGGACCCTTGTTTCCAAGGTGTTTATGGACTTAATTCTGGACCAGAAGCTCGACGATATTCTTAAAGGATTATCGGTGAAAGGTAAAATATCAACTAACAGTTATTATTCGCACAGGGTCCTGCAATCCGGTTACAATCGGCCTACATGGAGGATAATATGGGACTATGTAGGTGTTGATGCTAATGGAGATGGGAAAGTTGATAATAATCCGTGGTTCCGGGATGGTCAGAGTAGTGAATATTATTATCCGGAACCTTACTCGCAAAGCGTTGGAGGATTGGCACTGCCTACTGGTGGCACTGGAGACACGGCACCTACTTTATCTGATTCCTTCACCAATGATCTATATTGGGAGTTATCCTTAAATTACAGCAATACTTTCGGGAAACACACTGTTAATGCCCTGGCGCTGATGAACCGTCAGCAAAGAAACCTTGGAACACAGTTTCCTTATTATAATGCTGCATTTGTTGGCAGAATAACCTATGATTATTCGAGACGCTATTTAATGGAAGTTAACATAGGTTATACCGGCTCCGAGCGGTTTGCTCCCAGTAATCGTTATGGATTTTTCCCATCGGGCGCTATTGGATGGGTTATTTCTGAGGAAAATTTCTTTAAAAATGCTGTACCATGGATGAACAAGCTGAAGATTCGATATTCAGATGGCCAGGTAGGAAGCGATTATGCCTCAAGCCGCTGGTTATATACGAGCGACTATTATGTTGACAATCGCGGGTATCTCTGGGAATCTGCATCGGCAAACTCATCTGCACAGTGGGAAGTAGCCCGGAAAAAGGATCTTGGGATAGAGATCGGTATTTTTAAAAACCTGTTCTCATTCAGTGTTGATCTATTCGATGAACAACGCTCCAAAATGCTTCTAACTCCACAGACTACGACCTTTTTGATCGGGAATTCATTTAAAGATCTGAACCTTGGCAAAGTGAAAAAGCACGGGATAGAAGTTGAAGTTGAGTTTAATAAGATGACAGCTGCCAAACTAAATTATTGGATTAAAGGAAATTTAGGACTCAACGAAAACCGTATCTTATTCAGAGATGATCCGGCTTTTACACCGGAGTATCTCAAAGATGCCGGAAAACCTATAAACGTTAAATACGGGGAGTTAACGGCTGATAACGGATACTTGACTTCGGTTGATGACATCCATATGACTCCATCACCAATCTCGCTTCAAACCCTGGTTTTGGGAGATTATAAATTTATTGATTATAACGTAGATGGGGTAATCAACACACAAGACAGATATCCGGTCAAAGGTCTGACTTATGCCCCGGTCGTCTATGCTGTTTCGGGAGGGTTAAGTTGGAAAGGATTCGACCTGAGCCTGATGTTCCAGGGAAATCAGGGTAAGTACCAGTCATTTGCGCCACAATATGAGCTTACATTTTATAAAGGCGATTTCCGTGTACATTCAGCAAATTTAGACTATTGGACTCCCGACAATCCGGATCCAAAAGCAATAACCCCTCATTTCAACGCCTCTGATGTTGGCCCTGCTATAATTTCCTGGATTTCTCCTGCCTTTGTGGATCATTATTGGAGAAATTCCAATTATCTGCGCTTAAAAGAGATTTACCTGGGATATAATCTTAATTCAGCCTTTCTTAAGCGGGTTGCAAACATCTCAAATCTGCTTATTTATGCAAATGGTACTGATGTGTTTACTTTTTCACCTTTACTCAGAGAATATGATCCTGAAGTAAAAAGTTTCGGGGCGGGATGGTATCCTTTATTAAATAACTTCAATCTTGGAGTGAAGTTTTCTTTTTAAATCTATAAAATTCGATAACAATGAAAAAATACATAATTCTGTTATTCTGGATCGGGCTTATCACACTATTTTTTTCATCGTGTGAAAAATACCTGGATAAAGCCCCCATATCCACATTTACTCCGGAAGAGGTGTTCTCGAACTTTGGGAATATACATCTTTACTTTGATGCTGTGTACAAAGGGCAACCCACAAGGCAGTCATCAACAAATGATGATGAAAATCTCCAGACATCTTACCCTCTGTATATTGATGGAGGTCCCAGGAAATTCAGCATTGACCAGCTAACCGACCTCACAGTTGGCGGACGTATAAGGGAGGACCAGCCTATAAGGCTCGGAACTATGGGAACAAATCTTTATATTTTCTATGATGACGTCCTTCAACGCCCTCAGCTGACAACAATGTTCAGGATTATCAGGAAATGCAATACTCTGTTAGAAAATATAGGTAATATAAAAGATGCCCCAACCCAGGAAGATATTTATGATTTGATTGCTCAGGCACATTTCGTTAGAGCTTATGCCCATTATGACTTGTTCAGGTTCTGGGGGCCGATGCCTTACATCGACAAGGTGATAGGGCCGTACGACCAGTGGGACATTCCACGCTTGTCGAAATACGAAACATGCAAAGCCATAGCTAACGATTTTGATACAGCCTACACATTTTTTGCAAAAGCAGGCAAAATTCGCAGGGATAATCCGACCGTGGGCGGAGTCGGACATCTTGACAATCCCGACATGTTCAGACCCAATGGTGTTGCAGCTAAAGCTTTTATAAGCCGCATGCTATTATACGGTGCAAGCCCCCTTAACAACGCCCATGGAGCCAAAGACTGGGAGGATGCTGCGAAAGCCAGCTGGGAAGCAATCCAGCTTGCCGAACAGAATGGCTATTTCCTGTTGAGCGCTGAAAATTATAAACGAAATTGGGTTGGTAGTAATTATTCTGATGAAGCTATATGGGCATATGCATATGCAGAGCATTACGGCAGAGGTATAGACTATACAAATCAAATGCTTGGTTACATGTTAACCGGATACTTTTCAGGCAGAACAGACTGGTGCGCGGATTGTCCTACTCAATCCTGCATCGACAGGTTTGAAACAAAATGGGGCGACGCCTTAAACACTCCGGAAGACAGGGAAGCTGCTACTACCGCTGGTAATTATAATGAGCAGGATCCCTTCGTCAACAGGGATCCCCGTTTCTATATCGACATCCTGTACAACCAGGCTCCGGTAATAGGTTATGAAAAAGCAAACATTTACTGGGAAGATGTAGGTGGCACAATAGTATTACAGGACCTTATTAAGCCATCATGGGTTGGAATTACCTATACAGGGTACTTTCAGAGAAAATGGTGGGGTGATCAAAGCGTGAAAAATAATATTCGGCCATTTTATTGTGCTCCCATTATCCGGTTAGCTGAACTCTATCTGAATTATGCAGAGGCTGCCAACGAGGCTTATGGGCCCAATGCGCCTGCTCCCGGCGCAACCCTTACAGCCGTACAGGCTATAAACGTGATCAGGCAAAGAATAGGGCAAGCGGATGTACAGTCTAAATATACGGGGAGCAAAGAGGCTTTCAGGGACAGGATCAAGAATGAACGTATTGTTGAACTATGCTTCGAAACTCATTATTTCTTCGATGAGCGGCGCTGGATGGATGCACCCAAATGGATGGCCGCTCCGAATATGGGTGTTGATATTCAAAAAGTACCTGTAAGTGCAGAATATCCGGCAGGATTCAAATACACACGTAAACTTGTCCAGGCTGATCATCAGACTGCGTGGAAAGATGCAATGTATTATTTCCCGTTCTACCCAAATGATTATTTTAAGATGAGAGCGTTCGATATGAGCATAAATCCTTATTGGTAAGCGATCACCCCTGGTATCTAATATTAAACCGATAAAAATGAAGATTATGAGATTTGATAGTTTTTTCAAGAAATACAAATATGTCTGGTTACTTCTTCTATCCGTTTTCTTAACAGGGCTGGCAAATGCCCAGGAAAGAGAGGCAAAAACATCCAGGACTGTTAGTGTAATCCTGAAAGTTACTGATGATAGTGGAACTCCTGTTCCACATGCAAAAGTTGTGGTTGGAGAAGGAATGATACATGCGGAGACCGATGCAACCGGGAATTACTCCTTTATGGCATATCCTAATGATTTTGTAACGATATCTGCATTGGGTTATGAAAAAAGTGTTTCTTTAGTTCAGGACATTTTACTCAACAATTCAATAAAACTGAATAAAGCAAAACTATTTGCGACTTCCGACGATGACGTTCCGTTACCTTTTTCTATTGAGAAAAAAAGAGAAGTTACCGGGAGCGTCGGTATACTCACAAGCGATCAACTGGAAAAATATCCTTCACTTGATTTACGTAATGCTTTAGCAGGGCTTGCCCCCGGGCTCATTGTTGAAGAGTTTGATGGTTCTGCAGGGATGACTGCAGAGGAGGAAAATGGTACTTTCGGAATTACTGAAAAAATTGGTGTTTCTGCAAGGGGAAGTAAAATGATGTATATTATCGACGGCATTCCTACGGATATAACCGAAATACCACTTGATCCCCAGCAAATTGAATCGATATCAGTAATTAAAGATATTGCTGAAAAGGCAAAGTACGGACCGATGGCTGCGGACGGGATTATTCTCATCAAAACCAAACGGGGAAGTAAGAACGAACGCATCTTAACTGTAAATGCCGAATATGGCACGAGTGTTATTGACAGATTTCCCGGATTTGTATCCGGATCTCAATATGCCCAGCTAAATAATCAGGCAAGAACAAATAGCGGTTTGGCACCTTTGTACACTAATCAGGATATTGCAGCATATGCAAAGAATGATCCGAATGACCTGTACCATCCGAGTGTTAATTTCCGGGATCTCATGCTTAAGAATACCAAATCATTCAGGAGGGCCAATGTTTCTGCAAGTGGTGGTAACGATATAGTACAATATACTTCTTACCTTGGATATGCCGGTGAAGGAGATATTTATAAAATCGGACCACCGGCAGATTATAACCGGATCTTCCTCAGTTCAAATATTGATCTAAATATTACTCCCGATATGAAAGTGCAGTTTGACATTAACGCCGGTATTACTTTGCGACGTTCAGCCAATTTTGGGTATGCCACTGATGAGGCCAGCACATATGGATCTCCGGCTGTACCAACTATGGATTTGCTGGAATTAAACTCTGCATTACCTCTTATCAATAATATACCTCCGATTGCATTCCCGGTGTATGCAAATAATGATCCTTCTTTAAAATACCCATGGTTTGGAGTATCCTCTGTTTACCCGATTAATCCTTACGGCAACCTGCTAGGAAATGGCAAGTATGATGAAACAGGCAGAAAAGGCACCTTCAGATTAGGTATAGATTATAATTTGTCCAACTTAATCAAAGGACTTAGTTCGAAAACCTTTGGGGATTTTGATCTGCTCGACCTTACACGTATCGGAAATTCAAATGATTATATTGCTTATATTGTTACACCTTCAATAAGTGTTAAAACAGGTAATGATACCATTTTATTTTCCAGATCTCACGATGGGATAGTTACCTCAAACCTGAATGATTTACATGATTATTATTACCAGCGGTTTTCATTCTTTGAAAAGCTGAACTACGAAAGATTATCTGGCATCCATAAGATACAATCATCGTTGACATATTTATTCTACACTCAAACGAAAAACGGGGTTACTGAAGCTTTAAGAGGACAATCTTTAATATGGACTATGAAGTATTCCAATAATGATAAATATATAATTGAGGGAGTATTGAATTATGCCGGTAATAAGAGCATGAGCGAGGCTGAAAGATATAAACTTTTCCCGTCGATAGGTGCCAGCTGGATCATTTCCGATGAAGGATTCATGTCAAATCTGAAGTTTATTAATTTCCTGAAACTACGGGCTGAAGCAGGTATCCTGGGATACGATAACTTTATGTCTCCATATCGGTACAGGGACAATTGGACAAGCACTACCGGGTCTCAATTCGGCCCTTATACGTCGAACAGATGGTTTGGAGCAACTAATCAGACAGTTGTTTATACCGCTTATCCAAACAGGGTCGGGAATCCTGATCTTACATGGGAGAAAAGGAAGGAATACAGCATAGGTATTGACGGATTGTTGTTTAACCAGAAATTGTCAATCGAAGTTACTTATTATAATAATCTTCGTGATGGTGTAATTACCCAGATCAGCAATACATTACCATATGCTGCCGGTATTTCCAATACGCTTCCATATGTCAATTACAACAAGATAAGATATTATGGAATAGAAACCGGCATCCAGTTTACAAATAATACCGGAGAATTTAAGTATTCTGTTGGCGGCAATGCAACTCTTCCGAATTCAGAATATGTTAAATATAATGAACCTGATTACAGGTTCGATTATCAGTATCTGACCGGGAAACCTGTTGACACTTATTGGGGACAGACCTGCCTTGGAAAATTCGCAAGTGATGCAGAAGCATTGGCAATTCCTCAGATTTACGATGCATTACTTAAAGCAGGCGATCTGAAATACATGGATATGAACGAAGATAATATCATTGATGACAACGATATGCATTCGATCGGGCACACAACACCACGCCTGTTTTATTCCCTAAATGCTTATTTCGGTTACAGGAATTTTGAGTTGTCATTGGTCGGAACAGGTGCTGCCTTCTATGATATTCCGCTGACAAATACATATTTCTGGAACGGCTGGGGTGATAATAATTACTCCAATTTCGTGGCCAACAATTTAGGAGGGGCTTATCCGAGGTTAACTTATTATAAAGTGAACAATAACTTCGTAAATTCCGATTTCTGGCTGACTAAAGGGGATTATTTTAAAATCCAGAATGTTGAATTAGCCTATAATATACCGCTGGAGAAATTAACACCAATACGTTCACGTGGAATGAGGATATTTGTCAGGGGAGCCAATCTGTTAACTATAACAAAAGTTAAAGATGTGGATCCTGAATCAATTAACTCAGGTGTTACAGTTTATCCCCTGTATAAGACATTCACCGGTGGTATTAAATTAACCTTTTAATCTATGAAAATTATGCATACTAGAGTATTATTACTAATAGGATTAATATCTGTACTATCTAATTCTTGTAAAGATGTTCTGGACCCAATACCAAACGGCGATCGTTCTAGCGAAGAATTATGGTTATACCAGAATATGGTACAGGGGCTGGTAGCGAGGTGTTACGATAATATGTCCCAGAACTACAATAACAATGAAGGTGCATACCTTGATGGAGCGACAGACGATGCCGTGATAACAAATTCAACTCACAGTCTGAACAGGCTGGCAACCGGCACTCTTTCAACAGGTCTGGATCCATTCCTTACTTACTGGGACAGGGATTACAGGTGCATTAAGCAGGTCAATTTATTCCTTAAAGACAGACGTGGATATAATACACTTTATCTTACGACTAAGAACCTTAATAATCTTATACGGCGTCGTCTGCAGGGAGAGGCTTTTGCACTCCGTGCATGGTTTGAGTGGGACCTGCTGCAGAAATTCGGAGGGAAAGGGACAAATGGGCAGTTACTCGGTTTTCCTATTATAACCGAACCGATTGATATTTTTGGAGAAGTTAATTTAGCCCGTAATACTTACGACGAATGTGTCCGACAGATTATAGCCGATTGCGATTCCGCATACAAATATCTGCCGATTGCACACCGCGACTTTCTATATACTGCCGGTTCACCTGAACTTCTTTATATGGGAGGTCAGCTCTGGGGCCGCATGGATGGTATTACCACCCGGGCACTAAAAGCTATTGTGTATCTAACCTGGGCAAGCCCGAGGTTTAATCCAGGCAATATTGTATCACGTTGGGACAGCGCTGCTGCTAACGCGAAGAAAGTAATTGATTTTAAGCTGAATGTTGATGGATCTGTAACAAATGGATTTAATCCGGTTACAGAAGTAAACTGGTTCAATCCCAATTTCCCTGGTATAGTAATAGCATCGCGCTGGGTAACATCAAATATTGACAGGGAAGCGATGGAACGCATGTTTTATCCCGGCGGCTTCCAGGGAAATGG
>Ga0102851_10000481_pt1 | contig 20218 bp, 35 predicted proteins | sample Mud3Dept3metaG_FD_79558 | JGI IMG/M metagenome (GOLD analysis project Ga0102851, IMG submission 79558) | Freshwater wetland microbial communities from Ohio, USA, analyzing the effect of biotic and abiotic controls - Mud 3 Core 4 Depth 3... | ecosystem: Environmental > Aquatic > Freshwater >... | reverse complement strand
TTGTAAAGCTTGTGTTGTATCTAAGGTATCTGCTGTGTCTAATCTTTCAGAAAGTGTTGCATAGGTTCTAGCATCTGCTCCTACATGGCTATCTGCTACTTCTGCATTTGCATTGGTTACAGAAACATCGTCAAGTCTAACTTTTATACTTTCCAAAACTGTTTGTACTTCTGTTCCAGTTAAAGTAGGAATAGGAACTACTGAAATACTGGAAGCTGGAAGCACATCTATTTCTACTGTTAAAACGTCATTTATATAAGTTTTAATTTCATTTCCAGCTTCATCAAAAACTGCTTTCACCTCTGCTGCTGTGAGCCCAGTGACGTCATTTGGTTCATCGTCTAAAGCTTGAACATTGTTTAAGTCTGTTAATAATTTAGTTAGTGCCATTATAATTTCCCTCCTAGTCTTCCTTGCATATTTATTGAAATTACAGTAACGGTTGTTTCTGGGTCATTCTTAGTTAATATAAACTTGAAGTAAACAAACCTTTGTACATCTATAACTATTGGAAATGGTTGTGGATTGTAAGTAGTCTGAAAACTAAAATGGTTAAAATTAATATGCTTAAAATTTAAAACATTAAATGAGATAGTTTGATTAGCATTTAATATTCCATTGTCAACATTGGTTACATATGCAACATCTAAACTACTTCTATAACTAGAATTTATAGCAATCCAAGCTCTGTTAATATATTTCAATCTCCAGTCAGCTCCAAAGTCATAAAAAGCCATTTCCCAGTTTACGAATATTGCTGCTCCATTGTCATTTCTAATGTCTGTTTCAAACTTTTGAATTGTTCCATCTGCTTTTCCAAAATACATTTCACCATTAATTACATAAAAAATAGTGGCTGCTATATTGTCAAAGTTATACCAAGTATTTGTTAAATAATTATGAACCCAAACTTTACTACCAACATTTAACCAATATTCTTTTTGTTCTTGCCAGTCATAAGTTTTGGCTGTACTTAAATCTACTGTGTCTAAACTAGCCTTAACTCTTTTGCTTATTAGAACAGCATTGGACTGGTCACGTACATTAGAACCTTTCCATGAATACACACCTCTATTGAGTGTATAAGGGTTATTGTTTATAACTCTTACTTGATGGAAAGCTTGATTACTTATTGTTTCGTTAAGTTCAAAGGTTGGAAAACTAACTACTGTATTTCCTACTAAATCTGTTGTAGCAGAATAATAAGAATACATAGCTCCACCATTTAATTCAAAGAAAATCTTCTGTCTATCGTATTGTTTAATAATATCTGTAATAGCAAATTCTCCAGTTCCTAAATCGTCAAAAGAGTTAGCTTCAAAATATTCAGCAGAAGGAACTCCATCAGCTAGTCCACTCCAGAACCTTCTATTTTTTAAAGCTATATTTCCCCAAAGGAATACTCTACTGTCTGTTTGTCCAGAGAACTCCATTTCAAAACGACAAGCTTCAATTAAACTTCTTTGTCCTAATCCTTTAGTCCAATATATTTCTATATTTGAAGGATTACCAGTCGCTGGAACTACAACAAAATGAACCATTCCAGTTGTTAAGTTTACTGTGTAGTCTGTAGTTAATGTCAATAAAATTCCATTCTTATAAACCTTGTCTATACTTGTTACATTCTGTTCTAAAATATAGAAGTCTGCTGCTGTTCCATTTGGAGAAAATGTTTGTCTTTTCTTTCCAGTCAAAACATTTAACTGTTCAAATAGTCTTCCAAGTCCATCACCTTCTACAGTTCCAACTCCACCAGCTGGTGGTGTAGCTATTGCTACTTTTGGAATATAACCTTCTACTGTTTTTACTGTTGAACCTATTTCATAATATAAATATTCAGCTCCATTTAAAATATATAATTTATTAGCAAACTCAAACATATCTGTCTGTGCTACAGCAAGTCCAGTGGCTAGAGCTTTTAGAAAATTACCACTTGCAAAACTTTCACTTGTTACAGAAGCAAGTAATACTGTGGAAGCTCCACCAACTAAAGGTGTTCCAGTTACTATTGCAGTTTTAGCTCCAGCTTCCCATTTGTCAGTTCCACTTATTTGAAAGTCATAAGTAACTCCATTAGTTAATCCAGTAACCGTAAAGGTTAAAGTTGCTACTGGTACAAAATCTACATAAACACCATTCTTATAAATGTTTGTATATAATCTGTCGTCTGTAGCTGCACTCCAATTTAAAACCACTTGTGTATCTCCAGCTGTTGTAGTTAATCCAGTAGGGACATAAGGTGGCATTATTGTATAAATAGCTCCATCTAAAACATCTAAATCCACGTCACTTGATGAAACCCCCCAAGTCGAACCTTGTGCGTTTCCATCAGAAGAAAATTGCCAGTTAGTCCATTTATTATTTGCGAATACTCCAAAGTGCGTATAACTATAAGCTGGGTAACTCCCAGTGTCAGTAGCAGCTAAAGTCAAAGGACATACAGCTCCTATACCACCTTTAGTAGAATGAAACAATTCATTATTTGGAGTATTAGTTAAACTGTCAATAGTATAATAGGCTGTATATAATGTACATTGTCTTCCAGTTAATGCTTTAAATTTAGCCACAAAAGCTTGTGTAAAATCAAAAGCTTCATCGTTAGTAAGTGCTGGGTATATATTCCCATTTTGGTTTTCTAAATCGAACATTGGCATTATATCCAGCATATCTGTATTGCTAGTTTCTGCTCTTATATAATCGTAAAATTGTGTAGCTTCAAGTTCTGCTTGTGCTATTGTAGACAACCAACCAGAAGTAGTGCTGTAATAGTTAGGGTTATGAAACCAGTAAGCTCCAACTTTTAAACCAGCAGCTCTAGCAGCAGTTATATTAGCAGAAGTAAAGTTCGTATCTTTTGACATACCACCATATCTATAAATAATTCTTCCATAAAGTTTTTCAGCTTTTTCAATAACTAAAGCAGAAGTAAAAAGTGTTGTCCAGTTTACATTGTCTGTTGAATATTCAATCATTACATTATGGTTAATTCTTGCATCTGCATAATAGAGTTGTAACAAAACCCAGTTAATACTATAAGAAGCAGCTAAATCAACTTTAACCCATTGGTAGCCATCACCTACTACAGTGTAAGTGGCATAGTCACCATCTGTAAATGTAGAAAGAAGTCCAGCCAAAGGTACTTGACTTGCTGTAACAGTTTTACCAGTAGCTCTTTCAGTTTGTGAACTATCGTAAACTTTTAATTCATTGAATGTAGCTCTGGCATTAACTGAATTTCCATTCATACTTACTCTTATATACCTTGCTGTAAAATTGCTTACAAATTGTCCACCACATTTGAGGTGAACATAATCTCCTTGTACAGCCATTGTTGTCCAGTTGACAGGGTATTGAGCTCCAGCTGTACTTATGTCTGCTCCTTTAATTAATGCAGCTCTTTCAGCAGAAGAATAATATTGAAAATAACCAGCTTGTTGTACAGTCATTGTTTCACCTCCTTACGTTAACGTTATATCTAAATTGCCTATTGGCACTGTTAAAGTGTCACCAGTTAATATAGTTCTAGCTTCTGTTAATGCTCCAGCATAAAGTAAGTTTCCAGCAGTTAGAGCATCACGTATACCAAAGTAAGCTATAATTCCCCAGTCTGCTGTGGCTGTAGGAAAAGTTATAAGAGTTGCATTTTCTGTTACTCCAGCTATAGGATTAATAAAAGTTATAGTTTGCCTAGCATAAGAACCTACAGCTATTTCACCACCTACTGTAAGTGGGTTGCCAGTATATAAAGCTATATATATAGGACTTACTGGGACATAATTAACGTTTCTTAAAGTTTCATTTATTAAAGCATTTTTCAAGTAGGTACTCATAGCTGCCATCTAAAATTCCCCCTCATTAAATTCATAAATCAGTCCATTGGAAGCTACTATTAATTTGCCTTGAAATAAAATCATTCCATCAATAGCAGCATCTAATTTTATGACTTCTTTATAACCTTCTCTCTGTTTAATTTTAAAATTAGGTGTAACTCTAAAGTTACTCATTGTTGTTGCTTCTCCCAGTTTTAGTCCAATTTCTCCATCTATGTCCTCATTTAATCCTAAGAAAACTGAAAGCTTTTTAGGAGCTTGTTGTTGAGGTGTTATTATAGTTGCCATAAGTCAATACCTCCATCGTATAAATATACATCTTCTATATTGTCTATAGCTGCTGGTGGTTTTATTCTCATAATTGCTTTGGCTTCCATATACATCTGGTTATAAAATGCTGAAATTTCTGGGTCTTCCATAAGGAGTAAATGAGCTGCTACAAAATAAGTTAAACAATTTATAGAAGCTGTGTCGTCAATTTCAATCACTTGTGTTAAATCTAAAATTGGAACACAAATAGGAACATATATTACTTTTACAATTCCAGTATAATTGTAGTCAATATATAATCTGTTCTTACCTTCCCAAGTATAATAACTATCTCTTTGGTAACTTTGAATTGGAGATTTTTTAATAATCTGTTGAACACTTTTAAAATCGTCTGGCATAATATATTCTACCCAAGCTCTATAAACTGGAACTTGTTGTATTGTAAATGGTTCAGCAAAGAAAGCTACATTCATAAATCTATAAAAATTTGTACCAGTAAATGTTATTCGTGTTCTTGTAACTCCTACTGTGGGAATTAATATACCTTTGTAAGCTGTCATTCCTATTATTCCAGAAGCAACAATACTTGTGACTAAATTCCATGCTCCAGAAGTTTCTTCTTCAACATTTATTATTCCATCACCATCAACATCGAAGTAATAAGCATAAGCTGTTTCTGAACTTATATAACTTACTTCTTCACCAGTAAAGGTTGTAGGTTCATCGAACCCTATTCCTAACAAATTTCTAAATCTGCTGTGGTAAATTTCATAACTGTTATATAAATCTCCATCACGTGCTAATACATTTTGTCCTATGGTTATAATGCTAGGAGCTCTAACTTTATATCTTGCTGTTTTAGCTGCATCTATTTCACCAGTATTATTTCTCTTGTCCATTAAGTCCATTATATTGTCAAATAATTGTTGAGCTGTAATCAATAACTCCACCTCCATTAAAAAAGAACTTACCGAAGTAAGTCCTCTTATTCATTGTCTGCACTAACATTATTTCTAATTTCTGCATCTGTTAATCCTCTATTATATATTCTTACTGTTTGAATAATTCCATTGAATTGTCTACTTAAACTGTCATTATTTCCTACTGTAACTGGGTTAGCATTTGTTGCCATACTTGCTGTAAAACCAGCTGCAATAGTTTCTTGAATACCATTTACATAATATACTAAATTAGTTCCATTTGTTCTGAAAGTAATGTTATACCATTTTCCAGTGTCTAAAGCTATAGCTCCAAATAGTTGTGAAGTACCAGCAGAAAAGAATACTGGAACTCTTCCACTTGTTATAGACATAGTATAAGGTGAAGCTGTTGTTCCAGTAGTTTTTCCAACTATAATAGAAGTAGTTGCTGGGTTTGAAACTAAATAAATCTTAGCTTCAAGAGTTATATAATTAGAATTGAAACTTGCGTTATTACCACAATTAACAATGTCATTAGAACCATCGAACCTTACACTCCCTTGGTTGTTAGAACCACTTGCAGAAGTATAAGCAAACCCAGTCGCATTTCCATTGTTAGCTGTAATCCCAGCTCTGTTTCTCCATACTGTAGTATTAGGTGAATTAACAAAGTCTTCACCTTGCAGCCATAGAACTAAACCATCTTTTGTTACTTCTGGTCTTGCTGTTTTTAAATAATCCTTAAACATTTTACCAGCTCCCAGTCCATGTGCCTTGGTAAGTTGTTCCACCATTGTCTGTAGTTAAATATATAAAGTAAATCTTTCCTAAAGTATATACTGGTGCGTTTGCATCTTTCCATGTTACAGAAGAAGGGTAAGTTATAGTAGCAGCTACTCTATGCTCATATTTAATTGTTACATCTGAAACAAGAAAAGGGTTAGTTATTACAATAGTTTTTGTGGCTGCACTAACATTAGCTAATTTAAAACTATCTGCGTTGCTGTCTAAAACTAAATTGAAAACATTTGCTGTGGTTGGTTCTATAAAGCTATACATAATTTAACCTCCTTAATATATTGTGCATTTGATTGAAATATTATGGCTTTCTCCATTGTCTGGTGAATATGCTGTAGATTGAATTAAAGCCATATATAATTTACCATCTGAACTTAATTGTCCAAACCTTCTCATTTCACTTTTTAAAACAGAATAACCATCTGCTCCATTTTTCAAAAATATTGTAGGAGCTTCTGTAATTAATACTTTATAAGCTATTACATCTGCAAAAGCTGGATTCCATGCTTGGTTGTCTGCTAAGTTTTGTGAACCTATTGTTGCGTTATTAAAGAAATAAATAATAGGTAAAGCTCCAGAAGACTTTGTACTATTACTTGTTATAGAAATACCATTTAGTTCAAATTTCTTATTTGCATTTCCTACACCAAAATCTACATAAGGTAGTGTTGAAGCTCCAGCTTGGTTCATTATGTCATTAATAGCATAAGAAGTAGTATTGGTGGGTCTTGTAATAGTTACACTTGCCATACTAATAAGTCCACTACCACTATTTGCAGTATTTGTTTCTATATTCTTAAGTCTACCTAATATTGTATTTGTGGTTGGTGAAGCTTGGACTTCTCCAGTTTTAACATCTAAACTTTCAGCACTTACATTAATCTCTCTTCTATCACTGTCCATTGTTGCATGACGAGCTATTGTTATTGCCATTGTTTATTCCCCCCTTTAAACCTCAATCCATATCCATCTAAATTCTATTGTTAGAGTTGTAGCTTCCGTTGTCCTAGAAAATTCAAATAAATATTTAGTGCTAGGTTTTAATATTCTTTCAACATCTTGTTTCAATATTTTAGAAGCATTTAGAAAATCTATTTGTCTTATAGAAGAACTATTAAAATCTGCTAGTATAGTTCCTTCACTTCCATAAGAACCTACTGGAGCAGAAGTAAAGTTACATAATATTGGTTGAGTTTGAAAGTTTCTATTCATATCTACAATTATAACTGGTGTTCCAGTTGTTAAAGTAGTTATACCTTCAATCATTCTAACTTTGAAAGTGTCGTCATATGGTGCAAGAGTTAACCCTTGTGTTATATATTGACAAGAAACATCTGCTGGAATTTCAAGTAACATATATTTTACAGTTTGCCCACTTGAAAAAACTAAATTTTGAAGTATTCCATAATGTAGAGTTCCTTCAATTACAGCAGAAACAGTATTGCTCATAGATTTAAAACTATTAATTTGTGGCATTATTTACACCTCCAGAATTGAAACATTACTACTTATACCAGCTGAAATTGCATATAAAGGAGTAGGAACATTAGCATCTACAGTTATAGTAGTTGAAGCTCCAGCTGCTACTAGAAGTCCAGTAGTTATACTTACTGTATTTTTATTAGAAACATATATAGCATTTAAACTATTATTCTGTATTGTTACATTAACTCTGCCAACTAAATCTGTTACTCCAGCATTAACTAAAGTTGCTGTTTTTAAAATCTTTTTAGTACCGAATAAAGTTGAAGCTGTTACTGGCACTTCTATTGTTTTAACAAGTGCTCCACTTAAATCTAAACTTACACCAGCTGTTATTCCCATATTAAACCCCCCATACCATTATTTGTACTGTTGCTCCAGTTACATCACTAATCATAGTAACATTACCAGCAACATAAGCTTCAACTACTGCTCCAGCTGTTAATTTATAACCAGTTAATGCACTTACAGCTGGGTCGCCAACTAAACTAATCCATAGGTTGCCAGTTAAAACTTGAAGAGAAATATTGTGTCCATTTATTGCTTTTGCTATTACAACTTGTGCTACTGCAAAACTAGGAATTATTGAAGATTGAGTTCCAGAGATTGAACCTAAACTTTTTAAAATCTTTTCAGCAACATTTGCTTGTAACATTATTTACCCCCCTTTGTATGTTTCTCTCTATAATGAGCTAATAAGTCACCTTGATTTTCAGTAGCAAATTCACATTTTTTACAATGCTTTAATATTACTTCTGGTTTACTTAGCTCTAAAATAGGTTTTTTTTCGTTCTTAGTTGAAATAACCATAGGTGGAATATTATAAGTTTTCATTTCCTTTTTAGAAATGTCTTTAGCTTCTAACTTCATATTGTCGAAGAACCCTAAACATCTTCTAATAATGTTTTCATCGTCTGTTATAAATTCTCCTTTGGTGTCAAAAACAAATAATATTCTTCCAGTCTGTTTACTTGTTATTGATTGTAGTGGTGCTCCATAAAATCTATACATAAGTTACCCTCCTAAAAAAATAGAGGGAAGGAATTACCCTCCCCTAGTTAATTATAGTATTTGCAAATTTTTAATATAAAAAGCATGGTCTGTAACTAACTTGTCTGTAGCTGCTGGAGTTACAGTAAGAAGTATTGTTCCATTGTAAAGAAGGTCATTTCCACCTTCAATTTCAATTATAACTTCTGTATTTTTAGTTATAGTTCCAGCTTTAATTACATTTGCCCAGAACTCACCAGCTGCGAAAGAATAAGTTAAGTTTCCATCTGCTGCTGCTCCAGTTCCTCCCATTACAATAACCATTTTAGTCTGTGCTACTGTTGGTGTAAATGTGAAAACTTCTGCTAAAGCATCTGTGTCAGCTGTTGCTAAGTTTTTAGTAGTCAATGCTACTGTACTGAATTTAAGAATAGTTGAATTTACTATTGCTACTGCCATTATATTTCACTCCTTTTTTATTTTAGATTATATTGTAGTTGAAGCTGCTGCTTGTGTTGCATTTATGCGTACAAGTTCAAGAGGTTTTAAAACCCTAGAACCAAACACGTGTAAACCATCTGCTTGTCCAGAGAAAGAAGTTTCAACATTGTCATTGTAACGAGATTTAACTATTTGTTCTGCATAAACTATTGAGTTGTAAGAACCAGCAAGACATTGAGTATTCCATGAACCTTCTGCTCCAGTAGTCACTAAGTTATTAGAAACATAAATGTCTGTGTTTAAATAGTTAACCCATTCAACACCATTTGTAGCATTGTCAGCTCCATTTTTAATCTGGAATTTAACTCCAGCAAGTTCTAATTTTTCTTTGTACCATGGTGGAATAACTAACCATCTTTGGTTAGGTTTAATGTTAACTTCTGCAAGTTTTCTAATTACAGTAGAAGTAGTAGAAAGAGCTATTGTTTCAGAAACAGTAGCAGTAATTGTAGTAGCAGCATCAGCATATAAAGCAAAAACAAATTTGTCTGCTGTTGCCATTAGTCCATAAGCTGCTTCTTCCACACAAGTTCCTTTTACATCTAGTACAGATTGGAAAGCTTCTATATCGTCAACATAGAAAGAGTAGTAATTAGCTTGGTCTATAAGCAAAGTAACACCAGCATCTTGAAGAGTTTCTGGAACTATAGTACCAGTGTAAGGTTTAATAGTAGGTTTAGTTAAACCAGCAAAAGTAACTGTATCTCCCATTTTTTTAATTTGAGAAGAGGTGTCCATTGTACAAATTTTCTTTGCTATTAACTCATTATTTAGTGTCATTAAGAGCTTTGTGGAGATTAATTTTGGGATTGAATTTACTATACTCATTTTTGTCACTCCTTTTTATTTTTATTTCATTTTGTAAAGTTCTCTAACTTCATTCCATCGTTTACTTAATTGTAGTGGTGTCATAGTTTGAACCATTTCGTCTGTTAAAGCTACACCAGTATTTTTGCCATTACCAGTTACACTTCCAGTAGAATTGGCTGCATTTTCAGAATTGCTTTCATTTGTTTGTGTTCCTTTTTCAAATTCAGCAATCTTAGCTTTTAATAAAGTATTCTCATGTTTTTGGTAAGCTTCTTTTAAACTTCTTCCTTCTCTTCCTAAAGACTTTTGGTATTTCTGTGAAATGTCCCAAACTTCATTAGGTAAAATGTCCTTGTTAGCATCGAAGGGTCTTTTATTTTCTTTCTGGAAGTAGTCTAAAAAATCAACATTGTCTTCATTCTTAAACTTTTCAAGCTCTTGTTGTTGTATAAATTGTTGAGCTTTTACTACAGCTGGGTTCGTACTAACATATTCATCAATAACAGAAGGGTCATACCCATTCTCTTCTAAAGAACTTCGTCTTTCTTCTTCTGCATCTGCTTGTGTTTGAGCTTCCATAGCTGCTATATAATCTGCTTCTGAATGAACATTGTTGCTCTCTCCATATAGTTTTTCATAATGTGCATCTATTTTTTTCTGCGACATTTCATTTAACCTTTGAGAAAAAGCTTGGGTTTCAGTAAAGTCTTTTTCACCTTCTGGTTTAGTTTCAGTAGAGCTTTCTTGTTCAGAATTGCTTTCTGCTGTTTCACCTTCTGGTATTTGTGTTTCATTATTATTATCTATCTCTAAAGGAGCAGCGACTTCCTCTGTATTAGCAGCTGCATTTGTTTCTAGTATTTCACTCATGTTTAATCTCCTTCACTCATTTGTTGGCGAGGTTCGGTTTTATCCGTTTTGCAGCCAATTTTTATAATAAAAAAAGAACCTATAAGGTTCTACCACATTTTAGCTTTATTCATTCTTACTGGAGCTGCTGCTACTTTAGGTTTCCTAACTCTTGTGGTTACTTTTGCCATCACTGGAGTTTTAGCTACTTTCATAGCTGCTACTTTCATGGCTGGAGCTGCTGGTCTTACTGGTGGTGTTGGCATTTTTGCTATTTTAGGCATTACTCTAACTGGTTTAATAGCTATTTTAATTCCTTTAACTGGTGTGGTCATTTTCGTTCTTGCCATTATTAACACTCTCCTTAATTTCTAATTTATTAACATAATTTCTAGCAGAACTTTGTCCAAAGTAAAAAGAAATTACCATTATAAAAACACTCTGGAATACATCTGGACTAACTTTTCCAGTAGCTACTAGGTAACAATAAGTTATAGTTATTAATATTGAAATTACTTTTACTTGGATTAAGGTTGTAAATTTGTCCATCTTATTTCACCTCTTGAATAAAGCTTTCAAAACCTTCTTTTTTTAAGTCCATTACTTGTTTCATAGCATTTTCTCTGCTGGTATAAACTCCAGCAATAACTTTATATTTTATAATCGGAAGAGGTTTAGTTCTTTCCACAAAAGGTATTTTTATATACTCACAAATTCCCCTAGCTATAAGAGAAGCTATAGCTTCTATATTTAGCATAATAAGTGAAGCATCTAATTTATTATCGTGGAACATAATTTCAATATAAGCTGCGATAGCATTTGTATTATTCAGTTCATAAAGTTTTTCATTCTTTCTAATTCCTAAGTCATTTGTAGGTGTAAAATTAGAAAGTTTATTATAAATTGAAGTCGCTAATTTATTTCCTTCTTCTGAAACATATAAAGCTAACGTACCTCTTGTATTTCCATCTAAAGCATTTGAATGTAAGCATATGTGTAAATCTGCTTTAGCATTATTACTTTCAGCTACAGCCACTTCCAAACTAACTCCCATAGTAGCTACATAAACTATTAACCCACATCTTTTCAAAATGGTTTCTAGTGCTCTTCCAACTTCAAACATTCTGGTTCTTTCACTTCCATATGTGCCATAACCAATATTTGCTGTCTGCTGTGAAGGACTAATAAATACTTTCATTAGCATTTACCACCTTTACCCTTAGATTTTCCACCTTTTTTAACTTTTACTTTAACCATTTTAGCCATTAACCTCACCTCCAAAATTTATTAGATAGGGTTGACCACTTCCCTTCTATTTTTTAAAAGAGTTAGGAACTTTCTGGTAAACAGAAATTGGTTTGCTTTCTGGTGCAAATATACTTGGAGATTTTTCTTTTGGTGGTGTTTTAGTTCCAGTTACAACTACTTTCTTATTAGCCATAATACCCTCCTTATTTCATTTTACTTTTTCCAGCTTTCTTCATAGCTATTGCTATTGCTACTTGCTGTGCTTTTTTCTTATTAGGTGGTCTATAATTCCCAATTTTCCCATCACCTTTAGGTGAAACTTCGTGCATAAGTTCTTTAATATTACTACTAATAACTTTCTTAGAACTACCTTTCTTAAGTGGCATTTACTTCACCTTCTTTGTAACTTTTACATGAGTTACTTTTACTGGTTTACCTTTTACTTTAAGTGGTGTATTTCCTTTTGAAGCTTCTGCTACACTCATAGATGGATTAGTTTTACTAGGAATAGAATGTACTGCTTTAATCCAATTCTTTTTAGCTGCTGTGCTTTTAAAATTTATAGCTTTTTTAGGCATTTGGTTGTCCTCCTCCTTGTGGTTGCATTAGTCCTTGTTTGTCTGCTTCCATGAGTTGAGTTACAGCTGCTTCAAATTCGTTAGGGTCAGTTATTTTTTCAAGTTGTGCTCTAACTTCTGGAGCTAAAGTTTCCATAAATGCAGCCATATCTTCATAACTATTTACTCCTTGTGGAATTGCTCCTTGTGGTGCAGCTCCTTCTGGTGGCATACCTTGTGGTGGTGCTGGTGGTTGTCCTCCCATTGGTGGTGGTGGGACATTTCCTTGTGGTGGTTGTTGGTTCTGCTGTTCTTCCATTAACTTATTAGCTTTATTTATTTCATCAATAAGTCCTTGCTTGTCCATTACATAACCTTCTGGCATACGTTCAAGAGCTTGTAAAAATGTAACTTGTTGAGAAGCAAGTAAACTCATAATTGTATTGATAGATGTAATTTCACTCCACATAACAGAAGCTCCAACTTCAACTTTTAAACTAAGTGGCATATTTTTATAATCACTACCCTTAATTTCTCCAACTCTCTTCATTTTGTCTTTTGTATACCCAACTTTTCTAGGTATTCTATATTTATTCATAATAAAATCTTTCCAATTTAAAAGTAAATCTTCTACAAATTGGTAAAGATTAGACTTAGGATTTTCTAGTGGTATTGCGTTCTGTTGGACTGTTGCCATAATGGCTGTACCAGAGGCTTGTTCTGGGTTTACGTTCCCTAGAGCTGTGTCATTTGCTCCATTTAAGTCCTTTGTTACACTAAGCATATCTCCAATAAAACCAAACATATTAGTGTTCATTTGCCCAGCTTGTAATTGCTGTACAGCTCCCTCAATATTTCCTTCTACAGCTATTGCAGAACCTATAGCATTATTCCAACCAGCTATTCTGCTGCTGTCATAAATTACTTTACCAAAAGCTGTCATTCTTAAATGGTAAACAATGTTACTATACATTTGATTTATTGCTATTTGGTTTGGAACTATAGCAGTTCCAGCAGCTTCACCATGGTATGAATTTTTTCTCTTAATCCAATTACTCCATGCTAAAGGGTAACGATTTAATTTCATATTTCTTTCCTTACATATTGGACTAAACTTAGTAGACTTTCTGTACCAAACTTCTCCATCTTTTCGCCAAAGTTTAATAATATATAAAGTCTTGTCACTATTTCCAGTGTTACTATCTAATTCAATTTTACCTCTATCTCCAGCTGTTTCTTGGTAATCTAAGTCAGAAGTAATGTTCTTCCATTGTTCTTCTGGAACTCCTTCTTCTTTAGCTTCTGCTTGTAAATCACTTACTATAGCTCTACCAATTACTAAAATATATGGCTGTCCTTGTATTCTTCTGTCGTTTGGATTACCTAACATTATTTCGTTTCCATCTTTAACCTCATTACAAAAGTCACCTTTTATTTGAGTAGGAGAACCATCTGGATTATTGCCATAAGTTTGATTGGTATTTTTATTTTTATCCCAGTAAGTATAAATGCAATAGTCACCAGAATTAAAACCATCTGTAAGGCAATCACGAAGCAAGGTATTTATTTTGTCCTTCTCCCAAACATCAGCTATTTTATAGTTGAGCATATCGACTTGTTCTTGCAGCACTTCTACTCCTTTGGCTTCTTCGTCATGGTCTTGCAGCATAAACACACCTTTAATTGGAGCAGAAAGAATAGAAGCTATTTCATGGTCTGCAATTCTTTTATACAGTGGCATAATTAAAGTGGGTTGTCCTTTAGCTCTTACTCCCTTCCACTGGTCGTTAGCATAGAAAGCTTCGTTTATGTCTATAGTCCTATAATAATCTGGGACTAATCTTCTGTTATAATTCTTACCAATTTCATATAGTTTGAAGTCCTCTTCTGTTTCCTTGGTATACATTTATTCACCTTCCTTCCCTATATAATAAGGGTCATAATTCATTATTCCATTTTCACCATACCAACCTTCTTGCACATCGTCAGCTTTCTGTTTTTCTACAGCAGAAATAGCTTTGAGTTCTTTCTTAATAACATATTCTTTTAAATTAGTTACTGGATTAACATTAGGAACTTCTCCTTTTGCTAATTTCATTCCATGCTTAACTCCTAAATAATATGAGCTTGTTAAAATAAGAAATAATGTTACTGCAAATATAATGTCAAATAGCCCTAATAGACTTTTCATAATATACCTCCACGTGGTTATAAAATAAAGTTATACATTCATCGAATGTCATTTCTATAGGTGGAATTACCCATCTTAAATTAGTAGAATAATAATATTTTCTTACTTTACAAATTGCACAAGGTACGTGGTCATTTGCATTTGAAATATTATGTTCAACAACTACTCCAATACTTAATTTTTCTCCTTTGCAGCCAGTGTCTTTTACTAATCTTTCAATAGTTCTTTCTTGTGAAGCTGGTAATTCTTTTGAAAGGTATTTCGTTTCTAAGATTAACCAACCTTTACCATCGCAATCGTATATTCCATCTATGTCAGTCATGGAAATTTTACCTCCCATAAGATTACTAAAGTCATTTAATTGTCTAGCTCTGTCAATATTTTTTATCTGCACTCTTATACCCCCTAACAGTAGTTTATATATTCTTGGTTTGCTTCTTCCAGCTGTCCTATTTCTAATTCGTCTTTTTCAAAGTCCCAGTTAAACTTTTTTCTAGCAGCTTTCTTCTGTATAATAAATGTCTTAGCAAAATTGGAAAGTCCAGTGGTTGCATCAGCAGCATCGTCATGTTTATTCTTCCCTAGTTTCACATAGGAAGTAAGTTGTCGCATGAACTTGTCATAATTAGAACCAGCTATATAATCAGCTCTGAAATAAAAGAACTCCTTAACATACCCACTAGCCATGAGTATTCTGGTTTCTTTGTTTGTCGTGACACTTTCAGCTATTACTTGGCACGTACATTTCTCTGCTTTTATAAGCTTTCTAATGTTCCTTGCGTAACTTTCTCCACCATTGTTAGCTTCAATTTTCATAATGTTACACTTGGTCTGAATTAACATTTGTGCAATTAATGGTTCTGTAACTTCTACTCCATCTTGCGTGAAAATCACATCTGTTATATAAGTTTTATTTCCATATTTTCTACCTATTAAACTACATAAAAAGTCTAGTCCTTTATCTGCTGTGTCAGTGAACCCTATAATTCCATCTGGTTCTTTTTTACCCAGTTCTTTAAGGTTATATCTGTTTAATTCTTCTATAGGGTAGAGCAGTCCTTTGCTTTCAATAGGACTTTGCATAAATTCTGCTTCCCATATAAATTCGTCTGTAACTCTTCTTATAGCTTCGTATTCTTCTGTGGTCTTTACCTCTTCACAAAAACTTGTCCCATCTTCATTAAGTGCTGGAATACTTATAACTCTTATACTTGGGTTATAACTCTCACTGTCTTCACTGGTTAACCTTCCTATAATGTCCTTTCGTGTCCATCTAGTAGCTATATGAATTTCTGGACAGCCAGTTTCCAGTCTTGAAAGGTGTGTTGAAGTATACCAATTCCATACATTTTCAATAACAGTTTCAGAAAGTGCTTCTTCTAAATTCTTAATGCTATCGTCTAATATTGCACAAGTCTTACAGCCAAAACCCAGAATAGCTCCACCAACACCAGCACAAAAGTATGATGGCTGCGTATACCCTTCTAAACTCCATGCTCCAACAGCACTACTAATCCTACTTATTGAAGTTTCAAATACTTCTTGGTACTTTAAACTAGGAATTATTCCATCTCTTATGTCCCTACTAAACTTTTCTGCAAGATTTGCTGCATAACTGTTTCTCATTACACTTCCACTAGGGTCTTTACCCAGTAACCATGCACTAAATAGACTTACAATATAACTTTTTCCAGCTCTAGGTGGTAAACTAATACATAATATTTTAACCTTGCCATCTGTCACCTCTTGTAAGGCATCTGCAATAATTTTCAAGTGTGGTTTGCCATCTGAAAAAAATGCTGGGTCGTAAAATTTACAAAATGAATAAAAATTATTTTGGAGTATTCTCTTTTTCGCTTCCCTTTGTAATATTATTTTTCGCTCTTCAACTTTCCTTTGAAACATATTTTCACCTCTTGGTAATAAATGGTATGACGAACTTGTTTAAAAATTATATTTTTTTAATTATTACTACAACTACTAAAACTATTAAACAGATTATAAGTATTTGTGTTAAGTCCATATTCATAACCTCCTTATTCAAGATTAACCAATGTTAACCAATGTTTAACCAATGGAATAAAATGTGTAGATTGAATGTATAATAGGTAATTAATGGAAGGGTTCTAATTTTAAAAAATTACTATAAAATATACAACTTTGTTCTTGAACAAAAGTCTTCCACCCACCCCCATGTTTTACGATGTTCCATGTTCTGCCATTATTCTTGCTAATCATTTCCAATAAAACATTAAAAGAAAAAAGAAAAAAAAGAAAACAATGGAAGTATTACTGCCATGTTCTTCCTTATAGTAGTAGTTGTTGCTGTTGTTGCTGTTGTTGCTGTTGTCCTTCTATATATAGTAGCTGTTGCTGTTGTCCTTCTATAACAATAGCAATACAATAGCTCTATAGCTTCCATATAGACAGCCTAACAGCATCTTATATATAAACCCTACTAATAATACCTAAAGAATATAGAGCTTCTTATATTAAGTATTCTATTTAATTACTTTCCTTTTCTCCTTCTCTTCTCCTTTATATAATACATTGAAGCTATGACAAGGATTGAAGGACTTTAAATTATTTCTTATATGAATACTTACTATTTATAAGAAGCTAATTCATTTATAATTTCTTCGTCTGTCATATTCTTTACTTCGTTATTTATATTGGTGTTAACTGTCTTAACCTCTTGTTTATCAGCATAATTAAACTTATTCTTTAAATAGAATATTCTTTCAGCTGGTGAAGTAAAGTGATTGTTTATACATTCGTCTTCTAAATGTTGGTTTATTCTTTTTATTGTGTCCACGAAAGCTAAATAATTAGAATTACCTTCTTCCATATAGTTATAGAATGTACTTCTTCCCATATTTGCATAAATAGTAAAACCAGCTATATTAGGAAACTTTCTTTCCAACCTACAATAATCTAAGTAGTTTAGAAAGTTCTTCCATAATTCTTCTGGTGTCTTCCTATTCGTATTATCTCCCATGTTTTCACCTCCTTAAATATAATTATAACTTCCATATAGCCACTGTAAGAGCTTGTTTAATACTTGTCCTTATGTTTGTACCTTCAATAATATTGACTATCTCTATAATATTGAATATAAAAAAAGAAGCTGTTAATTTCTCCAGCTTCCTATAATTATTTAATTATTTATTTCTTATGCTTTCAATGTCTACCCAGTTATTAAGGAATTGTTTAATTAGTGTTAACTGGTCAGTATATGAGATTGTTTTAATTTTCAATATATATTTTATTACTTCTAAATTTTCTAAGTCGTTAATGTCAGAAGAGAAACCGTATAATTTTTTATTCATTATTTACACCTTCTTACTATTTCAGTTTTTAACCTATGGCTTAACATTTGAAGCGAATACCATATGTCGTTGTGTCCTTCTCTTCTGGTGTGCTCTTCCCATCTAGTCAAAGTTTGTAATAGTTCAAGTATTAACATAGTTTCCATAAATTCAATTTTATTAATTTGAGTTGTAAAGTTTTCTACCATATTTTTATAATCATTTAAACTATTACTCATTAGTTTTCACCTTCTATATTTTTAGTTGTTGAAGCTTCCCATTGTTTAAAGATTAACATTTGAATTTCATAAACTGTTGTACCTTGTTCTGCTTCTTCGTTAACCTTATTTAATAGTTTTAATAATAAAGCTTCTTCAATATTGTTTTTAATAGTTTGAAATTCTTTACTTGTCATTAATAACAACTCCTTAAAATTTATTTAGTTCTTATTTACTATAATACAGTAATTAACTGTAATGTACAATAGTAATATTAACCAATTTTAAGAAGTTCTTTCTATATAAAAAAAAGAAGCTGTTAAGAGCTTCTTTAATTCCATAATGTAAGACAGTCTATTTTTAGTTTTATTGTTTCAAGTGGTGAAAGCTCTTCTCTACTGTTATGAAAAGTAAAGTCATTAGTAAGAGCTCTATATATAAAAATGTCAGTGCATATAATTTCTTCGTCTATGTCGCTTTCTATGCTTTCATATAATGAGAAATAACAAGTTCTATTATTTTCTAATGTCTGGTGAAAAAGTGGGAGAAATAAAACAGCTCCCACTATTAAAGTTATTAGAGATAATTTAATATATTTCTTCATTAGTTTACACCTTCCATTATTTCAGATTTTATAAGCTCCAGAAGCTTCTTAGCTTTTTCTTCTTTGTTTCCATAATTAATTATACTTAAGTCGTTTAATATGTGAAGGTAATTACCTATTTTTTCTTTTTGTGTCATACTGGAATTTTTAGTGTAAATATATAATGTCTTAGAGTATTCTAATAATTCAATGTCTTTTTTACTCATATTTTTCATTAGTTTGTTACCTCCTTAATTAATTCACTTAACAAATACTTAACTGCTTTTTGTTTCTCTTCATATGTGAAATTAGAATTATTTATTTCTCTAGCTAAGTTTTCATATTTGTTTATAGTTTCATAATTACAATTAACATTTTTATTATTAAGTGGAGCATAACCAGTAGAAAATAAAACTCCTTCTATACTGTAATAATCACATGACCAACCTTCTACTCTAGTGCTGTAAGCAATTTCATTCTCATATCTTAATAAATTTTGTAAACCACAATAGCTAATACCAATTATTTTATTATAACTATCTTTCATATTCTTTTTACTTGTTTTAAATTTCATCATTAGTTGTCACCTCCAAGACTTAAAACATAATTAGAAAATTCTGTGTCTGTTTCAAATACTATGAGGTTTAAAGCTTCTCTTTTAATTTTGTTCTGGTGAACTTTAGTAGTTTGTGAATAACTTTCATTATTTAAAACTATCTCATTTTTTTCTGTATTTCTAAAAGCTATTACTGTAAAGTAGTTTATTAATTCGTTTCCTTCTATTTTAAGGTTTGAACCCTTCCCAGCTGTTTCTCCGTTTATAAAGTTTCTAATTAATTCAGTATTTTTCATTTTTACTACTTCCCTTCGTTTTTTATTATTGGCTTGTTCTTAATTACTATATTACAGTAGATTACTGTAATTGTATAGTAGTAATGTTTACCAATTAAAAAGGGAAGCTTCTATATATATAAAAAAAAAGAACTATATTTCTATAGCTCTTCTTGTTCACTGATTAAATTATTTTCTTCTATTGCCATATAATATATTGTTTCGGTAGTGTCCCACGTATATTCATTTAAAAATTCTTTCATGCTTTTATAGTCCAGCTCTTTAATATACCTTTTTAAATTCTCTTTAGTGATAGTAAAATATTTAATATGTGTTTCGTCTTTTTCTTCGTTATATATTCCATAGGTTGCTAATGTTATTTCTTTAGTTTTCATTAGTAATCACTTCTCATAAATTCGCTTAAGAAGAAAATTGTATTATTGTTGAAGGTATGAAAACAAGCTTCATATTCTCCTTCTCCTTCTTCTTCGTTTATTTCATATTCAATTTCTACATTAAAAATTTCACTAGGGTTTTTATCTCCAAAATTATATTGGTATTGTAAACCATCGCCACACTCAATAATTTTTATTACAATTCCACCAAAATTATTCAAACATAAGTTACCAGTAACACCAGTTAAAAAGTAAGGTTTCATTTTTAAAGTTCTTTTATTCATTAATAACAGCTCCTTTTTATTTGTAATGTGTTTCTATGTCCTATATTACAGTATATTACTGTAAAGTACAATAGTAACATATTCCAATTAAAAAAAGCTCTTCTATATATACAGAAAAAAGAAGCTATTTTTTTAATTTAGCTTCCTTTCTAC
>Ga0102851_10000480_pt1 | contig 20256 bp, 18 predicted proteins | sample Mud3Dept3metaG_FD_79558 | JGI IMG/M metagenome (GOLD analysis project Ga0102851, IMG submission 79558) | Freshwater wetland microbial communities from Ohio, USA, analyzing the effect of biotic and abiotic controls - Mud 3 Core 4 Depth 3... | ecosystem: Environmental > Aquatic > Freshwater >... | reverse complement strand
TTGAGGAGCTTCAAATTTAGGGATCGGTCGTTTATTTACCAAGGAAGAGTCATTCTTTAACGGCCCTTCAAACAGCATTGTTTGAAGGGCCTTGATTTTTTGGAGTTCATGGTTTCTAATGGAGACATCAAGATAAGACGGAGGGAGCCTATGGAGACGGTGGAACTGAAGAAAGGGATTTATTGGGTCGGAGCCATTGATTGGAATATAAGAGATTTTCATGGCTATTCCACTCCTGATGGGACAACGTATAACGCCTATTTGATACTGGACGAGAAAAATGTTCTTGTGGATACGGTCAAAGCTCCTTTCTATCTCGAGATGCTGGGGCGGATATCAGAGATCATCGATCCCTCAAAAATTGATGTGGTTGTTTCGAATCATGTAGAGATGGATCACTCCGGTTCACTCCCCCAGATGGTCGAGCGGATTGGAGATCCGATCGTGATCACCTCAGAGAGGGGGCAAAAGGGCCTGACCAAACACTATAAGAAACCGTTGAGATTCAAGATCGTGAAGAGCGGAGAAGTGGTTCCCATCGGTCATCGGACCCTCACCTTTGTGGAGGCCCCCATGCTTCACTGGCCGGACAGTATGTTCACTTATATCAAAGAAGAGCAGCTTCTTTTGCCAAATGATGCTTTCGGCCAGCACGTCGCCTCTTCCCAGAGGTTTGAGGATGAATTGGGCGACGAGGGGATGAGGCACGCCGCAAAATATTATGCCAATATCCTCTGGCCTCTCGCGCCGCTCATTTTGAAAAAAGTGGACGAAGTGGTGAAAATGGGAATCCCCATCGATATGATTGCCCCCAGCCATGGTCTCATCTGGAGAAAGAATCCCGGCCGAATTATTGAGGCCTACGTGAACTGGAGCCAGGGAAAAGCTGGAAATAAAATCCTTGTAATCTACGATACGATGTGGGGAAGTACGGAAAGCATGGCCAAGGCCATCCTCAAAGGCTTGATTGAGGAGGGAGTCGATACGAGACTGCTCCATCTCCGATCCAATCATCGGAGTGACGTTATTGAAGAGATGCTGGAAGCAAAGGGTATTCTTTTAGGCTCTCCCACTTTGAATAACGGGATGTTTCCCACGATGGGAGATTTCTTGACTTATACGAAGGGGCTGAGACCCAAGGGAAAGGTCTTCGGTCTCTTCGGGTCGTACGGATGGGGAGGTGGAGCGATCAACGAAATGAGAAAGGTCCTCGAACAGGAGAAATTCGAGATTTGGGAAAAGGAGCTCCCTGTTCAATTTGTTCCGGATCCGGAAGAATTGAAAAATGCGATTCAATTCGGGAGAGATTTTGCTCGTAAAATAAGAGAGGCATAGAACAAACCGTTGCCCCCTCACCCCACTCTCTCCCCCAGGGGGAGAGGGGAAGGGAGCGGGGCTGAGTTAAGGATCCCAACGTGGCCGAAGATAGGAGTTCCTATAATCAAATAGTGATGGACCATCTGAAACATCCGAGAAATATGGGCGAAATGGAGAACCCGGATGGACTTGGAGAGGCTCAGAATCCTGTCTGCGGTGATACGATGCGGCTTTTTATCAAAGTGGAGACGGGTCGGATTCTTGATGCAAGGTTTCTGACTTTCGGGTGTGGGGCGGCCATCGCCTCTTCGAGCATGACGACGGAAATGATTAAAGGAAAAACGATTGATGAGGCCCTTCTGATTTCAGATCAGATGATCGCCGAGACCCTGGGCGGACTTCCACCCTCCAAGGTCCACTGCTCTGTCCTGGCAGAGAAAGCAATCCGCGCGGCCGTGTCAGACTATCAGAAAAGGAGGGGGGGGTTGATCAAATGATCAAGAAAAAGTCTGCTCTTCGCTTGTTGAAAAAGCTGATTCAAAACTCCCCTGCCGATCAGACAGAAGCCATCCTCTTAACAGAAGATTCCTCACTCACGCGTTTTGCCGGCTCTGCCGTTCACCAGCACGTGGCGGAGAGAAACCAGACGATGGTCCTGCGGGTGGTGTTGGGGAAGAAGATTGCAGTAGTCACAACCAATATATTTCTGCCGTCTTCGGTAAGGCAATCTCTTCAGAAGGCGATTTCTCTTGCCAAAGTTCAACAACCAAACGATGAATTCATTTCTTTGCCGGGGCCGAGATCCATACCTGAGATTGAGACCTTCTCCAGAAATGTCGGTCGTCTGACACCCCATCCGAAGGTGAAGATGGTCAAAAGCCTTTTGAAACTCGCAAAAGAGAAGGGATGCAAGGCTTCCGGTGCTTTTTCGAATGGAGAGGTTGAATTGGCGGTCATCAATTCACTCGGGGTGGAGGCCTATCAGAAATTTTCTGACCTGTTCGTCCATCTGGTCGTGGAAAATGAAAAGAGTTCTAGTTATGCGAGTTTTGTTGCCAGAAACCCTGATCAATTAGACGTCGATTCTTTAGTAGAAGAGGCGATCGGAAAGATATCCAAGGAAGAGCCGATTCAGATTGAACCGGGCGAGTACGAGGTTATCTTAGAACCTTATGCGGTGAGTGAGCTCTTGTCTTTTCTGGGTTATTTAGGCTTCCATGCCCTGGCAGTACAAGAAGGCCGAAGTTTTTTCTCCAATCGCTTTGGAGAAAAAATGGTGGATGAAAAGGTGACGATTTACGATGACGGTCTGGACCCGGAAGGATTGCAAGTTCCTTTTGACTTCGAAGGCGTTCCCAAAAAGAAAGTTACTTTTTTTGATAGAGGGATGGCGAGAGAGGTGACGTATGACTCCTTCACCGCCGGCCGAGAGGGGAAGGACTCCACGGGGCATGGTTTGATCGCACCCAACACGGCAGGACCCATTCCCATCAACCTTTTTATGAAAGAAGGGGAGTCTTCTCTGGGAGAAATGATCCAATCTGTTCGAAGAGGAATTTACGTGACTCGATTCCACTATACCAACGTTGTGGAACCTATGAAAGCGATCATCACCGGGATGACCCGGGATGGGACGTTTTTGATCGAAGGAGGGGAGATTACGAAACCGATCAAGAATCTGAGGTTTACTGAATCCATCCTGAAAGCTCTTTCCCGAGTCCTGGCTATTTCGAAAGATCGAAAGATTTGCTCGGAAGGAACAGTTTACTCAAGGCGTTTCGTCACCGGGACGGCCGCTCCCGCCATCAAGATTGACGGATTCAATTTTTCGGGGGTCTCTGCGTTATAAGTGAGCTAAAGTGGCTAAAGTGAACTAAAGTGACTAAAGTGACTAAAGTGAGCTAGAGTGACTAAAGTTAGAAGCGATGGACAATAAAGAATTTTCCAACTTATATAAAAAGAGGACTCTTGGTTTCTATATCAGGATTAATCCGTTGTTAGCTGAAAACAACTTTACTCCATTTAGTCACTCATAACTTTAGACACTTTTTAAAGAGGCAGGAGATGAAGAAGCTGATCGACAATATTCTTGATACGGCCAAGCTGAAGAAGGTTCATTATGCCGATATCCGAATCGTTCGTCGTCAGAATGAAGAGATCGAAGTGAAGAACGGGAAGGTGGACGGTTTGATCCATGACGAAGAGTTCGGGTTCGGAATAAGAGTTCTTTTCCATGGCGCCTGGGGATTTGCCTGCAGCTCAAAAGTGACCCGGAAGGAGATGGAAACCGTTTTGGGGAAGGCACTCAAGATTGCCAAAGCCAGTTCAAAAGCCAGGGGAAAAGAAATCCTTTTCCCATCTACCTCTCCCATAACAGATCGTTATCAGACCCCAATTTCCGTTGATCCCTTTGATGTCGCTCCGGAGACAAAACTGAATCTTCTTCTTAAGGCCGATGAGATTCTCCGAAGACATAAGAACGTGAAGATCTCAGAGGCTTTTATGGGTTCTTACAAGACAGAGAAAACGTTTGCATCTACGGAAGGGACCCATATCGAGCAGGAGATCATTGAATGCGGAGCGGGGATCGCAGCCACTGCGATTGAAGGCGACGAAGTTCAGGTCCGATCGTATCCCAACTCTTTTAGGGGAAACTTCGCCACCCTGGGTTATGAGTGGATTGAAAGATTAGCCCTTGCCGACCAGGCAGAGAGAGTGGCGGAAGAGGCCTCACAGCTCCTGAAGGCAAAACCTTGTCCTTCAAAGAGCACCACGCTCATATTGGATAGCTCCCAGTTAGCCCTGCAGATTCACGAATCGATCGGCCATCCCATTGAACTGGATCGAATTCTAGGGACCGAGGCCAGTTATGCCGGCACCAGTTTTCTAAAACCAGGGATGGTGGATCATTTTAAATACGGCTCAGAGTTGGTGAATGTCGTTGCCGATGCTACTTATCCTGGCGGGTTGGGAACCTTCGGATATGACGATGAAGGGATAAAGGCTCAGAGAGTTCCCATTCTCTCTCATGGGATGCTGGTCAACCTCCTCACATCAAGGGAGACGGCCCATCATCTGGAAAAGGAAAGTAACGGAACGATGAGAGCCGATGGCTGGAATCGAATTCCCTTGATCCGGATGACGAACATCAATCTGGAACCCGGAGAATGGACTTTAGATCAGATGATCGCCGATACGGAGGAAGGGCTTTTTTTAACGACCAATCGCAGTTGGTCGATTGATGACAAGCGAATCAATTTCCAATTTGGAACCGAAATCGGCTGGGAGATCAAGAACGGTAAACTGGGGGAGATGTTCAAGAATCCCACGTATACCGGGATTACTCCAAAATTTTGGAGTTCCTGTGATGCCATTGCGAATAAAGATCACTGGCAGATGTGGGGGACCCCCAATTGCGGTAAAGGTGAGCCTGGGCAGGTAGCTCATGTAGGTCACGGTGCAGCACCCGCCAGGTTTAGGAACGTGCAAGTGGGAGTGATGAAATAACGGATTGCGAATGCCCTTGATCACCCCCCTCGCTGCAAGAAAATTCGGGGGCCGAGCGGGCAGGAATGTCTTCCAAGTTTTACAAGTGCGGTACTTTAGAGGGCAATGCTACCGAAAGTCTGCAGCCGGCCGATGTGGGTTGAGATTTTTCTTTGTGATCAGTCAGCGTGAAGAGGTGCCGCTGTAAAACTTGTCCAACACCCCTCCGCGCCCTCTGCACAGCACTCGTTTTTTCGCACCTTCCCTACTTCGCAGGAGGGGTTGCCGTTTTAAAAAGATTCTTGACGAGGTCGTACTCCTCCGTCATCGCCTTCTTGAACTCTCCAGCCGATTTATAGTCCTCCAGGGCCCCAAGCGTCTGGACAGTTTTAGCCACATCAGCCGATTTGATCGATTTCTCCAAAGCCGAGGCCAAAACCTTCTTCGAAGCCTCGGGAACTCCAACCGGAGCAAAGAATCCGAACCAGACCGAAGACATGTCGCGTTTATATCCCAATTGGGTCAGTGTTGGAATCTGGGGATAACTTGGAATTTTCTTGGAGGTCAGAAGAATACGCACTTTGTCAGCTTGCCACTGAGGTTGAACCAATGCGAAGGAAGGAATGGCAACCTCTACGTGTCCGCCTAAAAGGGCTGTCAAACCCGGAGAGGCTCCCTTGTAAGGAATCATGTTGATCTCTGCCCCTGTTTCCGCACGAATGACCTCATAGCCGAAGTGGCCTACAGAGCCCACCCCTGTTGAGCTCCCACGGATCTTTCCCGGGTTTTGCTTCATATAACTTACCAGTTCCTGAAAAGATTTCCAGGGAGACTCCGGCTGCACGGCAAGAAGCAAGGGAACAGAGACGGCCAGGCATAAAGGTTCCAAATCCTGAAAGGGATTGTACGGAACATTCTGCGGATTTGCGGCATAAGAGTAAATGATGTTGGAGTTGATATAAAGAATGGTGTAACCGTCCTTCTTCCCTTTGACGACAAAATCCGCACCGACCGTTCCCGCCCCACCGGTCTTATTCAATGGAATCACCGAGGTATTCAGAACCTTTGCCATTTCTGCGCTGATCGCTCTGCCCGTCAGGTCAAGGGTGTCTCCTGGAGCCAGGGTGATGACCACCTGAATGGGCTGGCTGGGATAGGTCTGGGCATGAGACGGGGAAATGATGAACGTTGACAAACCAAGGATAACAAGTCCGGCCAACAAACGTGCGGCAATCTTTTTCATACTTTCCTCCCCCTGCTTGACATCATCTTTGAATTTTAAAAAGTCTCAACACATTCTCGCCAAGAATATTCCTCTTCTCTTCTTCAGGAATGTCCAAGGACTTCACGTTGGCGATGTACTCTCGGGTATCCCCAGGGTCCCGGAATTCGTAGGGATAATCCGTTCCAAAGGTAACGCGGTCTCGTCTGATCCCGTCGACGGAGGCTCGCATGGCCACCATGGAGCCTCCGAACCCCGCCGAATCAAAATAGATTTTGTCAAACCGGTTATGAAAGTCATCCCACAGTCCCCACTGCTTCAACTCTCTTGGGGTGAGGCCGTGCCCTTTCACCCCTTCAGGAAGATTCCATCCCTCGGGCTGATGGGAAGACAGGAGCCTCCATTTCAGAAAAGGCATCCCTCCTCCGAAGTGGGAGACCAGGAATTTCAAATCAGGGTACCTGGGAATGACTCCGTAAAGGATTTCCACCACGCACTTTGCAATATCATATTCTCTCGAGAGCGTGGTCGATAGATCGTATTTCACCCCTCCCCAGAGAGGCCGTCTTAAGGTTGGATGAACCACCAGAGGGGCCTGGTAGTGGCTGATTCGCTCATAAAAAGGCATCATTTCATCGGAGTCAATCGTCATGTGAGCGTAAGAGGTGATAAGGGCAATTCCCTGGAGCCCCAGAACCTCGATCGATCTTTTCAACTCGTCCATGGCCTCAGACCCCTGGTGGACAGGCACATGCGCGCAGGTAATGAACTTGCCGGGGTACTCCCTCTGAATCTTGGCGTATCCGTCGTTAATCGCCTTGCAAGTTTCGAGACCATTCGGGATCCAGGCCCCGATGCTCAGAAGGACCCTATGGATTCCGCAGGCCTCCATATAAGCCAATGTTTTTTCGACGTCCTGCATCAACCTGGAAGCTGCGGAAAATCGTCCGAGAATGAATGGGTAATCTCCATCCTCCGTCTTTTTCGCGTACTTGGCAGCCTCCGAAGGGAGAAAATGATGATGGGTATCGACAACCGTATAGTCAGTCATGCTTTCTTACCTCCGCAAGTCTCGGCGCTTATTTGTGACAGATGAACATCGGTGAGGGAGTCCTTAACCGAATCGCTCCTTCCTTGGGGCAATCCAGGACACAGGCATTGCAATGCCAGCACTCCTCGGGATAGGTGATCTTTGGCAACTTTTTCTTCTTCGAGCCAAAGAATACATCCTGGGGACAAATGTTAACACAGATCCCACAGGTAATGCATCGATTTTTATCAATGATCGGAGGCATCTCTTTTTCCCTCTATCCCTTTACCTCTCTCCACTCGGTGACCGGCTTGCTTCCCTTTATCTTGCAGATCAGGGCTTTCCCGTCAAGCATCGGGTTCGTGAAGGGATAATCCAGACGGGCATATTTTTCCCTTGTCTCTTCCCTCTGGCGAACAGCAGCAAAGATGACTTCACCGATGTCGAGCAGGTTTAAGACTTCCAAACAATGCATCAGCTCGTGCTGGTTTTTTGCCATGAGGTTCCCACGGGCCTTCTCTCTCAATCTCTGCAAGTGATGGGCGCCAGCCTCTAAGAGGGTCTCATACCGGGTTGATCCCGCATAGTCGACCATGGTTTGATTGAGGGCAATATTCACCTCTTGCCAGGTTTCTCCTGCCTCACGCCCCCGGATCTCATCCAAGAAGGCCTTCTTCTTCTCCACACCCTTCCACTGTCGAATCGTGGGGCCTTTGACATTTTTCGCGTAATGAGCAGCGTTCTCACCCGCAATCCAGCCGAACGTCGCTGCACAAGAAGCACCCCCAAAATACTCATCCCCGGCGGCATAAAGCCCTTTTGAAGAAGTTTCTGCCCGATGGTTGAAGTAGATTCCTCCCCGGGTGGTCATTTCGTACGTCATAAATTCGACGGGATTCCTGCGCAGGTCAATGCCTTGCTCCTTCAAATGGCCCAGTAGACCTGTATTCCCTTCATGGTTCATCCAATGCATCATATATTGATAATCTTCGGGCGAAATGGAACTGCAGTCCATGTAGACGGGGCCTTTACCCGATCGGGTGTAGTCCTCAAAAAGAGATTTGTACGAATCCGAAATGGGATCCCCATATCGGCGGCTCGGTTTTTTCACGAAGGGGCCCACGGGTCTGTCTTGCGGATCCTTAAGAACACCCACCCACGTTCCTTTCCCGCATCTGGCAAAGTATTTAGGGCCGGCCCACCGCATGGGGATCTCCATATTGACCAACTCCGCTCCCGCCCGGTAGGCCATGGCCCTGCCGTCTCCGGTCGTATGGGGGGAATCTGCTCGATTGAACATCCAACCGGGCGTTGTTGCTGAATAGAGTCTCACGCACCCGCCTGTCCCCAGAACAACGCTCTTCGCCGGGAAGGTGATCATACGATCTGCACGGGTATCTACGCCGACCGCTCCGATGATCCTCCTCCCCTCCCGAAGGAGATCAAAAACCATCATTCGATTGATAATCTCCGCACCCCTTCTTCGGGCTTCCCGGGTAAGAATCGGCTTTAGATTCTGTCCGGAAAACTTTAAGGCAGTAAAAGGCCGTCCGGGGAAGGTGTGCCCTGCGAATTCCCATTTTCCTTTGTACTTCATGGGAATTCCCCAGTCCTCCCACAGTTCGGCGATCTCAAAGGACCTCTCCATCCAGGTGCGCACGAATTCTTTCGGCCTGGTCCAGCCTGCCTGTGAATGCCATACCTCCTGGACCACGGGCTCTATGTCTGGGCCATGAAATTCCGGTATGTAAGCGCGAAAGTGGTCGACACCGGTTCCCGCAGAGCCGCTTCGGAGTGTATTTGCTTTGTCAACGAGGACAACCTTTGCACCCATTTCTCTGGCCCGTATGGCTGCCATGAGACCCGCGATTCCTCCGCCGACACACAAAACATCTGTTTCTACTGTTTTTACATTCACAGGGACCTCTTATTTCTCTTTTTCCGTGACGTCTTTCGCGTAGCCTTCTCGGAAACCTTCGACAACCTTCTCAGAGGCCTTTTTCGTAGCCTGGAAGATCTTTTTCAGACCTTCCTTAAACAATTCTTTTGCCTCTTGGAGTTCTTCTTCTTTATCGTCTTTCATCATCTCTGCAAACGGGGAAGCGCAGAACGTCCGCCTGCCACAGAATCTGTTCGGCGCACCGGCATAGCGCATCGCGCAAAATTTCTTGTGTATTTCCCTTTCTCAGGAATTACCCTTCCGCAATCCCTGCCTACCGGCAGGCAGGCGCATTCCGAAATCCGAATTCTTATTTAGCCGGAACGCCCATCGTCTTCATCTTTTCGATCTGGGCTCTGATGCGCTGGGCTTTCTCACTATTCGGATCCACTTTCAGATATTCCTCCCATGCCTTGATCGCCCCCTGAATATCCTGTTTGTCATGCAGAAGGACGAGGCCGATATTGTACCGGCTGTTGACATGCTTTGGATCGCCTTGAGCTGCCTTTCTGAACTCTTCGATGGCCTTATCAAATTGTCCGAGCTTTCTATACATGATCCCCATATCTGTCCTGACATCTGCGTTATTAGGTTTGATTGCAAGATATTGACTGTAAGCCTCAATCGCTTCTTTGGGCTGGTCCGTGTCAAAATAAAGATTTCCCAATTCCACCCAGGCTGGAAGATTCTTGGGGTCTTTCTTGACGATCTCCTTTAAGGTCTGGATCTGAGAGGTCGCTTCGATAGAATCACGCGGAGGAGGAGCAGCAGGGGCTGGGGCTCCCGGCGGTGCCATTGGGGGTTTTTGGACCATGGCTGTTTTTCCGGTACCTTTTGTCATCCAGAGAATTCCAACTGTCGCTCCGCCGACGAATCCAACGACAAGGGCAATGACAACATACAAGATCACAGTTTCCTTTTTCATCTTAATTTCTCCTTTTTCCATGCGTAATTAATGATTAAATAGCTTATAAACACAGATTAATCAAATGAAAAATGGACAGTTGAGGCCATCTCCTGCGGAGTCTGAAGGAAATCTTTTATGTATGTCGCTGCGTGAAATACCACAAGACGACGAGAAGTTTTCCACAGAAGGCCTCTGTTTCTTGACACAGGACGTCCATTGGGTTAAGAAGTCCTCGGGTGAAGGGGTTTGCCGACACGACTGATGAATTCCAATCGATTCTTAAGATCTTAAGAAGGGGAGAATCCCGAGTGATCTTGGAAGAAATGCTTCCAGAATAGACGAGTAGTTGTCTGCTAGACTTCCATTAAAAATATCATATTGCGGATATCTAAAATCAGTACGGTCTCGTTAACCTTTCCTTTCTCGGGTTGAGAAAGATGGGATATTGAATGAGACAAGTCAAGTTTTATAAAGGCCTCCGCTTTAAGATCATTCTCGGGCTGATTGTTCTGCTCACCCTCACCATGACCATCCTCTTCATCGTCCAGTACTTTCACCATCGGAAAAAGATGATCACCAATCTCCAGGAAAACGTCAGCCCCCATCTGACTCAAATAGTTAATGACGTTCTGAAAAGCTCTATGGTATCTAAAAACAAGGATGAGATGAAATACATCCTTGAAGCGGTTCGTCAATATCCGGATGTGAAGAGTATCTTCATCCTCAATCGAACCGGCCGGATTGTCATGTCGATCAACGATAAGGATATAGGGAGAATCATCGATATCCGTGACCCTACCTGCCAGGTCTGCCACCATGGAACGATAAAGGCGCTCAATAAGACAGTCATTTACTCCTCCCTCGAAGGAGAAAAAATCTTCAGAAACGTTAACCCCATTTATAATCGTACGGAGTGTTTCTCCTGCCACAAGCTCGAAGAGAAGATCGCCGGTGTCCTCGTTACCGATTTCACGTTGAATCAAATCGAGAGACAACTCCAGGCCGAATTTAAGGAAAACATCCTTCTTTTGTTCTTTGCCATTGGTATTTCTACGTTGGTCATCGGCATTGCCTTGAATCAATTAGTGATCAAAAAGCTTCAACGTTTCGTGGAAGCTGCCTCCCTCTTCGGTCGAGGTGAATTCAAGAAAACGATCAGCTTTAAAAGTGACGATGAGATCAAAAAGTTGGCAGAGTCCTTCAACAGGATGGCCGAAACACTGACGGAGAAGATGAGACTGGAGCGAAAATATCTTTCCCAGATCATCGAGGCCCAGGAAAATGAGCGGAGAAGAATTTCACGAGAACTTCATGACGAGATCGGCCAGGCTCTCTATGCCATTAAGCTCAATTTGGAAATGATCGACAAAGATCTTCCCCATACGACCCCCGTCATCCAGAGGAGACTGGGGGAGGCCAAATCTTTGTCGAGTCAGACCCTCACGGCCATGCGCCGGCTATCCTTGGACCTCAGGCCCACTATGCTGGATGATCTGGGCTTGATCCCCACATTGAGATGGTATATCCAGAATTTTTCAAACCGCCTGGGCATTTACTCTAACTTCGAAACCACGGGGTTTGAGGAGAAACTCTCGCCACAGATTGAGACAGCATTCTATCGAATCGTTCAAGAGGCTTTGAACAATATTGCGAAACATGCACAAGCCGACCGGGTTGAGATTTCATTGGTGAAGAGGGATTCGAGAATTTACGCTTCCATTCAGGATAATGGCAAGGGATTCGATCTGGAGAGGGTATTGCACCTGGAATCCCCGGAAAGGGGTTTTGGCGTCGTTGGAATTCAGGAGAGGGTCTCTCTCCTGGGAGGGCAGATGGATATCCAAACGAAGCCTGGTTTTGGAACCCTCATCCATTTCGAGATTCCGTATGAAAACGTGAGAGGCGGAGATGAAAAAGATACGAGTTCTGCTGGCTGAGGACCACACGATTGTCCGTCAGGGGATCGCTGCGCTCTTAGGGGCTGAAAGCGATATGGAGGTGGTTGGAGAAGCCTCGAACGGATTGGAGGCCATCGAATTGGCAAAGAAACTGAGTCCTGAAGTGATCTTGATGGATATCGGGATGCGGCAATTAAACGGGCTTGAGGCCACTCGGGAAATTAAAAGACAGTTCCCCTCCATGAAGATTCTCGTCCTCACGATGTATGAAAACGAGGAGTGGATCTTTCAGATCCTGAAGGCGGGTGCATCCGGCTACCTCATCAAAGATTCAGCAATGACCGATCTCACCTCTGCCCTTCGGGTGGTCTATCAGGGGGATTCTTATCTCAGTCCCTCTATTTCGAAAATGGTCATCGAGGAATACATTCGGAAAGCGGAATCGGGCGAGAAAAAAGGGGTTGAAGATCTCCTCTCCGGTCGAGAGAGAGAGATCTTACAATTGATCGCCGAGGGAAACTCCGTCCCTCAGATTTCAAGCCTCCTCTGTATCAGCAAAAAGACCGTCGAAGCCCATAAGACCCACATCATGGAGAAACTGAACATCCATGATAAGGTGGGACTCATCAAATATGCCATCCGGTCCGGACTCACAAAACTCTGAGATTCAGTAAGTCCTAAATCCCAATATCTAAAAGTGTTTGCCATGCAATGGTCATGACGGGGTCATTACCCTCGAATCATGAAAATCCCCTTGGGTTCCCCTGAAGGCGTGAAAAAATTGGTTTGGTGTTGTTTCACGTCATTCCGGCCCCGTATCAAGTACAGGGTAAACTCCAGCTGGAATCCAGTGTTTTCATGAGGTTACAAATACTCTGGACCCCGGTTTTCACCGGGGAGACGAATACAGTCTGATTTTTTCACACCTTCCCTTTTTCTGAGGGGGATCTTATTCCTCCCTTTGGTAAAGGGAGGTTGGGAGGGATTTAATGTTGGGAGGGATTTAATAAGGTTACTCCCGGAGCAATCCTCCTTAACTGCCTGATGACTGTTTAAGTAAAACGCCCCACAAAAATAGGGATATTTTTTTTCAAATATAGATGAATTCGCCGATAGACAAAACTTTCAACAGAAAATAAACTGCGGTCGAAGAGAGATGAAGAAGAGCGAGGTCAAAAAGAAAAAATACGGAATGGTCATCGATCTCCGGCGTTGCATCGGATGCCATAGCTGTTCAGTCGCCTGTAAGGCAGAAAACCGCGTTCCCATAGGAGTCTATCGCTCCTGGGTGAAGATGATAGAAAAAGGAAGGTATCCCAACGTCACGCGTCACTTTCTTCCCAATCTCTGCAATCAATGTGAACACCCCCCCTGTGTCATCAACTGTCCTGTCCAGGCGACCTGGAAGCGGGAAGATGGGATCGTTATTATTGACGAACACCGATGCATCGGGTGCAAATACTGTCTTGCCTCCTGTCCGTACAATGCCAGATATATTAACCCTCTGATTCCGATCGTCCAGAAGTGCTACTTCTGTTATCACCGGGTCCAGGCAGGCCTCGATCCCGCTTGTGTCGAGGTCTGCCCTGCCAGAGCCAGGATCTTCGGCGACCTGAACAATCCTGAAGAGGAGGTTAGCAAGCTCATCTCAAAACATCCCTTTCAGGTGCTAAAACCCGAAATGGGGACCTTTCCGAAGGTCTACTATATTGCTGCCGATCTCGATGCGATGGATCCTTTTGCCGGGAGGGAAGAATGGACGTAAATATCATTTACAACGTCGAACATGAAATGCCTCTCGGCATCCCCATCGCGACCTACTTCTACCTGACCGGGTTGAGTGCAGGGTCTTTTATCATCTCCACCATGGCCTATGGATTTGGAATGGTCAAGTTTAAACCTTTAGGAAAGATAGGGGTCGTCATGGCCACCTGTCTCTTAATGATCGCTCCGATGATCCTCCTGATTGATCTGGAGCAACCCCTGCGGTTCTGGCACCTCATCTTTTACCTGAGAATTACTTCTCCCATCACGTGGGGGACATTTCTTCTGAGCCTTTATCCAATGAATTGTATGGTCTACGGATACTTCATGTTTAAAGGAGACATGAAGAAGACGAAGATTTTTGGTCTCATCGGAATTCCTTTAGCTCTGCTGGTTCACGGCTATACCGGATTCATCCTGGCTCTTGGAAAGGCGCGGGTCCTCTGGAATACGGCCATCATGCCCCCCATCTTCCTTGTCTCAGCGATGGTTTCAGGGCTCGCTTTGATGATTCTGGTTGTGATTATAAAAGACTTCATCCTTCAGAGAGGAAAGGAGCCCAATCGGGATCTCATTTACGCTCTCGGAAAATTCTTGGTCGCCAGTATCGCCTTGGACCTCATCTTAATCGGCATGGATCTCTCCGTTCTCCTCACTTCCACCACGGAAGCATACCGAGTAGCCTTGATGCTTTTGAACGGACCCTTCAGTTTCCTTTTCCTGGGAGTGGAGCTCATGGCCGGTGCGGTCATTCCGCTCTTACTCTTTCTTTCCCCTTTCACAAAACGCTGGATTCCGGCGTACGCGGTCGCCTCAGTTTTGGTCATGATCGGGATCTTTGCAATGCGATGCATCATGGTGATCGGGGGATTGACCCTCCCCTTAAGTTGAAGGAATAGAGATGTCTGGAATCAGTCGAAGAGATTTCATCAAATGGGGCGTAGGAGGAATGGCCGTCTTGGCCGGTGGACTTCCGATGGAAGGAGCCCCAGCAGAAAAAGGGAAGAGTATCTCAAGGACTACGGGAAGAATGCGGAAATCGATCCCCAGTGTCTGCATGATGTGTCCCGCCGGCTGCGGGATCTTGGGGTATTTAGAATATGGAAAGGTGGTGAACATTGGGGGAAACCCCCTCGATCCGAATAGCCGAGGCAGACTCTGTGCCAAAGGGATTGCAGGGCTGAACCATCTTTACAATCCCGATCGCATTCCTTCTCCATTGCGCCGGGCCGGAAAGCGAGGCGAGGGCCGGTGGAAGCAAATTTCATGGGACGAAGCTTTTCATGAGATCACCCTCCGGCTGAAAGCGCTTCAGGCGGAAAAGCAGCACCACGATTTTGTCCTCCGGAATACCTGGGATTTGTCGAGCAATGATTTGGCCTGGAGATTTGCGTCCGCCTTCGACAGTTCAACCACGTTTCATCATGCTGTTCTGGAATCTCCGAACGGGGCTTTCGCGATTCATGATGTCACGGGCCACGCCATGGGGGTGGGGGACGTGGCCCGGTCCCGATATGTCCTTAATTTCGGAGCGAATCCTTACGAGTCCCATTATTTATACGTCCCTTTCATCCAGCGGCTCATTGATGCCAGGATCAATCTAGGTGCAAAACTCGTCACCTTTGATGTGAGGATCTCCCAGACGGCGGGAAAAAGCGATGAGTGGTTTCCGATCATCCCCGGGACCGACGGTGCGGTGGCATTGGCGATGGCTTATGTCATTGCAAGCGAAGGTTTGTGGAACAAAGAATTCATAGAGCAGCAGACCAACACCTCTCCTGCCAGACTCTTGCGACACCTCAGTGCGTACACCCCTAAGAGGGCAGAGGCCATGAGCGGCGTGCGGGCGTCGGATATCAAACGGATTGCGTTGGAATTTGCTTCGGCAAAGCCGAGTGTTGTCATAGGAGGAGGGGGGGCTCTGAAACATGTCAATGGAACTTCAAACCAAAAAGCTATTCTCCTCCTCAATGCCGTAGTAGGGAGTCTCGATTCAAAAGGGGGTTTCATCTTTCCCCAGGGTTATCTTTTGGATCCCCCTGATCCGAAGCCTCCAAAATCGCGGAGGATGAACCCCGAGTCCCAGAACCTTTTTGTCCGGGTCTCCCGTGGGACTCAGCCCCTCGGGGTTTTAATGACCCACATGGATAATCCCGTATACACCGGACCGAATTCAAAACTGATTTCACACGTCCTTCAGGACGAGGGACGAGTTCCTTTTCATGTTTCCATCGATCCATTTCTCAATGAGAGCAACTTCTATGCTGATCTCATCCTGCCCGAGGCAACCTATCTGGAACGGTGGGATCTCCTTTCACCTCCTCCCATGGAAGGAATTCCTTATATCGCCTTGAGACAACCTCTTGCCAAACCCATAGGACAGGCGCTGCCCTTTCCAGAGATTCTCATCGAACTGGCCCATCGCGTTGGGAACGGGATGGAGCGATATTTCAAATTCGGAAGGATGGAGCATTATATCGAAGCCATGATCCGCAGGATTCCAAGACTGATGGACGCAGGGGGCATCGATTTCTTGATGGATCAGGGGATCTGGGTCGATCCAGAAATGAAACCGCAAAGAAAGAAATTAAGAACAGGCTCTGGCAAATTCGAGTTCGAGCCTTTCCTTCCAACATATTCCCCGATTCCTCATCACCAGCAGTTGAGAGAAAGCGAATTTCACCTCACCACCTTCCAGTGGAACGTCCATTCTCACGCCCAGACGGCAAACTGCAAATGGCTTGCGGAAATTGTCCATCGGAATCCACTCTGGATCAATGAAGAGACCGCTAAAAAGATGAGTTTAAGCAATGGCGATCGGGTCAGGGTGACCTCTTCGCTGGGATCCATTATTACTCCGGTTGTTGTGACACAAGGAATTCATCCGCGTGTCGTTGCCCTCTCCGACAGCTTGGGGCGCTGGAACTATGGCCGGACTCCCCAGGGAAAACCGTTTCGAAGTCTGGACCCAGAGACCCATCTTCTCTGGTGGGGAAAACGCGGGACAGGGGTTCATCCAAATCCCATCATCCCCATCCTGCAGGACCCTATGGGGGAAGGGCAGGGATGGATGGATACAGTGATAAAGGTTGAAAAGGCCTAATTCCCCCTTTCCTCCCTTTCTTCCCCCCCCAATTGAAGGGGAGGTAGGGGGAATTTAGGTAAACATAGAGTAAATCAAATCCAAATGTCAAAACCCAAATGTCGAATCGTCAAAAGGTGATTCAACGTCAAGACATTAATTCTTCATGATTAAATTTTCGTCAATTGGGATCTGGAATTCATTTGAACTTGATTCACCTTCGGTTCATCACTTCGTGCGAGCTTTGATATTTGACATTTCTTCAGCAAAGGAGGTTCGTAAATGGAAACCATCCGGTGGGTGTCTCTGATTGTCATCCTGGGGCTCTTGGGGCTGACCTTTCTCGGTCTGGCCATCAAGATCGTCAGGCAGTATGAGCGAGGCGTGGTTCTTCGGTTCGGCCGACTCATCAGAACAAGAGAGCCTGGTTTTAACCTGATCATTCCCCTTGTGGATCGCATGATCAAGGTGGAACTTCGGGTGGTCACCATGGTCGTGGAACCCCAGGTTGTGATCACGAAAGATAACGTCACAATCAAAGTGGACGCTGTAGTCTACTTTATGGTGGTGGATCCCGTGAAGGCCGTTCTGCAGGTAGCCGACTACATCAAGGCAACCACCCAGATTGCTCTTACCACGCTCAGAAGCGTCCTCGGGCAATCGGACCTCGACGAGCTCCTTTTCGAGCGGGACAAGATCAACAAACGCTTGAGTGAGATCATCGATCAGCATACCGAACCCTGGGGAGTCATGGTGAGCGTGGTGGAGGTGAAGGATGTGCAATTGCCCGACCCCATGCAGCGCGCCATGGCCAAACAGGCAGAGGCGGAACGGGAGAAACGGGCCAAGGTCATCCATGCCCAGGGGGAATACCAGGCTGCGGAAACCCTTCGGCAGGCAGCCCGGATCATCTCGATTGAGCCTGCTGCCCTTCAACTACGATATCTTCAGACACTCACTGAAATTGCCGGCGAGAAAAATAGCACGATCATCCCCATTTCGCTGGACATCGCCAACGGCATCTCCGCCATCGGAAAAAAGGTGGGTGCCCCGGGAATGCTTACGAATGAGTAGCAGGCTGCTGAAAAACGCCCATCTGCTGCGTTTCCCTCATCCTTCGTCATTGTGGCGTACATCCAAGTACGCCTCATTCCTCAGGATTCCGGGAGCCTTGCATCTGGGCATTTTTGAGCAGCCTGAGAAACAATCACTTTCTTGGCAAGCTGTTAGGAGAGAATGGGATGCAGTTTAAGATTCCACATCTTCCCTTTTGGGCCTGGAGTTTAGGAGGCGTTCTGGTCATTCTGGGTGTGAATGCCGCGGTGACACTCCCGACCTATACCACGACCAAAAAGGAATTCTGTGTCACCTGTCACCACCAGCAGCGTGAGCCCTCTTTCTGGGAACAGTCGGCCATGCATCCCAAGATCAACTGCTCGGAATGTCATGCCACCGGGCATGCTCTGATGCCGAGCATCAATATCTTTCCTCTTAACAGCGAAGGGGAGCACGCCGGGTTTTCCGCTAAACTGGACCAGATCAATCCGAACTGTATCCGTTGCCATCCGCGTGTTTTTGATATGGAACGTGCTTCCCCCAGGATCAATCCTTATAGTATCTCGATTCCTCACCGTTTCCATATTCAACAACTGAAGAACTCCTGCACCTCCTGCCACTACAATATTTACCATGATCCCCATGACCCCCCTACTTTTCGGCCGCCGAAAGAGGCTTGTTTCGAATGTCATCGTCGGGACAAGACCTCGTGCTCAACCTGCCATCCCCAAAAGGCGATTCCACTCCCCAAGACATTGGAAGTTTCTCATTCGGAGTGTGGAAAGTGCCACAAGGGATTTGAGGACGTAAAAATTAGGATTTACGACCTTCCCTTTCCCCACAAAAAACATATTGCAAGAATATTGAACTGCGGTATCTGTCATGCTTCAGGAGACGAACATGGAAAGATTCGCAAGACCCGAGTAGAGTGCTTGAGGTGTCATCATCAATCCGCATCGAATTGTACAAAATGTCACGAAAGTCAAGTAAAGTTCATTCAGGGAGAAGCCCTCGGAGAGAAAGATAGCCTGCCCGACGTCATGGCGGAAGGCGTGAAGTGCGTGGAATGCCATACGTCCATCTCTCGCGGGCACTTCCCGGCCGAAATTAAAAAGACTTGCGTCCAATGTCATGAGACTCGATACGATGAGATGACAGACGGATGGCAAAAAGAGGTCTCTGGCCAAATGGAAAGGCTGAAGCACTCCCTCGAGGCGTGGAGGGTCCAGAAGAAGGGGGTTCCCAACCCGGAAAAGCAAAAGATAGAGGCCCTCACCGGAAAGGTGGAAGAGGTACTGAAAGCGATTGATAAAGATAAAAGCAAAGGGGTCCATAACTTCATCTATGCCCAGAGACTCATGGCGGAGGCTGAAAAAAGGGTTCTGGCGGCGCAGAAGTCCCTTTCAAAAGGGTCGGAATAGCTGACCCCAGGCTGATTCAATCTGCCATGCCCTAAGGAGAGTAGGGTCGGACGGAGAGGAGGATGATATGGAAACGAGGGCGTTTAGTAAGAATTGGTTTTCCCCCATCGTGTCTTATTCCATTCTTTCTTGGACAATCGTCTGTTTCATAGGAACCTGGTTTGTCATTCTGAAGCATGGGATTCTTCTGGAAGGGTTGATCGCGGTCATGACAACCTTCTTCTTCGCTGCCACCCTCTGGGTTATTCCATTAACGGGTTTAATCCTTTTATCCCTTTATGTAACCCCTTCAAAGGAATCCCCTCCCCCTGTCATGTTTAAGGAGTTAATCCGAAGAGGGACGAGGAGAAGTTGAGAGTCCTTAAGACAAGGAATTCAATTTCATTCCGTTAGAGGAGTAAGGAGGCGAGAAAGGATGAAGAAGACCGAATACACTTATCTTTCAGCGTTCGTTAATATTGCCAGAGCAATGAACTCTTCCTTGGAACTCCAAGAAGTCCTTCATCAGATTGTTAAAAGCACCTGTGAGACCACGGGGTCGAAGGGATGTACCCTCATGCTTTTGGATGAAGAGGGTAAACAGCTGGAGGTGGTGTCCTCCCACGGCATGAGCGATCAGTATGTTCGAAAAGGCCCTCTCTCCGCAGATAAATCGATCTTCGATACGCTCAAAGGCAAACCGGTCATCATCGAAGATGCTGCTGCAGATCCGAGGGTTCAGTACCCTCTCGAAGCAAGGCAAGAAGGAATTGCCTCCATCGTCTCTCTCCCGATTTTTTTAAGGAAGAAAGTGATTGGCGTCCTGCGGCTCTATACCGCAGTTCCCTGCAGGTTCGCAGAGGACGATATCGATTTTCTTTCTGCCATTGCTATGCAAAGCGGTCTCGCCGTCGAAAATGCAAGGATGTTTGAACATGTGAAAAAGGATTTTAGGAATGGGGTTGCCTCTTCTTCAATCGCGGAATGATCGTATTTGAGGGAATATTTTCGATGGATGTCAGCAAGGTCTGAGATCTTGGGCTGTCAAAAGGGGGGAAGGTTCAAATTTGATCCGAAACCGCCGTTGGGGTCCTCCCCTAATATCGCTTTGATCTTTTCGATAATGTAGGGCTTTTCAACGTAGGCCCAGGCCCC
>Ga0102851_10000479_pt1 | contig 20267 bp, 12 predicted proteins | sample Mud3Dept3metaG_FD_79558 | JGI IMG/M metagenome (GOLD analysis project Ga0102851, IMG submission 79558) | Freshwater wetland microbial communities from Ohio, USA, analyzing the effect of biotic and abiotic controls - Mud 3 Core 4 Depth 3... | ecosystem: Environmental > Aquatic > Freshwater >... | reverse complement strand
CAGGAATATTATTGATATCCTGCGAGGTGCTTCCGTTTGACCAGTCGTATGAGAAAGGTCCTGTTCCCCCGGTTACTGTTGCATCAATACTACCGTCATCCCCGCCATAGAAACTAATGTTATTATCATGAAAATTTAAAGGCGAGATAAGTATCACAGATAAAGAATCGGGCTGAGTAATTACAAAATTCATAATTGCCTCGCAATTGTGATCGTCGGTAACTGTGACACTGTAATTGCCTGCGGTTAAATTTGAATTGATGTCCGCAGTATTGCCATTAGACCAAGAATATACATAGGGCGCTGTTCCTCCTGAAACTACCGCTGTTATAGAGCCGTCGTTATTTGCAAAACATATAGCAGGGACAGCAGTTCCGCTAAGCGTTAAAGCAGTCGGTTCAGAAATTGTATCGTTAATTTCTGTCCAGCATCCATTATTGTCTGTAACAGTTACGGTATAAATTCCTGCGGTAATATTCACCAAATCTTCAGATGTTGATCCGTTATTCCATAAGTAGGTATGTGGCAACGCGCCACCGGTTGAAGTAAGATCTGCAAGTCCGTCAGTACCACCTTTACACAGTACATCAGTCATTTCTAATGTAAGATCAATTGAACTTGGATCAACGGTGAGTCCGTTTGACTGATATAAACAACCGTTTAGATCTGTTAAATCAACTGCATAAGTGCCTGCAAGCAAACCGGAAATATCTTCTGTTGTTGCGGAATTTGTCCATTGGTAAGAATATGGCATTGTTGCTCCTGTTGCAGTTATATCAACCGCGCCATCACTTCCTCCATTGCATGTTACATCAGTTATTACCGCCTGAATATCCAGTGTATCCGGATCTGATAAGGAGATGTCGGATATAGTCACGCATCCATTCATATCGGTTAAGGTTACGCCGTAAGTTCCTTCCGCCAGGCCTGTAGCTATTGTAGTTGTTTGACCATCTGACCATAGGCAGGTATATGGAGCAACTCCACCGCCACAAAGCGCTGTTGCTTCGCCATCACTATAACCATGACAGCTTATATCTGCGCCATTGTAATCAGAGCTCACAAATGCTGATAATGTTAAACCTGATGGTTCACCGATTGAGATAGTTCCGGAACCGGGGCAACCATTTATATCTGTTACAGATACAGAATAACTTCCTGATGCAAGACCTGAATTGGTTTGGTTGGTACCTGAATTATTCCATAAATAAGTATATGTCGGAGTTCCTCCGGTGACATTTGCAGTTATTGCTCCATCCGCATTTCCTGCGCATGAAATTGCTTCCCCATTATAATCTGACGTAATCATTAAATCAACTACAACCTCTGCCGCTTCATTAACAATAACTGTCAGCGGCATATCGGGTGAACATTGGTTACCATCTGTCAAATTGAGAATATAACCTCCAACATCTAATCCCGAAAGATCTTCTGTTGTTGCGCCGTTTGACCAATTAAAAGAGAATGGGCCAACTCCGCCGGTTACTGTAACATCAATGCTACCATTAGTTCCCTGGAAACAAGATACGTGTTGAGTAACAGAGTTAACGAGTAATTGGCCCGGTTCGGTAACTGTTGTTGATGCGCTTGCCGTACATCCGTTTTCATCTGTAACTACTACAGAATATGTTCCGGGTGCAAGGTTGATACGGTCTTCAGTTGTAGCACCATTTTCCCACATAAAACTGTAGGTAGGAAATGTGCCGCCCGCAACAGTCATATCAATAGTTCCATTGTTATCGCCATTACATGAACTTGGCGTGGTTAAAAAACCTATGGTTAGCGGGGAGGGTTCTGCAATTGTAAACGATGCATAAGAGTAACAATTTTGTGCATCAGTTACTTCAACAGTATAAGATCCGGCAGACAAACCTGAGATATTTGTAATACCGGTTTGACTGGTGCTCCATACAATGTTATAAGGCGCAATTCCAGATACAAGGGTCACGTTTGCGGTACCGTCAGAATCACCAATACAGCTAACTTCGGTTGTTCCTATGAATGTTGTGAAAAGATTGCATGGCGGTTCACTGATAAAAACACTATCTATCAAAACGCAACCATTATCATCAGTAATCTGGGTTGTATACCAACCTGCCGGAATGCCGCTAATAGTATCAGTTATAGCAGAATTTGACCACAGATAATCGTATGTGCCAACTCCTCCGAATACATTTGTTTGTGCAGATCCATTCGATCCGCCGAGAGTTGTGACATTGGTGTGCGTATAAGTATTGCTTATTCCCGGAGGTTCTGTTACAGGAATAGTTCCAAAGCCTAAGCAACCAACCGCATCAGTTACAATCACCTCGTAAACTCCCGGAGGTAAATTTGTGGCAGTTGCTGTGGTCTGAGAAGCATAGTCATTCCAGCTAATTGTGAATGGCGCAGTTCCATTTATTAATGTAACTGTTGCTGTTCCTGTTGAATCATCATTACATAGTACATTTGTGGCTGAAGTGGTTATTGAAAACCCGTTGCAGGGTGGTTGAGTCACAACTACACTGCCGGTTAACTGGCAGCCATTACTATCAGTTACCGTTACTGTATAAATTCCATAAGTCAGACCAGCTTCTGTTTGATTCGTCCCGCCATTTTCCCATAAATAGGTGTAAGGAGGAACCCCTCCTGACGGAGTTACTGTAGCTGTTCCGTCCGATCCTCCGTTGAATGTAATTGAGGTTGTTGACATAACTAATGTAATTGCAGGCGGAACGCTGATTGTAAAACATTCCCAGGCATTACAGCCGTTTGCATCAACTAAACTCAGGCAATGAGTGCCTTCACCATAAGTAGTGGAAGTGCCATTGGAACCGTCACTCCAGGAATATACAAATGGTGCCTGGCCGCCTGTAACAATTGGCGAAATTGTTGTCTGCGAATTATTACAATCTAAATTAAGATCAGTAAGGTTGGTTTGAATAGTATCAAGAAAAAACAACGTTACATTATCTGAAGCATTGACACATCCTCCGCTAACTCCTGTAGAAGTAAGCGTTAATGTTACCGATCCGTTAGCAATTTCTGATTGTGTGGGCGTATAAGTCATACTAATATCTGTATTAGAATTCAGGTATGTTCCGTTACCGCCAGACCATATTCCGCCCGGAGCATATTGAATAAATCCGCTCACATCCGCCCCCGGAGAATCCGCGCATAATAGTTGGTCAGAACCGGCAGTAACAATAGGCGGACTAGTTTCACTTACTGTAAATGTTTCATAAAAACCATCGCAGGATCCAGGCTCATAATTACCATCCTGAACTTCTACGATATATGTTCCGACAATGCCGGTTGTAAATGTTGGTCCGGTTCCAAGTAGCGTGAAAGAATTATCATACCAAAAAAACGAATAATTGCCATCGCCGCCTGTTGCACTTGCATTTATAACAGTAGTTCCGCCACTGCAAAAGGTAGCGTTCTGCGGGTTAGCAAAAACTTTTATAGAATCCTGTACAGTAAAAGAAAGTGTGTCACAAAAATTAATTGCACCTACGCAATAATCAAGAATAGGGTAACCACAAACCTGGTATTCAATAAACGTCGGAGCATTTGGATCAGGCGTAAATGTTGGAGATAAGCAATTGGTGCAATCTAACAGATAATCATAATCACCCGGGTTGCCGGGAGAAATAGATGTCCATGTAATTGTTTCGGCAGTGACTCCGTGTGCGCTAACTGTTTGCGTGCAATTCATTGGAACCACCTGGTCTCCCGGAAAAGTTGGCGCAGATACAGAGAGCAAAGTATAATTTCCATTATCAGTTCCCGGTTTACAAAAAGTAAGTGTAAACGGACCGGGATCAGTAACGCAAATGGTGTCTTTCAGATTATGTTCTGCCCCACAATCAATGCTCCAGCCTAACGCGCCAAAAGCGCCTGCGCCATCATAATCAAAATAAATTCCGGCGGAATTAGGATCGAGCGTAATTATAAACTGGATGCAGTTAACGCTCGAAGGCACGCCACAACATTGGCCCAGCCTGTTGAGTGCGTCAGCTTCATATAAAACCCATGATGAATCCGGCGCTCCGCTCAGATCTATGGTATAAGTTGGCACGTCAGGATCGCATTGGCAATAGGCCATCCAGGATAACGTGACAAATAAAAATGTAATGATCGATTTTTTTTTCATAAATATAATTTTTGGGTAAAGCAAAATTATGCTGACATAACTAAATTTTTTATGACTGGTCTCATTCTGAAAAGCAAATTATGATCAACAGAACAGCAAGCAAAACGCTAATTAAAAGATGTCAAAAATCAGGAGCTAATGAGAAAATGATGAACGCTCATATTCGAATGTGATGAATGTTATTTAGTGCGAATTATTTTTTGAGAACGAGTTGAAAATTTTTCCGGCAGCGATTTGTCAACTTCATGTTGCGCCTAATTATATATGAGTCAGAAATTTTTTTGCTGAAAAAAAACGAATTCGGATTATGAGAATTCGCATTATCTTCATTCCATGAAAAAACAAATTTATTACACCTCTTTTATTGGAATGCCTTTAGTTGTAGCGATGCTTTTTCTTTTTGGTTGCGGTGGAAATCCGGAGGATCAAATTACGTCGCAGAAAGATTCAGTTACGGTCGATAATGCTGTTGACAGCACATTGAATTCAGTAATTGATCTTGGTTTATTAAGACGTTTTACGTTTTCCGCAGATCTTCCTTTTGAATCAGATTCTCTCTATTTTGAAAATCTTATGCTGGAGCATGATAGTGTTTTATCAAAAGCAGATGTGATGTATTTAACCTATGGATTTTTAGAAACGGAAATTTCAAATGCCGCTTCTTATAAGTTGCTGAATTTTTATGAAATCGATTCAATAAAATTATCAGGCGGATATGATGAGTATGTTGAAAATCTTGATCTGGGAATGATGAAAGAATCTGACGCATATATTGATCGTAAAATAAAACTGGACGACAGTACAACTTTGCTTGTCTGGTATCTTACTTATTCAACCTACGAAGCTTGTCCATATGCTTCAGGAACATTATTATTTGCATCTGTTTTGTATGATAATGTTGTAACAAGCTCTACATTAATCGGAGAAAATTCCGGAAGTGGCGACGCACCTTATTGGGGCGAAACTTCAACATGTTGCCATCTGACAGAAAATTCTTTTAGTGCCGGCAAAAAAGAGATGAATGGCGGTGATGAAGATGAAGAAGGAAATGAAATTGTTGAAAAAGAATATGCCGAATATGGCTTTCAAATAATTGGCGGAAAATGGCTGCCTATGGATTGGAAGATAATTTAATTGCTCCCTGGCAGATTAGCAATTAAAATCACCATTATTTTCTTCACTATCGCCGAGCGGGCTGCTAATTCAACACTACCTGATACGAATATCTAACATTGGCATTATCAATTACATGAATAATATAGATGCCACGAGCCATGCCACTTACATCAATTCCTAATTCGTCGAGTGAATAGCCAGAAACTTGACGTCCCATGATGTCCGTTATAGAAACGCTTCTGTAGCCAGTACCGACAATGTAAATTTTGTCTCGTGCAGGATTTGGGTAAATCGTAAAAGCGTTATCATAATTTGTAACATCACCCAGGAAGCTATAGTCAAGAGGAGAAATTAAAAAAGTTTTAATCCATGAAATGCTTTTAGACGGGCAAAAAATCACAAAATAAATCAAAAGACTATCGTTATCTGAGGCCAGAATTGTATCCGAAAAGAGGTAGCTGCTGCCGGTCTGAAAATAAAGAATCTCAATAGTATAATAATCTTTCGTAGAAAGAGTATCGGCGTATAGGTAAGTGATCCCGATGACATAGGCGCTATCCACAGGAAGGTCAAGATCGACGATACAATTTGGTACAGCCAGATATATAGTGTCCGTCATCGGAACGAGAGAATCATACCAGGTAAAAAAGTTGATGCTGTCCGTAACGTAATAATCAATGAGCAAAGAATCTCCGATGTTATCAGTGATTTTTAATGTGTAAGCGCCATCACATATTCCGGGAACCAGATAGGAATTCGTATTATTTGGTTGCAACAACCAATCGTAATAATAGGGTCCAATTCCATCATTAATACCGGCCATTGCATAACCGTCGCATGAGCCTATTGATGATACTGGTAATGCAAAAACTTCTCCGCTAAGGACCATATAGGATGGATCGTTATAAAAATCAGTATTGTTGATAAGGTAACAGTAAGATGTATCGATACATCCATTTTTAATGACCTGCACCGAAAAAGACCCAGTTGTTGGAGGTTCGTAGAAAGCATTTACTGCCCCGGTGATTTCGTTATAATTATCGTTGCAATCAAGCCATTGATAGGCACAAGCGACTTCATTACTGAACAATGAAGAAAAACTTTTCAGGATCGAGGTATCAGGCTGAAAAACAGAGAAGTTAATTGTAATTGCGCTGTCGCAGCCATTACTGTTCAATAAGGTTTGATAATAGATCCCGGGTGTGTAATAAGAAATCCCGTTAAGGACCAGGCTATCACAGGTAGTCGAATCAATAATGCTTGCTGTAGGACTCAAGATCGTTAGATTCAGGGTTAAAAGGCTGTCGCAACCATATACAATACTCATGAGGGTATCATAATAAACACCAGATGCGGTATGATAAGTTGAATTAAAGAAAAAGCTGTCACAGGCCGCAACATAAAATAGTCCATCGGGGTTTACGATGGTTAAATTCAGGGTAACTACACTATCACAGCCACCCATATTTTCAAATGTGGAAACATATGCCCCGTCCACAGTAAGGTACTGGCCATTGTAAAGGATACTGTCGCACTCAGTTTGGTTCACCGTCACAGAATCAATCATACAATTATTCAGGCGCATTACGAAAACATCAGCATGCCCATTAGAGGTCATAATTTCGTCGTTATAGCCCGGGTTAAAATCAGTTGTTGAATGGTGATATCCTGTCAACACAATTGAATCCTGATCTAAGATAATATGAGATGCATGATCAATCGATGCTCCGCCAAATCCTTTTACAAGGTCGAGGCTTCCGGCCGGATTAAACTTTAACAGGAAAAAGTCGTAACTTACAGAGTTCAGCACAACATCAGGCGCGGCCACCGGAAAGGTCATGGATCCTGTAAAATTCCCTGTTGCATATAAGTTACCGGCGTCATCGGCTGCAATACTATTTACCTGGTCTGATGAAGTGCCACCAAATGAGCGTCCCCAGCCGAAGTTCATCGAGGAATCAAGTCGAACCACAAACCCATCAAAGCCTGAACCGGTAAGGTTATAAGTACCTGGCCCAGGGTCAACTTCAATCTGGGTTTGAAACGTCCCGCCGACGTAAATAGTATTCTCGGGGCCTGAAGTGATGGCATAGGCATAATCGTCATTAATCCCACCGATTTTTGCACCGTATTGAAAATTCCCACCGGCGTCAAGTTTCACAATAAAAATATCCCGTTGCCCGGCTGAAGACACATTGTACACTCCCATATCAGGGTCCAGATCTATGCTGGTTTTAAACTGCCCAGTTGCATAAATCATATCGTTTTCAGTAACATGCAAACGATAAATACCCTGATCGTTCGGCCCGTCAAGCATTTTAACCCAGAACAGGTTTCCGTCGGGGTCAGTTTTTAAAATAAAAGCGGCGTTGTCCGTTGGTGCATTGAGCGTTAATGTACCAGGTCCCATATCAAAGTCGCAGGAACCTTGAAAGCTACCGGCGATGATAATGTTGTCATTTACATCAAACGTCATCTCCGCAAGTTCAGTTTCAAACGTGGCGCCAAACGACTTGGCCCAAATAAAATTTCCTGATGGGTCGAGCTTAACGACGAAGCAATCAACGAGGTTTTCAGGTATAAGAGTATACACCGCCGGTCCGGGATCAAAATCAGTAGTATCGGAAAATCCCCCGGCTACATAAATGTTGCCATTGACATCTGCCAGGATACAATCCGCAGCTTGAATACCCGCACCGCTAAACGATTTGGCCCAAATAAAACTTCCCCCTGGATCAAGCTTAAGAACAACAGCATCATAAGCGCCTATTCCATTGAATATACAAGAATCCGGACCCGGATCGTAATCAGCAGTATCCGCAAAGAAACCGGCCACGATGGTGTTACCAAAAGGATCAATGACAACTTCACGGGACTGATCAAGTTCAGGCCCGCCAGTGCTAAATATCCAGTCAAGGCCTACAGAAGGCTGAGCCAGCGCTATGCCAGTGCACAAAACAAAAGCGGTTAAAATATGTTTCACAGAATAAATCAAACCACCAAGTTAGTAATAACTTTTGAGAATTAAAGGAATGTTTGATCAGAGCCCAGCAAGAATTGATTTCTGCGGGTCGGGAAAAACGAAAGATTTATTTTTTTCGCTCTCTGTGCTTGTTCTCAAGCCACTTCGGAATTTCTTTTTTATTTTGATTTTCCTGTTTACCACGAAATGATTTTTTTGGTGAATCTTTCATTGCATGTACACCCAACAGACGTTCGGCCAATTCAGGCTTTCCGGCTCCTTTTAATTTGTCTTTGATCCACTGTTTGTTTTCATTTTTATACCAGAAAAAGAAACGATGCTGATCTTCTTTTTCCTGTTTTGATTTTGGAACAAATGTTGGTTTTAATGTATAAGGATGAACGCCTGAATAATAAATTTCTGTCGCAACTGTCATTGGTGTTGGAGTGAAATCCTGAACCTGTTCTAATTTAAAACCCATGTCTTTGGTTTCTGCTGCAAGGTTGGCCATATCTTCTTCTTTACATCCGGGATGTGATGAAATAAAATAAGGAATTAACGGCTGACTTAAATTATGTTTTTTCTGAATGCGATCGTAACTCTCTTTAAATTTGTGAAAGAATTTAAATGGCGGTTTTCGCATTACGCGTAATGTATCGTCAGCAGTATGTTCAGGAGCAACTTTTAATCTTCCGGAAACATGTCTTGTTACAAGCTGCGTCATATATTCTTCCGCTTGTTTTTCATCGAGGTTTTTATTGTACTCTTTTACGAGCAGATCGTAACGGATTCCGGAGCCAACAAATGCCTTTTTTACTTTTGGATGCGCATCTACTTTTTTGTAAATCTCCGTCATTGGCTGATGACTTGTATCAAGATTTGAACAAACAACCGGATGAATGCAGGAAGGACTTACACAGCGTTCGCAAATTCCTTCATCAATTCCTTTCATCCTATACATATTTCCCGAAGGTCCGCCGAGATCAGAAATGTATCCTTTAAATTCAGGATGCTGTGTCACTTTTTCTACCTCAGCCATAATTGATTTCTGACTTCGCGATGCAATAAATTTGCCCTGGTGCGCAGAGATGGTACAAAAACTGCAACCACCAAAACAACCGCGATGCATATTGATGGAAAACTTAATCATATCATAAGCAGGAATTGCTCCACGCTTGTCATATTTTGGATGAGGTAAACGTGTATAAGGCAAATCAAAAGAGCTGTCAATTTCAGCCTCCGTCATTGTGTAATATGGCGGATTTATAACCGCAATTTTATCTCCAACTTTTTGTAAAATTCTTCGCGCTTTTAGTTTGTTTGATTCTACTTCTACAATTTTAAAATTAGAAGCGTAGGCAATTTTATCTTTCAAACAATCTTCGTGTGATGTCAATTCAACATCATCCCAGTTTTTATTTTTTGGAACACCATCAATTGCCGGAACAAGAACTGAAGTTTGTGCAATAGTTTTGATCGATGAAAACGGAACTCCTTTTTTCAAAAGTTGAAGTAATTCGCGCAAAGGTTGTTCACCCATTCCGTACACCAACATATCGGCACCACTGTCTTCCAGGATGGTCGGCATTAATTTATCTGACCAATAATCGTAATGAGTAACACGTCTTAATGAAGCTTCAATTCCGCCAATTAAAACAGGAACATCAGGATATATTTCTTTAAGAATTTTTGTGTAAACAGTTGTTGCATAATCCGGCCTGAATCCTGAAACGCCACCTGGCGTATAAGAATCGGTTGATCGTTTTCTTTTTCCCGCCGTGTAATGATTCACCATTGAATCCATACAACCTGCAGTAACTCCGAAAAAATATTTTGGTTTCCCGAATTTTTTAAAATCCCTCAAATCATCTTGCCATTGCGGTTGAGGAATAATTCCAACCCGAAAGCCTTCACTTTCAATGATACGGCCAATGACAGCAGTTCCAAAAGCGGGATGATCCACGTAAGCATCACCGGATACAATGATCACATCCAACTCGTCCCATCCATGGTATTCGAGTTCCTTTTTGGTAATGGGTAACCAATCTGTTAAAGGGCGTTTGTGATCTTGCATTCTTTACAAAGGTACGGAAAAATAGTGGCAGTTGGCAGTGGCAGTCGGGAGTCGGGGATTGGTGAAAGATATTCCTGCTGAATATGCGAGAACTTTTGAATGATCCTTCAGCGAAAAAATCTGCGTTATTCGATTGAAAAAACAACTTACTGCGGATCTTATTTTTTTAAAAAAGTGCCTAACGAAAATTTCGCACTTAAATTGACGTATTGTGCATCGATAAGTGAGAACCAAGGACCAGGCAGGCATCCAACCTCCAGATTGAATCCTAAGCCCCATTTTTTGCACTCAAAATAATTTATTCCTATGGCTGCTCCAAACTTATGATAGCCCATATTCGTGTTTATATCAAATTGAACGAAGTAATAAGAATTCGTCGATGAATTGTAGTTGCGATAATAAACATCATCCACATTATTGTATATGGGCAAATAAAGGTGAGTATAGAATTGAAAAATATAATTTTTACTCGTCACTCCTTTTGACGTTTTTACGGATAAATTATTAACTGAAGTATAGCTAAAACCGAATTTGAAAAAAGCATAATTATAATTTGTGCTTATTGATTTAGGTGGAAATAAGTACGGGTATATCAAATAAGACGTTCCGTTATTTGATATTCCATTAAGCGCTCCGAAATTCTGAAAACTGTAATATGTAAATCCGGATTTAAAACCTAGATCAAGCCCTATTCTTTCATTTACATCTACATTAATTAAAGATCCTTGGTGATTTCTTGAAGTTGTAAGGCTGTTCGAAGAATGATCAATCGTCATTGGTTTTGACACCATCCGGTTAATAAAAAAAAAGCTCGCTTGAATTAAGTAATCTCTGGAAATAGAAGATTCATAAATCGAAGACACAATTAGTTGATTTTCTTTCACCGCACTAATTTTTTCCCAAATGTGCAGCCTTCCGGAGGTGGATATTGCAAATCTGGGGGTGAATAAATTGTATTGTAAACCAGGACTAAATAAAGCTTGATTATAATAGGCAAACGAAGCATCAAATGAAATTCCTAAACAGGTATAAGAAGCGTTGGGATTGTTTTTTAATATAGTGATTACACTGTCATTTAGTTCCTGAGTTGCACCACTAAAACCTAACCTCCAGAAACTTATAATTAAAATTAATTGTCTCATTTATTAATCCATAACCAATTTGAACCTGGCTTGAGTTGACGTACCTGGCATTGCTTCATCATAAAAATTCATATCACAATCCCGAAGTGTATAGTAAGTCGGATAATCGATGGTCACAAATATATTACCCGAACCTATTAATGGTGCTTCGTAGATATTCTGAACCAATTTAATATAAACATGATCAGAGTCAAGCAATGCAATGTCTGATACTGTTGTATAGTTAGTCATATGTTTTGGTTCACCATAAAATAAGAGAGAAATATACTCATCATCGGTATCACTTAAATAACCAAAAAAATTCATCGAGTCAGCAATTGTTATTATTGTATCATGAAGAACCGGAAAATGCGTTCCGTCTGTGAAATTCAAATAATTTTGTCCTGCCTCACACCAACCAGAAGGTAGGGCATTACAAGGGAAACAATCACCACCACAGTCAATACCCAGTTCGTTACCATCTAAATATCCATTCGAACAATGAGGGAAGTTATTTGCAAAATATTCTTCAGAAGTGAGAACATCTTTAACCTCCTTTTTTCTGCAAGAGCAGGAAATAATTACAATCAAAATCAGACCTATGTAATTTGATTGCATAGAGTTGTAGGGTTCGGACGACAAGTAAATATAGCAAAAAATTATTTAAAATAACTAAAAATCACATTCATCTCCTTCTTCCCAACAGATGTATACTCTTGCGGAAAATGTTTGGTGTAAATTATTTCGCCGGTAAAAATTCTGATGATTGATAATTCGGTGTATTTGTTTTCGCCAAAATAAAGGACGTAGTGAAACGGATTTTTTTCGTCCAGCACAGTGTGATATTCATCATCGGCTAATAATCTATATCGAATTCCGGATGCCTTTACTTTTTCCATATCAATGGCACGAACGCTTTGATCGCGATGCAAAATAAGTGTGTTGCCAACAAGTCCTTTGTGTTTTGCAATGATAGATTTGCTGATGCTTGCATTGAGAACGGCATCTACATCCATGAATTGATTTTCTTTAATTTGAGTTAAGCCTTCGTTGAGCGACACAATCATCATGGTTAAATATCTGTACTCATCTTTTTGGTGAATGACATCATGAAAACCATTGAAATACATATAGCCAATGGTTTTGTCCATGTCAACAGGTGTTGTTCCATAATCTGCGCCCTCGTCGAAAAACTTAGCGGGCATGAGCGTAATAATGCGTGGATTCTTGCGGTCTTGTTGATGTTCGCGAACTGCTTTTTGACTGGTGACGAAAAGAGCGGTTGAATTTTTTTCAGGCTCTTTGTATAATTCAACCGATGTATATGAACTAATTTTCCAATGCTGTTCAAGGGTCTTCATCATGGTGGCATCAAAAAGTGAATCTCCTGTTTTTACATAAGTGATTCCATTTGTAAGTAAATTTTTGAAGTTAGTATTTCCAAAACCCTGATTAAAAACTTGTGCGAAAGGCGTTGAGAAAAAAAGAAACAAGTGTGCAGAAAATAGAAGTCTCATTTGGATTGAATTGGTCTTTTCAAAGATATTGAATTTGAAGTACCGTTAGCTTATTTTTGTGCCAGAGTTTAAAATAGTTATTCGTATTGAATCAAATTCTCATTCGTTCACAAAAACTCAATTTCAGCCTTAGTTTATTTGTAAGATAGGATTAAATGCGATACGCGCAAAAAAGATTGCGTTATTAAGAGCGCTGGTTGAGGCACTAATTTAAGAAATTAAAAAACCCTCTTCGAAAATATTCGAAGAGGGTTTTTTAATTTTTATCTTACTAACTACTAACGAATAATAACCGGATTAGTTATTTCCTGATTAGCGGTTGCAATTTTTACTAAATATGTTCCTGCTTCAAAATTCGCCACGTCAATAGTTATTACTGTTTTTCCATTAATGACATCCGTGTTATTTTGTACAGTTACAATTTGTCCAAGCGCATTGATTAGAGTGATGTTTAGAACGTCGTTCATTTCACCGCTGAACTCAATGTAAAGGATATCAGACGTAGGATTTGGATAAATGTTAATAGTTGTATTATTCAACTCATCAACCCCTAAACAATTCAACACGGTAATTTCTATAGTATCAATTGACTCACATCCGTTACCACCTGTAATTGTTACATCATAATTAAATATACCAATACCAGCAACACTTCCATCAACCAAAATGGTTTGACTTGTTTCAGTAGTACTCCAGTCATAAGTAAATCCGGCGCCTGCATCAAGTGTTATGGCATCATCATTACAAATAGTTTGATCTGTTCCTAAATCAAGAGCCGGTAAAGTGTTAATTACAACATTAAGCGTGTCATTACCAACACATCCATCAACGTCTGTCGCAATCACACTCAGGTCAGGGATGCTTGCACTAATTATTGTTGTCTGTGTCATATCACCATTTGACCATAAGTATGAATCCTGGCCTGCGCCGGCATCAATAACTGCAGGTCCGCAATTAGTAACATCTGTAATATTGAATGTGTTAAATCCAAATAATTCTACAAGGGCTGAATCTACCGATACATAAGGACAGCCAGGTATAGTAGAAGTTCCGTAAAGGTACATCATCAATGTTTGCTCACCATTCAATGTTGTTGTTGCGGTTGTTGCGCCATTTGTCCATAACCAATCTACACCATCCAGCATACCTGCATCAAAATTAGCCACTACATCGCAAATTGCAAGGTCCGGTCCTGCGTTTGCATAACCATTCACTGTATCAAGCACTGTAACATAAACAGAATCATAATTAACACACAAACCGGAAGTTACCTCAACATTATACCAACCGCTGGTTGCAGCGCTAATTGATGAAGTCGTTTCTATTGTGTTCCATAGATAGGTATCGCCTGTAAAACCATCAGTAGCCACCGTTGTGGTGTTTCCAATACACACAGGAGTAACATCAGTAAGATAAACACCATCGTAAATAATGATGTCGTCGAATGCAAAACCGTCAAAAACTACAGAGCCATCAGTTGCAAAGTTGATGCGGATTAAAACGTCTGATTGACCACCAAGGCCTGTCATTTTATGCGTTGAAGTTACCCAACCGGCAGAGCCGTTCGAGCCTGAATTACTTCCTGACCAACCTTGTTGATAACCGCCCGGATTTCCAACAACCGTGTTATCTGTATACCATGTAAATTCTTCACCAATGTTACCTATTAACTGCCAGGTATTTCCGCCATCAACAGAGGTTGTAATATTTGCTCCATCCCAGGAAAATTCTGCATCCCACCAAACGCGTAATTTAATTGTAGGGTCGCAAACTGTAGCAAAATCAAAGCACGGACCTTGAACATATGAGTTATCCAAATCCAAATAAGAGCCTGTTAAATTTCCTGTGCCCCAGGCATTTACTCCTGAAGAGGCGCCATTAATTGTTAAGCCGGCAGGTGTACCAAAGGCCCATGTACTATTTACTCCCGCAGATGACCATCCGTTTTGTCCGGATTCAAAATCTTCGATAAACGGGAAAGATGAAACCAATGGAAGGGAAGTGATTGTTGATGTTGCGACGTTGTTCCCCATTGTATTATCAGCTAAATGCGCAACTGACACATCAATGGTGTATGTACCATTAGTAGTCATATCCGCCAATTGAGTAAAACAAAAATTCATTGAAGTTCCGGATAAAAAGTCTGCAGTAAAATAATATTGCTCAGTAACCGGTGTTCCAAGGTTAATCATATAAGTAAACTCTAAAGAATCTCCTGTTAAAAAAGATTGTGTTCCATAATTAAAAACGTCTGCACAAATAGTTTCCATTGCAAGTCCGCAGCCCGAGGTCGGTGCAGTCAATGTAAGTAATTCAACATCATACGGAGCCGGGTCAAAAACTGAAATATCATCAACACCCATATCACTTGTAAAACTAGAACCGGAATTTCCACGAATTCTGATACGAACCGCAGATAGGCCTGCATATGCGCTTAGGTCTATGGTCGCTTCAGTCCAAACGTTTGCGTTAGCTGTCCAGGGAGTGACTACATCAAGATCCCAGGAAGAACCCGTACCTGTAGCATCGACATCTATTGACATTGTTCCCATGGTTGCGCCAAACATATGGTACCAAAAAACCATTTTTGGTGCTGCTAACGAGCTGAAATCATAAATTTCGCTCACTAAATGCCCTTCTACGTTATTACAACCGGATGTTTCAAGATATACATATTTACCTCCAACTGTCCCAACAGTATGATCAATATCAGGACCGGTGTCTGTTGACGGAGTAGAGCCGCTAAATACGTTCCACTCTATTGAGGCTTGTGGCAATGTCCATTGGTCAGCATTTTTCCAGTTTCCGGTTAAATTACAGGCTCCCACGCAACTAGTAGAGCAAAGTCCTTCAGATTCAAAATCTGTAAAATTCGGATAAACAGTAATTTGGCTGAAACCAGCTCCAGCGACTGCGATAGCGCTAAACAGAGTAAAGATTTTAATCATAATTTATTTTTAATTTTTGTGCAAAGCTAGTCCATTCATCTTGCGCATGACAGAAATATTAAAGTTAATTTACAAAGAATACTACCTTAAGAAAAATTGGTGGGGAAAGCGCAATTCTAGCGAACTGATTAGCACCTGACTAAATCGAAAAATGCGTTTTCGTATTTTCAAGAAATAGTTTTAATGCAATGATGAAAAGAATAATTCCAAAAAAAAATCTCAAAATTTCTAGTCGACCGTATCCAATACGGCGTTTGTTTTTTTATGAGATGCAGAACAACATGCATCAAATCCCATCTTAAAATTATTGAAGTGATAAAATAATTTTTTCAATACAAGGGGCAAAATATTTATGCTCTAATTTCAAAACTTTTTCCTGCACGGCAATTGCTGTATCTTTTGAAGAAATTTCACATTCGTGTTGCTCAATTATTCCGCCCTCGTCATAATTTTCATTGACGTAGTGAATTGTGATTCCGGATTTTTTTTCGCCCGCGGCAACAACTGCTTTGTGTACATTCATTCCGTACATTCCATGCCCGCCATACTTTGGTAACAACGCGGGATGAATATTTACTATTTTTTTATCGTACTTTTTTAGAATGCCATCAGGAACCTTTTTTAAATAGCCGGCGAGGACAATAAAGTCAATTTTATAAGCTTTTAAAACGTTTTCTAGTTTTCCATTCTCCAGATCTTCAGGAGTATGCACATAACCTGGAATATTATATTTTTCAGCGCGGTAAAGGGCTCCCGATTTTGGATTATTTGAAACAATTAATGAAACCCGTGCAACATCATTCTTTTTAAAATGCCGCATAATTTCCTCGGCATTACTTCCTCCTCCTGATGCGAATATGGCGATGTTTTTTTTCATTTATGAATTAACAACAAAGGTAATTTGATTTTGATTTAGAAAGAGGGATTAACGATTTTGATTTGAGAAGTTTTGAAAACATGCTTTATCACAAGTCTGATTAAGTGTCATAATCAATTCTATTTTTAGTTTGAACAAATGAATTAATTTTAGCGTGATTCAAGTTAATCTTATGGAATATCCTTTTATTAAATATAGCCCGCTTCATTTTTCAGAAAAAGAAATAATTCAAAGATCACATGATTTTTATGAATTTATGGACAAACGTCGTTCTGTCAGGGATTTTTCAGACAAAGATGTTCCGGAAGTAGTAATCCGAAATATTATTAAAACTGCTTCAACTGCTCCAAGCGGTGCACATAAACAACCCTGGACTTTTTGTGTCATCCGAAATAAAGAATTGAAACACAAACTAAGAATTTTGGCTGAAGAAGAAGAGAAAAAAAATTATGAGGGCCGTATGAGCGAACGGTGGATAAAAGATTTAGCTCCGCTCGGAACAAATGATGTAAAAGAGTTCATCGATGTCGCTCCATGGATCATTATTGTAATGAAAAAATCGTATGATTTTGAACAAGATGGTACAAAATCAACCAATTATTATGTCAATGAGTCTGTTGGAATTGCTTGCGGATTTTTAATTGCAGCTATACATAATGCTGGTTTGGTGACATTAACGCATACTCCGAGTCCCATGAATTTTATTGCAAAGGCCCTAAACAGGCCGGAAATAGAAAAACCATATTTATTATTACCCGTTGGATACGCCCTAGAAGGCTGCAAAGTTCCCGATTTAAAGCGGAAAGAATATGAAGAAATTGCAATTTATTTCTAGTAAATTTTGATTTTGTGTATATATGTATTTTCTTTGCACACTGAATTAAACAATTAAAACAGATTAAGTATGTCTGATGTAAAATCAAGAGTAATGTCAATCATCGTTGACAAATTAGGAGTAGCTGAAGATGAAGTGACTGCAGAAGCAAGCTTCACGAACGACCTCGGAGCAGATTCTTTGGACACTGTTGAGTTGATTATGGAGTTCGAAAAAGAATTCAATATTGCAATTCCGGATGATCAAGCAGAAAAAATCCAGACCGTTGGAGACGCTGTAGCTTATATCGAAGCTAACGCAAAATAATCTTACATCACAAATCAGGTTTAACGAATCGTTTCTCAATGGAGTTAAAAAGAGTAGTTGTAACTGGTCTTGGCGCACTAACGCCGATTGGTAATACCCTACCCGAGTATTGGAACTCCCTTGTTAACGGTGTGAGTGGCGCGGCGAGAATTACACAATTTGACCCGGAAAAATTCAAAACCCAGTTTGCCTGCGAGCTTAAAAATTTCAACATCGAAGATCACCTCGATCGAAAAGAAGCACGAAAACTAGATCAATTTTCTCAATACGCCATGGTTTCAACGACTGAAGCTATGGCGGATTCGGGAATCGATTTGACAAAAATCGATTTGGACCGTTCGGGAGTTATCTGGGGATCAGGCATCGGTGGCCTAAAAACATTCCAAGACGAAGTACGCGATTATTACATGGGCGGAGAAATTCCCCGCTTTAATCCTTTCTTTATTCCTAAAATGATCGTGGATATTGCTTCAGGCCATATCTCTATCAAATATGGTTTCAGAGGACCGAATTATGTGACCGTTTCAGCTTGTGCATCTTCAAGCAACGCATTAATTGACGCTTTTACTGTTATCAGAATGGGTAAAGCGGATATTATTATTTCAGGTGGATCTGAGGCTTGTATAAATCCTGCAGGTGTTGGAGGATTTAATGCACTTAAAGCGCTTTCCACAAGAAATGATGATCCTAAAACGGCTTCACGACCATTTGATGTTGACCGTGAAGGTTTTGTTCTGGGAGAAGGTTCAGGTGCAATTATTGTTGAAGAATTAGAGCACGCTAAAGCAAGAGGAGCAAAAATTTATTGCGAATTAGTTGGAAGCGGGCTTTCTGCAGATGCTTATCATATAACGGCACCGCATCCGGAAGGATTAGGCGCGATTAATTGCATGAAACTCGCGATCAAAGAATCCGGCGCAACATTAGATGAAATCGATTACATCAATGTACACGGAACTTCTACGCCCCTCGGAGATATTGCTGAATCAAAAGCGATAAAAGCAGTTTTTGGTGAAAGTGCATACAATCTCAATATCTCTTCAACAAAATCAATGACCGGACATTTGCTCGGAGCTGCCGGAGCAATTGAAGCTATTGCCTGTATCATGGCAATAAAAGACGGAATCATTCCTCCGACAATCAATCATTTTAATGACGATCCGGAAATCGACAATAAACTCAACTTTACATTTAACACAGCTCAGAAAAAAAAGGTGCGTTATGCGTTGAGTAATACATTTGGTTTTGGTGGACATAATACGTCGGTCATTTTCAAAGCCTACGAACAATAACTTCATATTTTGTTACGAATCTTTCGCAAGAAAAAAAGTGAGAGTGACCTGAAACTGGTTTCTTTTTTAATAAAGAAGCTCGGGTACAGACCAAAAAACCTGGATCTTTTTCATAAAGCATTGACCCATAAATCGTACAGCAATTTGCGCGATGACGTTCAAAGCAATGAGAGATTAGAGTATTTGGGCGATACTGTTATTGACCTGATTGTAGCTCATTTTTTATTCGAAAAATTTCCTGATCGCGACGAAGGTTATCTAACAAAACTCAAATCAAAAATCGTAAACCGAAACATGCTCTCTCAAATCGGTGCAGAGTTAGAATTAGCTGAACACATCAATTACAAAACCGGAAGATCAATTCGCGTTGCGACGATTGAGGGGAATGCATTTGAAGCTTTAATCGGCGCAATTTATCTTGATTCTGATTTTGATACTACAAAAAAGATTTTCAATAATTACATCATCCGAAACTATCTTGATCTGAATAAAGTTCTGGAGCAGGAAATAGATTTCAAAAGCGCACTTCTTATCTGGGGACAGAAAAATAAATTGGCGATCCAATATAGAATTCAGCAGGAAGCAGCAAAAGAAAACGACTATCAATACATCTCGGTAGTTGTCATAAACGAAAAAGAGTGGGGAATGGGAAAAGGCCAATCCAAAAAAGAAGCGGAACAACAAGCCTCGCAGGAGACTTTGATTTTGGTAGGGGTGCAGTAAAATTCAAAATTCAAATTTTTTTCGGCAAATGGCCTTCACTCTTTTGAAGGAGAGCTTGTCCTGAATTTTCTTCGGGAGACTGAGGGAGATGACAAAGCGAATAGCAAATTAAAAAAGTGATTTAAGAATTTGCTTCAACAACCTCCTTAATCAATTTCAAAATCGGGTTCCAGCCATCACCATTATTGTAGACATCGGTATATCTTTTTTCTCCTTCGGCGGCATTTTCAAAACCATCCTGGATTACTGTTAATGTGGTTTGACCATTTACATTTTCCAATTTATAGGTGATGTTCAGATGATTTTCAGCGGTGTGCGGATATTGCGCATTGGGATCGATTACTGAGTATTTTAAAATCTT
>Ga0102851_10000478_pt1 | contig 20271 bp, 18 predicted proteins | sample Mud3Dept3metaG_FD_79558 | JGI IMG/M metagenome (GOLD analysis project Ga0102851, IMG submission 79558) | Freshwater wetland microbial communities from Ohio, USA, analyzing the effect of biotic and abiotic controls - Mud 3 Core 4 Depth 3... | ecosystem: Environmental > Aquatic > Freshwater >... | reverse complement strand
TCGGCCTCGACGTCGCGACGCGCCTGCGCGACCTGACCCTCGCCCTCTACCTCGAGGGCGCCCGCCGAGCCGAGCGGCACGGACTGCTGCTCGCCGACACCAAATTCGAGTTCGGCTGGATCGACGGCCGCATCACCCTGATCGACGAGGTCCTGACCCCGGACTCCTCGCGCTACTGGGACGCCGCCGCCTGGCGCCCGGGCGAGGAGCCCGCCTCGTTCGACAAGCAGTTCGTGCGCAACTGGCTGGACGCCTCGGGCTGGGATCGCGAGTCGCCGCCGCCGCGCCTGCCGGACGAGGTGGTCGAGGGCACGCGCCGGCGCTACGCAGAGGCCTTCCGGCGCCTGACCGGCAGGGACGCGGAGACGCCGTGAGCGTGCGCGTGCTGGCAGCCGAGCCGATCTACTCGGCCGAGAAGGTCCGCGCCATCCACGAGGCGCTCGACAGCGAGTTCGTGGACGTCGTGTTCCAGCCCATCGCCGACGTGCGGCGGCGCCGCCTGCACGCCTACGAGGCGCTCGCGCGCCCCCGCAGCCAGGTGTTCGCGTCCACGCCCGAGATGTTCGAGGTAGCGATCCAGGCCGGGCGCATCGCCGAGCTCGGCCGGCTGCATCGAGACCAGGCGGTGAAGCGCGCTGCGGGCTATTCGCTGTTCCTCAACATCCATCCGCACGAGTTCGACTACGGGTGGCTCGTGCGCCCGGACGATCCCATGTTCCGCCATCGCTGGCCGGTGACCCTGGAGATCACCGAGTCGGTGCCGCTCAAGTACTTCACGCAGTGTCACAGTGTGCTCGCCGAGATCCGGCGCAAGGGCATCTCCCTCGCCATCGACGACCTCGGCGCCGGCTTCTCCAACCTGAAGTACATCTCCGACCTCGAGCCCGAGATCGTCAAGCTCGACCGCGAGCTGATCGCAGGGCTCTCCCAGGAATCCCGCCAGTTCCGGCTGCTGCTCTCGATCGTCGCGCTCTGCCACAGCATGGAGGCGCAGGTGATCGCGGAAGGCGTGGAGACCGAGGCGGAGCTCGAGGCGTCGGTCGAGCTCGGTGTCGATTTCGCGCAGGGTTACGTCTTCGGCCGCCCCGCCGACCCGCCTCCGGACCTGATCTGGCCCGGCACCCGACGCTGAGCCCGGCTCAGCCGGCGATGCGTTCGGCCAGCTCGTCCACGGTCTCGACCTCGATCAGTTCCAGGTCGTCGCGCCGCTGCAGACCTTCGATGCGCGGCAGGAAGGCGCGCCTGAAGCCGTGCGTGGCGGCCTCGCGCAAGCGCGCGTCGCCGGCGCCGACCGGCCGCACCTCGCCGAGCAGCCCGACTTCGCCCAGGTAGACCGCGTCGGCCGGCAGCGTGGCGCCGCGCGCCGCCGAGACCAGCGCCGCCGCGATCGCCAGGTCGGCGGCCGGCTCCCGGACCTGCAGGCCGCCGACCACGTTGAGGAAGACGTCGCGATCGGCGAGCCCGAGGCGCACGAAGCGCTCGAGCACCGCGACCAGGAGCACGACGCGGTTGGCGTCGAGGCCCACCGCCATGCGCCTCGGCGAGGGAAAGTTGGTCGGATTGACCAGCGCCTGGGTCTCGACCAGCAGCGGCCGTGAGCCGCTCACCGTGGGCAGCACCGCGGAGCCCGGTGCGCCGGTGCGCCGGCGCGCCAGAAGCACGCGCGAGGGATCCGGGATCGGCTCGAGCCCGCTCTCGCGCATCTCGAACATCGCCAGCTCCCCGGTCGGCCCGAACCGGTTCTTGGTCGCGCGCAGGATGCGGTACTCGCTCTCCTGCTCGCCCTCGAAGGAGAGCACCGTGTCGACCAGGTGCTCGAGCGACTTCGGGCCCGCGATGGTGCCCTCCTTGGTGACGTGGCCGACCAGGAAGAGCGCCGCGCCCGAGCGCTTGGCCAGCTCGACCAGCCGGTGCGCGCAGTGCCGCACCTGCCCGATCGATCCCGGCGGCGACTCCAGCTCGTCGCTGCGCACGGCCTGGATCGAATCGACCAGGATGGCGGCCGGCGGCGGCGACCCCGAGCACGCTGCGAGCAGCGGCTCGAGCCGGGTCTCCCCCGCCACCAGGACTCGGCTCGCGGCCGCGCCCAGGCGCTCGGCGCGCAGGCGGAGCTGGCGCGGCGACTCCTCGGCGCTGGCGTAGACGACGGCCCCGCCGCGCAGCGCCAGGCGCTCCGCGAGCTGGAGCAGGAGGGTCGACTTGCCGATCCCGGGCTCGCCGGCGAGCAGCACCGCGCCGCCCGCCACCACCCCGCCGCCCAGCACGCGGTCGAGCTGCGGCAGGCCCGAGGGCGCGCGCACGACGTCTTCCTGCTCGACCTCGGAGAGCGGCACCAGATGCGCCGCGCCGCCGCCGCGCGCGCCCGCCTTGCCGGGCCGCTCGCGCACCTCCTCGACGAAGGTCGACCAGCCGCCGCATTCCGGGCAGCGGCCCAGCCACTTGCTGGACTGAAAGCCGCAGCTCTGGCAGGAGAACACGGTGCGCGGCACGGCCATGGCTCAGAACCTCGGGACCGAGCCGGCCAGGTACTTGATGTCGTCGTCGGACCAGCGCAGGCCGGCGCCGACGAACGGCGACTCCAGCTCGTCGACGAGCGGATCGTCGTAGCCGGCGCGCAGATAGAGGTTCTTCCACGGGAACCAGGTCGCCGACAGGCGCAGGTGCGGGTCCTGGTCGAGCTCGCGCGAGAAGTCGTAGGCCTCGAACGACATCCAGACCTTGTCGGGGATCAGCGCGTAGTCCACCTGGAGCCCACCCTCGTTCTCGATCAGACCGGTCCAGAACGTGCCCCGCCGGTCGGCGAAGGGGAAGCCGACCAGCGCCGAGTAGCTGTTGCGGCTGCGGTCCAGGGTCAGTCGCGTGGTGGTGGTGGTCTCGGTCGTGCCGTCGGGGTTGGTGACGATGACCACGTCCTGCTTCTCGTAGAAGCGGCCGCGCGGCGTCGAGATGAGGTCGAGGCGATAGAGGTGGGGGCTCTCCCCGCCGCGCGGCTGGATGTCGAGGCGGAACGCGCTCTGCGAGTCTCCCGACTCCGACAGGTAGTAGCTCTCGATCCCCACGTCGAGCTGCAGGCGGCCGACCCGGCCGAGCGTGTCGCCGAGCGCGCTGACGCCCTTGTCCACGCTGTCGAGCGCCGCCATCAGCTCGTCGTGCGCCTCGTCGCTGTTGACCAGCTTGCCGATCGTGCCCTCGCCGCGCGCGATCTTGCCGGTGATCTCGTTGAGGTTGTCCACCGAGGTCTGGACCCGGCCGGTGACCTCGCGCAGGTTCGCCATCGACTCGCGCAGATCGCCCCGGTTCTCACCCACCACCGACTCGACCTGGGCCAGCACCTGCTCGATCTGCCGGGTCAGGCGCGGCAGCTCCTCGGCGAGCGTGGCGCTGAAGCGCTCGAAGTTGGCGACCGTGCCACCGAAGCTGCGCCGGTTCTCGGCGATCACCGCGCGCAGCTCGTCGGAGGTCGCCCGGATGCTCGCCACCAGGTCCCCGAAGGCGCCTCCGCCCTGCCCCGAGAGCAGCCCCTCGACCGAGTCGCCGATCTTCTCGAGCTTGGCCATGGCGCGATCGAGCGAGACCGGCGAGCGGCCCGGCAGCACGGCGCCCTCGGCCAGGAGCGGCGCCCCGGTCGGACCGGGATCGAGCTGCACGTACTTGTCGCCGAGCAGGCCCAGGTTGGCGATCGCTGCCTCGGCTCCCTCGGAGAGTGCGACGTCGGTCTCCAGCAGCAGCGTCACGCGCGCCCTGGCGCCGTCGAGGCGGATGCCGTCCACCCGCCCCACGCGGACCCCCGCCACGCGCACCGCCGACCTGTCGTCCAGGCCCTCGATCGAGTCGAAGAGCGCGTCCACCCGGCGCCCGCGCGCGCCGAACGGGTTCCAGTCCTCGACGCGCAGAATCAGCCACGCGAGCAGCACCAGCGCTGCGGTCATGAAGATCCCGACCTTCACGGCTTGCGGCATCTCGTCGTCTCCCGTGCGGCCCGCCTATTCGGTGAGCGGCCCGCTGGCCAGCCCCCGGATGAACTGCTGCACACGCGCGTCGGGCAGGGCGCGGAACTCCTCCGGCGGAGCGTATGCCACGATCCTGCCCCGGAAGAGCAGCGCGATGCGATCGGCGATGCGGAACGCGCTCGTCAGGTCGTGGGTGATGGTGACCGCGGTCGATTGGAGCTTGTCCTGGAGCTCGAGGATGAGCTCGTCGATGACCGCCTTGATCACCGGATCGAGCCCGGTGTTGGGCTCGTCGAAGAGCAGGATGCGCGGCTCGAGCGCGATCGCGCGTGCGAAGCCCACCCGGCGGCGCATGCCGCCCGAGAGCTCCGCCGGCATCTTGCGCCCGGCGCCCTCGAGGTGGACCATCTCCAGGCACTCCGCCACGCGCTCGGCCCGCTTCGCCTTCGGCCACCCGGCGCGCAGGAGCGGGAAGGCGACGTTGTCCCACACCGACATCGAGTCGAACAGCGCGCCCTCCTGGAACGCCATGCCGAAACGGCGGCGGAAGGCGGTGAGCTCCGGCCCGGCGAGCGTGGCCAGGTCCCGGCCGTCCACCTCGACCGTGCCGTCGTCCGGCCGGAGCAGGCCGATCATGTGCTTGAGCAGGACGCTCTTGCCGGTCCCCGAGCCACCCAGCACGACCACCGACTCGCCCTCGCGCACCTCGAAGTCGAGCCCATCGAGAACGATCCGGCCGGCGAAGCCCTTGGTCACCTCGCGCAGGCGGATCTTGACCGGGGGTTCGGGCGCGGCGGGCATCAGAACAGGATCTTGGTGAGGAAGAAGTCCGCGATCAGGATGGCGATCGACGCGAGCACCACCGCGCGCGTGGTGGCGCGGCCCACGCCCTCGGCGCCGCCCCTCGTGTGGTAGCCCTTCTGGCAGCCGACCACGGCGACGATCAGGCCGAACACCGCGGCCTTGATCAGGCCGGAGGTGAGGTCGTCGAGATCCATGTAGCGGAAGGTGTTCTCGACGTAGGTCACCGGGTTGGCGCCGAAGTAGACGACCGAGATCAGGTAGCCGCCGGCGATGCCGATGACGTCCCCCACCACGATCAGCAGGGGGAGCGTGAGCACCGTCGCCCACACGCGCGGCACCACCAGGAAGTGCACCGGATCGGTGGCGAGCGCCTCGAGCGCGTCGATCTGCTCGGTCACGCGCATGGTCCCGATCTCCGCCCCCATCGCCGAGCCGCAGCGGCCGGCGATGAGCAGCGAGGAGATCACCGGGGAGAGCTCGCGCACCATCGAGAGCGCTACCAGCGAGCCGACGAAGCCCTCGGCGCCGAAGCGGCGCAGGGTCGAGAAGGTCTGGAGCGCGAACACCATGCCGGTGAACAGCGCGGTGAGCAGCACGACCGGCAGCGAGTCCACCCCCACGCGCACCATCTGGCGCACGAGCTCGCGCGCGTCCCACGGCCGTCTCGGCGTCCACGCCAGGGTCCTGGCGAGCATCACGAAGAAGCGCCCGACCTCGGTCAGGAAGGCTTCGAGGGGGGCCGGCAGGGCGGTCAAGCGCGCGCCGCTCCCGAGCGCTCGCGCCCGGCTCCCGCGGCGGCGCTCCGGGGGTGGCGCGGCAGGCGCAGCCCGAAGTGGCAGAGGATCTCGTAGACGAGCGTGCCGGAGCGCAGCGCGAGCTCGTCGGCGGTCACCTCCTCGACGCCGTCGGCGCCGAGCAGGGTCACGACCTCACCGTCCTCGCCGCCGCACTCGGTGAGGTCGAGCAGGATCAGGTCCATGCTGACCGCGCCCGCGAGCGGCACCCGGCGCCCGCGCAGCAGTGCCTCGGCGCGCGCCTCGGCCCGCCACGGATAGCCGTCGGCGTAGCCCAGGGGCACCACGCCCAGACGGCTCGGCCGCTCCGCCCGCCAGCGGCCCCCGTAGCCGGCACGCGTGCCCGGCGCGACCTCGCGCGTGGTCACCAGCTCGGCGCGCACGGCCATCACGGGCGAGAGCCCCAGCGCCTGCCGCCAGGGTCCGCCGCCGTAGAGGGCGAGACCGCTGCGCACCAGGTCGAACCGGGTCGCGGGCGAGAGCAGGCCGCCGGCGCTGTTGGCGAGGTGGAGGGCGACGCGTTCCCGCTCCTCGGCGCCCAGCCGCGCGGCGAGCGCCCGGAAGCGTGCGAGCTGCTCCGCGTTCGCGGGGCTCTGCGCGTTCTCGGCCTCGGCCAGGTGCGACATCAGGCCGGCCAGGCGCAGCGCGCGCGAGCCACGGACGCGCGCCAGGACTTCCTCCGCCGTGGCCTCGGGCAGGCCGAGCCGGGACATGCCGGTGTCGAACTTGAGGTGGACGTCGAGCCGGTGCCCGGAGGCGAGCGCGCGTGCCTCGATGCGCTCGAGCTGGTCGAGGCCCGAGACGGCGGGTACGAGGCCGAACTCGAGCAGCGCGTCTTCGGCTCCCTCCGGGGTGGGCGAGAGGACCAGCACCTGCGAGCGCACGCCCGCCTGCCGGAGCTCGATGCCCTCTTCGACCAGGGCGACCGCGAAGCCCGCCGCGCCGGCGGGCTCGAGCGCGCGCGCCACCGCGACCGCACCGTGCCCGTAGGCGTCGGCCTTGACCACCGGCAGCACCCGCGCCGGCGCCACCGCGGCTTCCAGGCGCTCGAAGTTGCGCACCAGCGCGGCGAGATCGATCTCGACCCAGGCGTGACGCAACGCCGTCGCGCCGCCCGACTCAGGCAACCGGCCCCCCCTGCCCGGGCGCGGCGCGGCTCCGGAAGCGCGTCGTGTCGCCCAGAAAAACGAGGGGCACGACGCCGAGCTCGCCGTTGCGGTTCTTGGCGATGATCAGCTCGGCCTCGTGCGGATCGGCCTCCTCGTTGTAGACCACGTCGCGGTAGACGAAGAGCACGAGGTCGGCGTCCTGCTCGATGGCGCCCGACTCGCGCAGGTCGGAGAGCTGCGGCCGATGATCGGCGCCCCGGCGCTCCGGCTGGCGCGAGAGCTGGGAGAGCAGGACGACCGGGATGTCGAGCTCCTTGGCGAGCTGCTTGAAGGAGCGCGTGATGGCCGAGATCTCTAGGTTGCGGTTCTCGAACCGTCCGCCCGCCTGCATGAGCTGGAGATAGTCGATGACGAGCAGCGCGAGGTTCTTCTCGGCTTTCAGGCGCCGCGCCTTGGAGGCGACCTCGAGGATGGTGGGCGCCGCGCTGTCGTCGATGAACAGGGGCGAGCGGCGGATCGTCTTCTGGGTGTCGAGGACCTTGAGCGCCTCGCTCTGGGAGTAGAGGCCGGAGCGCAGCTTGGAGAACTTGACCTCGGACTCCGAGGAGAGGATGCGCAGCGCCAGCTCCTGCCCGCCCATCTCGAGCGAGAACAGGCCGACCGTGTGGCCGCCCCGGATCGCGACGTGCTGGGCGACGTTCAGAGCGAAGGTCGTCTTGCCCATGCCGGGACGCCCGGCGACGATCAGCAGCCCGCCGCGTCCGAGGCCGTGAGTCTTGCGGTCGAGGTCGATGAAGCCCGACGAGATGCCGGTCAGGCCCTTGCCCTGGCTCTCCTCGAGCAGCTCCACGACCTCGTCGAGGATCGGCGCCAGGGGCACGAAGCCGCGCCGGATCGCCTCGCCGCCGAGGGCGAGCACCGCCTGCTCGGCGCGCGCCAGCGCCGCCGCAGCGTCGAGCCCGCCGTCCAGACACTCGCGCATGACCTCGCGGCAGACGTCGATCAGCCGGCGCCGGACCGAGCGCTCCTTGACGATCTCGACGTAGGAGTCGAAGCGGCCCAGGTCCGGCAGGTCGACGTCGAGACCCGCCAGGTAGGCGATGCCGCCGACGCCCTCGAGCTCGCCCTTCTGCTCGAGGCGCGCCTGGAGCGTGCGCAGGTCGATCGGGGTCGCCTCGTCCTGGAGCTCGATCATCGCGGCGTAGATCGCGCGGTGGCGCTCGCCGTAGAAGTCCTCGGCGCGCAGGCGCCCGGAGACCGCGGCGAGCAGGCGCGAGTCAAGCAGCACCGCCGCGAGCACGGCGCGTTCGGACTCCTCGCTCTGCGGCAGACCGCGCTGCGGGGTCAGCAGGTCGAGCATCCGTTCGTTCCGGAGGAGACCGATTCGGACATGGAAGCCGGATCTTACGTCCTCGGGCCCCCGGACTGGCGCCCCCTCTCGCCGCGCCTGCCGCGGGCCGGGGACTCGCCCGCCACCGCCTCCCCCCGCCCGATCGGGGTGGACCGCCCGGGTGCGCGGGCGGCGCTCTCCCTCCGCCGCGAGATGTTTCACCCCTCTGCGGACCGCCCTAGCCTTGCGCCGGACCGGACGGTATGACGCTCCCCACCTACCGCAATCTGCATCCCGCCGAACGGGTCGTGCGCGTGCTCCTGGGTCTCGTGCTGCTGGGTCTCGGCGCCGCCGATGCGCTGCCCGGCCTGGGTTCGATCGCCGCCCTGCTGCTGGGCTGGGCGCCGCTGGTCACCGGGCTCGTCGGCTGGTGCCCGTTCTACGCGGTGCTGCGCGCGGGGGGCGCCCACCACCGGTCCTGAAGCCCGGCTCCGGGCGGCCCGACGGCCCCCGGCCGCGTCCTTGGTATCCTGCGCGTGAGCGCGTATGTCCTTGACGCGGCTGAAATGGACCGCCCTGGGTGGGCTTTTCCTGTTCGTCGTCCTGCTGGACGTCGTTCGCTACCGCCTTTTGCCCGACCAGAACGACACCGACGCCCGCCTGCTGCTCAATGCGCTGGTGGTGCTCGGGGCGATCTTCCTGGTCGGCATCCTGTTCCATTTCATCGAGCGGCTCCACCTGCGTCTCGAGGCGCGCAACGCCGAATTGCTGGCGCTGCACCGCGCGGCGCTCGACATCGCCGGCGAGCTGGATCTCGAGACCGTGCTCCAGAAGGTGGTGGACGGCGCGCGCCAGCTGCTCGACGCCCGCTTCGGCGCGCTCGCGGTCTACGACTCGGCGGGGCGCATCGAGTCCTTCGTCACCAGCGGCATCTCCGAGGAGCAGCGCCGCAGGATCGGCGCGCCACCCGAGGGGCGCGGTCTGCTCGCCGTGCCGCTGCGCGAGGGCGAGTCGCTCCGCCTCAGGGACCTCTCGGGTCACCCGCGCTCGGCCGGCTTCCCGGCCCACCATCCGCCCATGAGCTCCCTGCTGGCGGTGCCCATCCTGTGCACCGCGCCCTTCCGCGGCAACCTCTATCTCACCGAGAAGGAAGGCGAGCCCGAGTTCAGCGCCGAGGACGAGCAGACTCTCTCGCGCTTCGCGACCCAGGCCGCGCTCGCGGTGGACGGTGCCTACCTGCACGTCAGCCAGCGTAGCCTGGCCGTGGCCGAGGAGCGCCTGCGCATCGCCCACGAGATGCACGACGGGCTCGCCCAGGTGCTGGCCTCGGTCAACGCCACCGCCCAGGCCGTGCGCGAGTTCCTGCGCGCGGGCAGGATCGACGAGGCGACCGCCCAGCTCGACCGCCTCGCCGGCGCCGCCCGCGAGGTGCTGACCGAGGTGCGCGAGGGCATTCTGGCGCTGCGCGCCGCCGGCCGCACCGATCGCGGCATGGCCGAGATCCTGCGCGACTTCGTGCAGCAGTGGCAGGACCAGACCGGCATCGAGGCGAAGATCGAGGTCGCGGACGGATTCCTGATGCCGGCCGACGCCGAGCTCCAGGTGGTGCGCATCGCCCAGGAGGCGCTCGCCAACGTGCGCAAGCACGCGCGCGCCAAGTCGGTCTCGGTGGGCCTGGCGGGCAGCGACGGCGAGCTGCGCCTGGAGGTCCGGGACGACGGACGCGGCTTCGAGCCCGCGGCGGTCGGCTCCTCGATCCCGCCCCGGTTCGGGCTCGCCACGATGCGCGAGCGCGCCCAGGCCATCGGCGGCCGGCTGGCGATCGAAAGCTCTCCCGGAGGCGGCACGCGCGTCTCGCTGCGCGTGCCCCTGCGCCGAACGGAACCGACGAACTGAACGAGGAGGCCGAAACGATGAAGCTCCTGATCGCCGACGACCACGCCCTTTTCCGCGAGAGCCTCCGCAGCCTGCTCACCGCGCGCGGCCACGAAGTGGTCGCCGAGGCGCGCAACGGACGCGAGGCGGTGACGCTCGCCCATCGCCACCGCCCCGACGTCGTGCTCATGGACCTGTCGATGCCGGAGCTCGACGGACTGGCGGCGACGCGGCTGATCGCCGCCGACCTGCCCGCGGTGCGGGTGGTGGTGCTGACCGCCTCCGACGACGACCAGAACCTGTTCGAGGCGGTCAAGTCGGGCGCCCAGGGCTATCTGCTCAAGAACCTCGACGCCGAGGACTTCTTCACCCAGCTCGAGGGCGTGTCGCGCGGCGAGCCTGCGCTCACCCCGGCGCTCGCGCGCAAGTTGATGAAGGAGTTCGCCAAGCCGGTCCCCGACCGGCACGAGGACCCGGACGCGCTCACCGACCGCGAGCTGGACGTGCTGCGCTGCCTGATCGAGGGCGTGACCTCCAACCGCAAGCTCGCCGACCGGCTCGGGGTGAGCGAGAACACGGTCAAGTTCCACGTCCGCAACATCCTCGACAAGCTGCACCTGCACAATCGCGCGCAGGTGGTCGCCTACGCGCTCAAGAACCGGATCGTGGGGCCCGAGCTGGAGGGCTGAGCCAACCCCGTCGCCGGGACCCGTGCCGCGCGCCCGGCGCGGCCCGCCCCCGGGGGTGTGGCCGCGCGCCGGGGCGCGCGCCTAGCCTCGGGCGGGCGCGCGTGGACCGGCCCATCGGAGCCGGCGGCGCGAACGCCCGAGGAGGACGACGATGAGGATTCCGGTGCACTTCCCGGGCGGCGTGGCGGTGGCGGCGCGCGTCGGAGCGCACGTGGTGGCCACGGACCAGCCCGCCGCCGCGGGCGGCGGCGCCACTGCGCCGGCCCCCTTCGACCTCTTCCTGGCCTCGCTCGCCACCTGCGCCGGCTTCTACGCGGTGCGTTTCTGCCAGACGCGCCAGGTCGACTCCGCCGGTCTCGGCCTCGAGATGGAGACCGAGTCGGAGGGCCACGGCATCACCCGCATCCGCTTCCACCTGCGCCTGCCCGACGGCTTCCCGGAGCGCTACCGGGAGGCGATCGTGCGCGCGGTCGACCAGTGCGCCGTCAAGCGCCACCTCGACAATCCGCCGCGCTTCGAGACCCAGGTGACCACCGCCGAGGAGGCGAGGGCCCAAGCCCGCCGCGCCGACATCCCCTCCGAGCGCTCGCTCGAGCCGGTCCCCGGCAAGCCCTGAACCGCCCGCGCGCGCGGCGCGCTCCCCCGCCTCCGGCGGGCGCTTCGCTGTGCTATGCTGCGCGCCGTTCAATACCCTGCAAGCCGAGCCGTTTCAACGCCTTGCATGCTCGCGACGCGGTTCGGGACAGGGGCGGAGGCGGGCCATGTGGCAGCGCATCAGAACGCTCTTCCGGGGCTTCCTCTCCCTCTTCGTCACCGGGCTCGAGAAGGCCAACCCGAAGGCCCTGATCGAAGCGGAGAAGGAGAACCTGCGGGCGCAGATCGCCCGCTACAACACCAGTCTCGCCCAGCATGCCGGCTTCTGCGAGCGGCTGCTGCGCCAGATCAAGAGCCTGGAGGCCCAGGAGAAGGAGCTCGCGGCCAAGGCCGCGGCGCACCTGCGCGCCGGCAATCGCGACTCGGCGGGCCAGTACGCCCTCCAGCTGCAGACCGTCAAGGCGCAGCTCGAAGAGAACCGGGGCCAGCTCGGCGAGGCCGAGAAGACCTACCAGAACCTGATCCAGGCGCGCGACGTCACCGTGCGCGAGGCCAAGGCGAAGATCCAGAAGCTCGAGCGCCTGCTCACCGAGACCGAGATGTTCGAGGCGCAGGCGGAGCTCCAGGAGATGGCTGCCGGGATGATCTCCTCGATCGGCGGCGCCGGCGACACGCTCGACCGCGTCGAGGGCTACCTCAACGAGCGCAGGGACCAGGCCGCCGGGCGCGCGCGCGTCGCCGGCTCGACGCTCGACATGACCGACGTGAAGCTGAAGGAAGGAGAGCAGAAGGCGCTCGCGGACCAGGCCCTGGCCGAGTTCGCCTCCGCCTACGGACTCGAGATGCCCGCTGCAGCCGAACCGGCCGCGGCGGCGCCCGCCGCACCCGCGCCGCAACCGATCAAGGAGATGGGCCCTTCGGGGTCCTGAACCCGACCCTAGGAGCGACCGCCGATGACCACTGCGCCGACCCCGCCTCAGGTGGGCCCGACCCGCCTCGCCAAGTTCCTGATCTTCCTGATCATCGTCGGCGCCGTCGTCGGCGCCGCCTGGTTCTTCCGCGGCACCCTCTTCCCCTCGGGCAAGGGCCCGGGCGGCATCGACCTCGGCAAGTTCAAGCAGGCCACCGGCCAGACCGAGGGCACCGGCCCCGAGGCCTTCGATCCGTCCGGCATCACCACCGTCGCCGAGTACAAGTACGTGCCGCAGGAGCGGCTGCCACCCGTCAAGGGGGTTTCGGCCTACAAGTGGGACGCCGACCAGAAGGTCGTCCAGTTCCCCATCAACGTCTGGATCGGCTGGCTGCCGATCGTCGCCGCCAACAACGGCTTCGCGCCCAACGCCGACTCCATCTTCGCGAAGAAGTACGGCTTCAAGGTCAACCTGAAGCTGATCGACGATCCGGTCGTCGCGCGTGACGCCTACGCGGCAGGCGAGAGCCACATCCTCTGGGGCACGCTCGACATGATGGTCCTCTTCGCCCCCGACCTGATGAAGGACTCGCGCACCGCGCCGCGCATCTTCCAGCAGGTCGACTGGTCGTCGGGCGGCGACGGCATCGTCGTGCGCGACCGTATCGGCTCGGTGCGCGACCTGAAGGGCAAGACCATCGTCTACGCCCAGAACTCGCCCTCCCAGTACTTCGTCAACAACCTCCTGCTCAACGCCGGGATCCAGCCCTCCGAGGTCAAGCACAAGTTCACGGCGACGGCGTTCGAGGCCGCGGCGGCGTTCGTCGCGGACGCCTCGATCGACGCCTGCGTGTCCTGGGCGCCCGACATCTACACCATCCCGGAGAAGGTGCGCGGCACCAAGGTCCTGACCACCACGGCCGAGGCCAACAAGCTGATCGCCGACGTCTGGGCGGCGCGCGCCGACTTCGCCAAGGACCACCCGGAGATCGTCAAGGGACTGGTGGCCGGCATCTTCGAGGGCATGGAGATGCTCAAGGACCCGACCCAGAAGGCCCGGGCGATCCAGTGGATGGCCGAGGGCTACGGCATGCAGCTGGGCGACGTCGAGGGCATGACCGCCGACGCGCACTCGACCAACTTCGCCGAGAACAAGGAGTTCTTCCTCAACGCCAACAACCCGGCCAACTTCGAGCGCACCTGGAAGAACGTCTCCTACGTCTACAAGGAGCTCGGCATCCTGGGCTCCCTGGCCCGCTTCGACGAGGTGATGGACTTCTCGGTGATCCAGCAGCTCGAGCGCGAAGGGACGTTCAGGAACCAGCGCGACGAGTACGTGGCGAAGTTCGTGCCCTCGTCGTTCTCCAGGGTCCAGGCCGAGGCGCCGATCCTCACCCAGACCATCCGGGTCAACTTCTATCCCAATTCCTCGAACCTCTACGAGCCGCAGCACGACGAATTCGGCGCACCGCTGAAGAACACCCTCTACGACACCAACGTCGAGGCCACGCTCGAGCGGGTGGCGCGGCTGGTCGGCCAGTACGACCGCGCCGTGGTCGCCATCGTGGGCCACACCGACGGCTCGATGCGGGGCAAGGTCCCGGTCTCGGCGGTCGCGACGCTCTCGCGCGAGCGCGCCAACGCCGTCAAGCAAGCGCTGGTGTCGAAGTACAAGTTCGATCCGAACAAGTTCAACGTCGAGGGCAAGGGCTGGGAGGCTCCTGCCGACGCGAGCGATCCGAACAACCACGCGCTCAACCGGCGCGTCGAGATCTCGGTCTACCCGGTCGAGTCCGGAGGCTGACCCTGCCCGCCGCGGTCGCGGTCCGCAGCGGACGAACGGAGACGAGATGAGCTGGTGGAAGATCCGGTGGCCGGTGGCGCGTCCGATCGCGCTCGCGCTCGGGCTGGTGCCGATCCTCCTGCTGCTCGGCCTCTGGTTCGCGCTCACCCACGGCGCGGCCGAGGAGCGCGTGCTCTCGCCGGTGATCCTGCCCTCGCCCGCGGAGGTCGTCTCCTCGTTCCCCAGCCTTTGGTGGGAGCGGGCGCTGTCGCGCTCCGTCATCACCTCGTTCCTGCGCGTCCTGGTCGGCTTCGCGGTCGGTGCGGCGGTCGCGCTGCCGCTCGGCATCTTCATGGCCTCGTTCGAATCGATCCGCGCCTCGTTCGCGCCGCTCGCGACCGCCTTCGGCTACCTGCCCATCCCCACCCTCGTGCCGCTCACCCTGTCGCTGTTCGGCACCGGCGAGCTCCAGAAGGTCATGTTCCTGGCGATCGCCTTCGTCGTCTACCTGCTGCCGCTGGTGGTCAAGGCGATCGACGACGTCGACTCGGTCTACCTGCGGACCGCCTTCACCCTCGGCGCCACGACCGGCCAGGCGGTGCGCCGCGTCCTCGTCGCCATCGCCTGGCCCGACATCTTCCAGGCGCTGCGCAACGGCTTCGGCGTGGGCTGGGGCTACATCCTGCTCGCCGAGATGGTCGCGGCCGAGAGCGGGCTGGGCAACATCATCATCACCTCGCAGCGGCGCGGCCCGCGCGAACACATCTACCTGGTGCTCGTGGTGATCACCCTCGTCGCCTTCCTGACCGACCGGCTCTGGGCGTTCGTGGGCAGCAGGCTCTTCCCCTACCGGGAGGCGAAGTGAGCCAGACCCCGGTGCCGGTGGTCGAGTTCCGAGGCGTCGAGAAGACCTTCGCCGCGGGCACGGCGCGGGCCTTCACCGCGCTGGCCGGGCTCACCTTCGCGATCGAGGACCTCCCGGGGCGCGGCGAGTTCGTCGCCGTACTGGGTCCTTCCGGCTGCGGCAAGTCGACCATGCTCAACCTGATCGCCGGCTTCGAGGGCATCGCGCCGCCGACCGCGGGCGAGGTGCTGGTCAGGGGCGTCCCGGTTTCCGGGCCGGGGCGCGACCGGGGCATGATCTTCCAGCGCTACAGCTCCTTCCCGCACCTGACCGTGCTCGACAACGTGACCTTCGGCCTCGAGCTCAACGGCCGCGAGCTGGGCCACTCCGCCGCCGAGCGGCGCGAGCTCGCGCGCCACTGGCTCGCCCGGGTGGGCCTCACGCCGCACGAGCAGAAATACCCGCACCAGCTCTCGGGCGGCCAGCAGCAGCGCGTGGCGATCGCCCGCTCGCTCGTCCTCAAGCCCCGCATCATCCTGATGGACGAGCCCTTCTCGGCGCTCGACGAGCCGACCCGGCTCGAGATGCAGGAGCTGATCCTCGAGCTCTGGCGCGAGGTCGAGGCGACGGTCTTCCTGGTCACCCACTCGATCGCCGAGGCGGTCTACCTGGGCGACCGGATCTGGATCTTCACCCATGCTCCGGGTCGAATCGGCCGCGAGCTCCGCGACGGGATTCCGAGCTTCACCGGCCGGCCGCCGCTCGAGGCGCAGGCGACCCGGGAGTTCCAGAGCGCGGTCGAGAGCGTCACCGGCGTCTTCCAGCAGGTCAACGGCGGGGCCGTACCGTCCTGAGGCCCATGGCGTCGCGCGAGCCGAACTTCTGGGAGCTCGTCCTCGAGGCCTTCCACCGGAAGCCCGCCCTCAAGGGGCTCGGGCCGGTGCCGTGGAACAAGGTCGCGCTGATCGCGACCGCCATCCTGGGACTGGGCAATCCGGGCTTCTGGCTGCTCGGCGTCGCCGGCGAGTTCGCCTACCTCTACCTGTCGGCCACCAGCCCGCGTTTCCGCGCGCTGGTGCGCGCCAAGCGCCTCGAGGGGCAGCGCACGACCACCGAGCAGCAGATCGAGACCTGGCTCGCCGACCTGTCGGCCAACGGCCGGCGGCGCTTCGAGGCGCTGACCGCCAACTGCCGCGAAGTGCAGAAGGTCTACGAGACGCTGCGACCCGGCGGCCTCTCGATGATCGACGAGCAGCGCTGGCGCGGGCTCGACCAGCTGCTCTGGCTCTTCCTGCGCCTCTCGGTCTCGCTCGAGCTGCTCGAGCGGCAGATGGGCCCAGTCGATCCGCGCGCGCTGCAGGGCGAGGTGGAGGCGCTGCGCACCGAGATCGCCGGCCTCGCTCCGAGCTCCGAAGCGCTGCGCAAGAGCAAGCAGTCGCTGCTCGAGCTCAAGGAGCGTCGGCTCGAGAACCTCGGCCGCGCCGGTGAGGCGCGCCAGGTCCTCGTCTCCGAGCTGCAGCGCGTCGAGCAGCAGGTCGAGCTGCTGCGCGAGGAGGCGGCGATCTCGCGCAACGCGGAGAGCCTCTCGGCGCGCATCGACTCGGTCGCCGGAACGCTGTCCGAGAACGACTCCTGGATGCGCCAGCACGAGGAGTTCCTCTCCGATCTGGGCGTCGAGAGCGGCACGACCCCGCCCGAGATCCTCGGGCGCTCCGGGGCCAGGGAGGCGACGTGAGCGGCGAAACGTCTCCGGCGCCCCGGCTGCCCGCCTGGGCCGACTCGATGCGGAAGCTGTTCGTGTCGGGGGCCGCGTCGCAGTTCCTGCTCCACGGCAACGTGCTCGACCTCGTGCCGTCCTGGGGTGCCGACGGCGAGCTGCGCTTCGTGGCGCTCCGCAAGTTCCTCACCGACACGCTCTTCGCCCCGTTCGAGGTCGTCGTCTTCTACGACCGCGGCAAGGGCCTGCGCGTCGAGCGCGGCTCCGACCTGTTCCAGAAGTGGCTCAAGGTCTTCGACTCGTTCCAGGGCACCGCCTTCTCGGACGGCACCGCGCGCGACGACAAGGACCCGGGAGCGGCGCTCGAGCGGGCGCAGCTGCTGCCGCGCGAGCCGCGGCGCGCGCTCGAGCTCGCCGACCGGTTCGTGCGCGCCGGGCTGCACCGGACGCGCGCGCTCGACGGCGGCGCTCGCGCCGCCGATCCGGTTCGCGTCGCCCTCGTCCTCGACCACGCCCAGTTCCTGGTGCCGCGCGGCGACGCCATCCACCTCTCGGGCGAGCCCGCCGAGCACCTGATCCGCGTCCTCGACTGGTCGACCGACCCGGCGATCAACGCCTCGCCGGTCGTCACCTGCCTGATCGCGCCCAACCTGAACGACCTCCACCGCCAGGTGGTCGAGAACCCGTTCGCCGCCAAGCTCGCGATTCCGCTGCCGAGTGAGGCCGAGATGGCCGAGTACGCCACGGACGCGCTCGGCGACATCCCGGACGGCGCCGGCCGCTGCGAGCTCGGCGTCGCGGCGATGGCCCCCAAGCTGGTCGGCCTGTCGCGCGCCAACGTCCGTTCACTCCTGCTGCGCACCGTCGGCGCGGGCGAGACGCTGACCGCGGCCGAGCTGTCGAAGATCAAGAAGGAGCTGATCGAGAAGGAGTGCCAGGGGCTGCTCGAGTTCGTCGAGTCCGATCGCGATCTCGACCGCGTCGCCGGGCACGATGCGGCCAAGCGCTGGCTGCGCGAGGACGCGCGCCTGCTCAAGGCGGGGGCGACGCGCGCGCTGCCGATGGGCTACCTGGTGACCGGGCGGATCGGCACCGGCAAGACCTACCTGGTCGAGTGCTGGGCGGGCGAGCTGGGCGTGCCGATGGTCGAGATCAAGAACTTCCGCGACAAGTGGGTCGGCGCCACCGAGGGCAACCTCGAGACGATCTTCCGGGTCCTCAAGGCGCTCGGCCAGGTCGTGGTCTTCGTCGACGAGGCCGACCAGGCGACGGGCAGGCGCGAGGGCGGCGTCGGCGACTCGGGCCTCTCCGGCCGCATCTACTCGATGCTCGCCCAGGAGATGGCCGACACGAAGAACCGGGGCAGGATCCTGTGGGTCTTCGCCACCTCGCGCCCCGACCTGCTCGAGGTCGACCTCAAGCGCCAGGGGCGGCTCGACGTACACATCCCCCTCTTCCCGCCCCAGGACGAAGCCGGGCGGCGCGAGCTGTTCGCGATCATGGCGAAGAAGCTCAAGGTCCCGGCCGGCTCCGCCGACTTCCCGGCCGCCGCGGCCGCGCTCGAGCTCGGCGGCAACGAGATGGAGGCCCTGCTGGTGCGCGCCGGGCGGCTCCACGCCCTGGCCGAGGCCAACGCCGCGCCGCGCCCGATCGGCGAGGTGATCGCCGAGGTCTTCGCCGAGCACCGTCCGTCGGCCTACGGCGACCGGCTCGAGCTGATGGACCTGCTCGCCGTCGAAGAATGCACCGACGCCGGCTTCCTGCCCCCCCGCTACCGCGAGATGCCGCTCGACAAGGTCCAGGCCCGCATCGCGGAGCTGCGCTCCCGCATCCGCGCCTGACCCCCGCGCGCCGGGCTCAGCCGACTCGCTCGACCGCCAGGAAGGAAACGTCGTCCTTCAGGCGGCCGCCGCTCCAGGCACGGACCGAGGCCGCGACCAGGTCGAGCCCCGCGCGCAGCGGGCGGTCACGCCAGCGGCCGAGTTGCTCGAGGAGCCGGGCGTGGCCGAACTCCTCTTCGCCGGAGTTCAACGCTTCGATGGCGCCATCGGTGTAGAAGTACAGCCGATCGCCCGGCTCGAGCGTCAGCGTTTCGTCCTCGAACGACGCCTCTTCGATCATGCCGATGGGCAATCCCGCCCCCGCCACCGCCGAGGGCGGCCCACCCCGGGGCATCAGCACCGGCGCCGGGTGCCCGGCCGTCACGTACCGGAAGGATCCTGACGACGGATCGATCACCCCATAGACGAGCGTGAAGTACTGCCGCGTGCGGTCCATCGGGAACTGCCGGTTCAGGCTCGCCGCGACGCGCGCCGGCGGCACCACGGCGACCCCGGCGGCCGTGTGCTCGGTGATCAGCGCTCCCTCGACCGCGGGCGACAACAGGTGATTCAGCGTGAACGACAGGAGCGCGGCGCCGATGCCGTGCCCGCTGACGTCCAGGAGGTACAGGCCCATCTGCTCCTGCGGAAGCGGAACGATGCCGACGTTGTCGCCGGCCAGCTCGTCGCAGGGATGGAACGAGTGGGCGATGCGCAGCGTGCCGGCCTCGACGTCGGCCGGCGGGAGCAGCGCCTGCTGGACGCGGGCCGCCAGCCGCAGGTCCCGGTCGAGCATCTCTTTCGCCAGGCGCAGACCGTCCTCGGCCTGGCGGCGGGCCGTGACATCGGACTGGATGCCGATGAAGTGCGCGACCTCGCCCGACGCGTCCCGGACCGGCGTGATGGACAGCCGGTTCCAGAACGGCGTGCCATCCTTCCGGTAGTTCAGGATCTCCACCACGCACTCGCGGGGCTCGGCGAGCGCCGCCCGGATCTCGGCGACCGACGCCGCGTCGGTATCGGGCCCCTGGAGGAACCGGCAGTTACGGCCCAGCACTTCCGCAACCGGATAGCCGGTCATGCGTTCGAAGCCCTCGTTGGCGTAGATGAGGGGGCGATCGGAGCGCCGGCCGTCGGCAATGGTGATGCCCTCGGCCGCGACATCGAGGGCGCGGTCCTTGAGCTCCCGCCATTCCTCCGGCCCCGCCGGGTGGCCGGGTTGCTCGAATCGCCGGTCGCTGTCGCCCATTCTCCCTCGCCTCCGCACACGCTCCGGTTCCGGGGCGGCGCGAGCGTCATCCTAGACGCCGCGAGGTTCGCACGCTTTACCCCGGCGGCGGGAGCGGATCCCCCGCGACCGCGACGGTCCTCTTCGGAAGCGCGCGCCGGAGGTGCCGTCGGGCCCACATGCGGGTCGATCCATGGCCGGACTTCCGACCCCTGCCCGTGGATTCTGCTGGTGCCGGAGGCTGGATTCGAACCAGCACGCCGCTCGCGCGGCGGGGGATTTTAAGTCCCCTGCGTCTACCGATTTCGCCACTCCGGCGGATTGCGCGCGCCGATTGTAACGGCTGGATCGAGCGCGCCCCAGCGCACGGCTCGACAGGCGCTGGGGGTGACGTTCCGGGGTTCCTCGGGACGGTCCGGCGGAAGGGGGAAGGTGGAGGCGACGGCCGGAATCGAACCGGCGAATGAGGGTTTTGCAGACCCTTGCCTTACCACTTGGCTACGTCGCCCCGGAATGCGACGGGGGCCGCCCGATCGCTCGCGCGGCCCCCGAAATGTAGCAGATTCTGGAGCGGGAAACGGGACTTGACCCCGCGACCCCAACCTTGGCAAGGTTGCGCTCTACCACTGAGCTATTCCCGCCCGGGCCGCGGAACGATCTCCAAGCGCCCGGAAGGGTGTCAAGGCGCGGTCGCGCTCCAGCGCAGCGTCCCTCCCGTCTCGAACCCGTCGACGAAGATCGTGGTCGAGCCCGCCAGCCGCAGCAGCGCGCCGCCGCCCATGCGCAGGATCTGCTCCGCCAGCGCCGGGTTGAGATGCACCGGC
>Ga0102851_10000476_pt1 | contig 20293 bp, 15 predicted proteins | sample Mud3Dept3metaG_FD_79558 | JGI IMG/M metagenome (GOLD analysis project Ga0102851, IMG submission 79558) | Freshwater wetland microbial communities from Ohio, USA, analyzing the effect of biotic and abiotic controls - Mud 3 Core 4 Depth 3... | ecosystem: Environmental > Aquatic > Freshwater >... | reverse complement strand
ATTGTTGCGATCACAATGGAAGCAAATTTGTCCTCAATTTCTCTTCTAAAAAAAACAGGAATGACATTTGAAAAGAATGTCACTTTACCAAATGATAAAGAAACTCTTTGCCTTTTCAGCGCATTAAATAATTCTGAATTACGTCTGCCGCACTACCCCGTTTTTCCAACATTAAAAGGAAATCGCATTTTGTTGAGAGACATAAATAGTGAGGATGCAGGAAACATAATAGAAGTTTTTTACTACAATCAAAAACCTGCAGAAACCGAACAAGATGTTTTAGATATCCTTTCAAAAACAGTCTTGGATTATAAAAATGGTGAGTCTATGAATTGGGGAATTGCACTGCAATCAACAAATGAAATAATTGGAATAATTGGATATTACAGAGGATTCAAAAATCAAACCGGTGAAATTGGATTTGTTTTAAAAGAAGCACATCGTAGAAATGGATATATGAATGAGGCGCTTGATCTTGCAATAAAATTTGGTTATGAAAAAATGAAACTGACTTACATTACAGCATTTACAACAGATGAAAATGTTGCGGCAAAAAATTTGTTTGCGAAATGTGGATTTGAATTTAAAGGAAATACTGATGATGGTTATTTGAAGTATCTGCATGTACTTAAAACTGATCAATGATAAGTATTTTTTCCCGCAGATTTTCGCAGATAAAAGACGCAGATTTAAGAAGATTTGATTTTCTTATCTTTTTTAAATCTGCCCAAAAAATCAACATAAATCTGTGGTAGAAAATTTAAGAGCCAGAATAGTATTTTGCGTAAATTTATCTACGTAGCCCGTCCCTTCTCCTTCAGCGAAGGAAATGAAGGGATGAGGAAAACAAAAAACCCGGACTTCTACAAAAAAGAAATCCGGGTTTTTAATTTAAAATTAAATTCAGGTGCTATGTATCGATGTTTGCATATTTCGCATTTTTCTCGATGAATTCGCGACGAGGCGGAACCTCATCTCCCATTAGCATTGAGAAGGTACGATCTGCTTCAATATCACTATCAATTTTAATCTGGCGCAATGTTCTGCCTTCAGGATTCATTGTTGTTTCCCATAATTGTTCAGCGTTCATCTCTCCAAGACCTTTATATCGTTGAACAGTCACAGAAGAATCAGCACCTGCACCTTTCATTTCCATGATCAGGCGATCGCGTTGATCCTCATCCCATGCATATTCGCCTTTTTTACCTTTTTTAACCTGGTAAAGAGGAGGCGTAGCAATGTAAACATATCCATGTTCAACAAGAGCGCGCATGTGACGGAAAAAGAAAGTAAGAATTAAAGTTTCAATGTGAGAACCGTCGACGTCGGCATCGCACATAATAATGATTTTATGATAACGTAATTTCTCGATGTTAAGAGCACGATCATCTTCTTCCGTTCCGATACGAACACCCAATGCAGTGTAAATATTTTTAATCTCTTCGTTCTCGAAAATTTTGTGTTGCATAGCTTTCTCAACGTTGAGAATTTTTCCACGCAAAGGCATGATGGCTTGAAAGTGACGATCACGTCCTTGTTTCGCTGTTCCACCAGCCGAATCTCCCTCGACTAAATAAATTTCGCATTCAGAAGGATCTTTCGAAGAACAATCGGCAAGTTTACCCGGAAGACCTGAACCTGTCAGAACACTTTTTCGCTGAACCAATTCACGCGCTTTAGTCGCAGCGTGACGAGCCTGTGCGGCAAGAATTACTTTTTCAACAATAATTTTCGCGTCTTTCGGATGTTCTTCAAGATAATTTGCTACCATTTCACTTACAGCCTGGCTAACAGGAGCAGTTACTTCACGGTTTCCTAATTTAGTTTTTGTCTGACCTTCAAATTGTGGTTCTGCAACTTTAACAGAAACAACCGCGGTTAAACCTTCTCTAAAATCATCTCCGTTAATTTCAAATTTCAATTTGCTAAGCAAACCTGAATCTTCGGCATATTTTTTAAGCGTAGCAGTTAATCCTCTTCTGAATCCGGATAAATGCGTACCACCTTCTTGTGTATTAATATTGTTTACATACGTATGCAGATTTTCAGCATACGACGTATTGTAAATCAATGCAACCTCAACAGGGATTCCACTTTTTTCACCGTCAATGTGAATTACACTTTCTATTAATGGAGCTCGTCCTTCATCAAGGAAACGAACAAATTCGCTCAAACCTTCTTTCGAATAATAACTATCTTTTCTGTGTTTACCTTCCTCGTCTAATGAACGCTCATCAGTAATTGTAATACTTAAGAATTTATTGAGGTAAGACAATTCGCGCATTCGCGTTGCCAATGTATCGTAATTAAATTCAAGATCTTCAAAAATTTTAGGATCCGGAAAAAAAGTTACCGTTGTTCCGTTATTTGTTGATTCTCCGTTTTCTCTTGTCGGATAAAGCGGTTTTCCACGCTCATATTCTTGCCTGTAAGCTTTTTTCTCACGATAAACATCCGCTTGCAAATGACGTGAAAGTGCATTTACCACAGATACTCCGACACCGTGAAGTCCGCCGGAAACTTTATAGGTGTCTTTATCAAATTTACCACCAGCACCAATTTTGGTCATAACAACCTCGAGAGCTGATACACCTTCTTTTTTGTGCATGTCAACAGGAATTCCTCGTCCGTTATCAATTACACGAATTCCGTTACCTTCAAGAATCGTCACATCAATACTTGTACAATGACCTGCCATTGCCTCATCGATCGAGTTATCTACAACCTCATAAACAAGGTGATGTAAACCTCTCAATCCAACGTCTCCGATGTACATTGAAGGACGCATTCTGACATGTTCCATTCCCTCAAGGGCCTGAATATTGTCAGCGGAGTATCCTTTGCTTTTATTTTCTTCGCTCATAAATGAAATTAATTTGGCTTGAAATTATGTCTGTTTTTCTAAGCAAACAAAGATACACATTCGCATTTGAATAAACCGATTGAATACCGCGAATTATCAGGAGTTTTCAACATCTAATTAACATGTATTTCTGTGTAAAAATCAGTCACAATGCACGTTCCAAAATATTGGACAATAAAAGGTCAGAAATTTGGGCAAAAAAGTGATGTTAAAAAGTAGAAAATAAGTTGGAATAGATTCACATCAATTGGATGCAAATAACCACTGATTTCGTGCTAAATTTTCTTAAAATGACACCAAAATTAACGCTCAATAATCAAATTCAATTTTTGCAAAGAGTTCCAGAATTCAAAAACGTCAATCATTACCTGCCTGTCATCAATGCTATAACGGTTTGATTCGAACACCTCTCCCTGGACATAAGTAAATTTATGACCATCTATTTTGAGATTTGAGTGAACTAAAATTCCATCGTGAGGACAAAGATCATCTGACTGCGGAATATTTTGCGGATCTGTTATTTTTGTTCCTTCGGGGAAAACAACTTCTATTCTTGTGCAACTCACAAACGGATTATTAAAAACAAAATCAGTTTTCTTTTTCAATAATTCGCTTACGTCTGCATGTTCACCAAAAAGATCTCCCAATTTAAAAATCATTTTAGAACCGGCTATCTCCAGCAGCGGAACATTTAATTCGGTCACAATGCCTTTTATTATCAAAGGTTTAACAAATGCCGATTCAGGTTCAACATTATAAATCTCAGTCATTTTAAAATGTGAATAATCAAAAAGAACATCAAGTAATTCCTGGTGTTTTTCATCACGCCTGCTGTCATTATACAAATAATAGTAGGTCTGATATTTGCCCCCCTCGTAACCGGATAAATGACGTTCAATTTCAATCAGCGGATTTTGGAAAGAGTCATCAAAACGAATACGTAGAATTGTACTATCTATATTTTGACGAGCTGTTGTAGAAGGAATCGCTTTAACTTTTCCTTTCGTCTCAGGCAAAGGATATTGCTTCATCGAAACCATGTAAGCATTATTTGGTACATAATTATTGCTGATGTAACCTAAACGTGTGTTAAAATCCAGCGGAGCCATGTAATTGTCAATATCAGGAAAATAGAAAATATAACTTTGCATGAAATGCATTGATTCTATTTCTTCACTAAAATGAGTGTCATATCTATCTGACGTTCTTCCATATTCAAATTTGATATCATTCTCTTTAAACAGCGCCATGTAAATAATTAATGCGCCGATTGATCCTGCCCTTCCGGTTGCAATCATTTCAGAAATGGTAGCCGTCATCGGAATATTAGAATTAATTACAATATCGTTCTTAACGTAAGTTTCAATTTTCCTGATATTTTCTTCGGTTGAATTTTTTGGTCCGATACCTAACCTGAGACTTAACGCCTGGATGCTTTTAAGGTCTTTTCCTTTGCAGGCTACATTAAAAACAGCATTCAGCGAGAGGGCAAAATTGTCGTACGGAGAATAACTTTTATCAGAGGGTTTATCAAATCCGCGCAGCGATACGTCAAGTTTCATTGTCACATTATTATACTCTGAAAAATACTCTGCTTTAAAACCGGGAATTGTATCGAGATGGCTCACCCATTGATGACGCTGCAAAATTGTATCTACAAGTTCAGGTTTAGGCAAACCGTTGTGACTTAAAAAACTAAAATAGGCATCGTTCGGCGAAATAAAATAAAAATCAAAATCATAAATTGGTTGTTCACCCTGGAAATAAAATTGATCACCATCTACTTTAGATTCCATTTTCAGGACATAAAGAATTTCAAGTTCATCACCTAATTCCAAACCTGAAATCGGGAAATAATAATATTGTTCTGATTCTTCATCACTGTAAAATTCCTCTACTTTAGGTTTCAGATCAACAACCCCTGAAGGCTTTATTACGCGTGCTTTCAGGGATTTAAGATTTACAACATCTTCCATTGAAATATAAACTTTATTGAATTCTTCAATGGCGATATCCGAATTCAATTTAACCCTGTAATGATGCGTTTTGTATTTATAAAATTTTCCATAAGTAGGGTCGTACTCATATTCAACCGAAAGCATAAATTTATTGTAATAATAAAGGGCGTCTTTTGTACCACGATCGATTAACTCCGGAGTCTTTTCCCATTTATAATTATCATAAAACGGATAAAGTTGTGCCTGGCTCAGAACAGAAAATAATAATGCGATTGCTAGAAATAATTGTCTCATTGTCTTAAATTTTTTCGAGTATGATATTTTGAACAGTAGCTTCATTCACATGATCAGAAAATGAATTCCAATCCTCGAAAAGATCAGGCGGAATTTTTAGCAAATCAAACTTGTAAATCATTGAAACGGTTAACACATTACCTTCCTGTGTATAGACAGAATGAAAAGAAAATAACTCATGTTCAAAATCAACCTTTTCCGGTTTGCTTTTCAATTTATAGTTTGCAGGAATTGTAAACTCATATAAATATTCAACCGTGCGGTGATAATCTTTTGCCTGGTCATATTTATAATCTTCTTTATTGAATTGCATCAACCGTGGTTTAAAAAGAACGGGATTGAAAAAATATTCGCTCTTGTGTTGAATAAGCAAATTATCGGTAGAAAAATCAAAATCAATTTCTAATTCCGAATTATTATTTTCAAGATTTTTTATCTCGTATTTTTCTAACCTGTATCGGTTTCTTCCGCGCAAAACAACCTCTTTTACATAATCATTCAAATCTTCGTTATCCAGATTTTTAAAGCTGTAACTTCTTGATCCGCGTTCATAACCGCCAAAACGTGTAACACCTTTACCGCGAATAGAATCGCCATCGGCAAAAGTATATTGTATGTGACATTTAACGTAGTTATCAGCAGAACTTACTGCGGGAATCATAAAAAGATCAAATTTATCATCGCCCTTATGCACAAGGATTTCTTTTTCCTGGATTGACATTGGAGGAAGAATAAATCCCATTTCAGAACCTGTGGCATCAAGATAATAATAACCTCCGCCTTCTTTTTCCACAACACAAATAACATGATTACAAGTCAGCGGCGAAGGAATTTCACTCATCTGCGAAGGAATGTCATTTGTTCCTACCCAGGCCACGTATGCATTTTTTACTCCTGCAAAAGTCAGCATTTCCACTAACAGGTTTCCCATATCTTTGCAATCACCATACCTGTTTTTCATAACAGAACTGCATGACCGGGGAACATAACCGTTGATACCGTCTTCAAAAGCAATGTATTTAATATTAGACTGAACCCATTTGTAAATGGTATCCATTTTTTCAAGATCAGTTGTTTTATCCGCAATTAATAAACGCACAACATCATTTACCTCTTTACGGTTTGATTCATCATCTTTCAACAATAAAAAATCAACATAAAACTTATGCAGCTCGGCAACCGAACCAATAAGTTTTACAGTTTCGTCTTGAATTTGAAAAGACGTAATTTGCGTAAAAATATGCGGGATGTGATTATTGATATTGGTACTTCCTTCTTCAGTATCAAAAGCCGGAATTTGTCTTAACTCCCATGATTTTGTTGTGATACCTTTCTTATCCACAACTTCATTTCGAATCATGTCGAAATTATGGAAACTACGCTCAAAAAAAGAAATTGCCACTTCTTTTGGGTAAGAGATCTGCACTTTTGAAATCTCTACCGGGTAACCGGAAACAAAATGAAAAATATCAAAAAACTCAGGTCGTTTAATTTTCTTTTTATATTCAATAATTGTTCTGTAACCTTCATCTAATTTCATTAAATCAAAAACAATCTCTTTATCATCATCATGAAAAACCCATGAACTTGGGGGAGAATCTATTGTTCTGAAATCGTCATCCTTTAAAGTTAGTTTTTTTCCATCCGGTTTAATAACAGTAACATCAATAGAAACAATGTCTTCAAAAAATTCAGATAAAGTTATGCTCTGATCAGTATAAAACTTTACACCGTTATCCAGGTAAAGAATTTCTTCATAATCCGTTTCATAAATATCTAACTCTTTTGTTTTTGAATTGACGCCAATACTTATTGTTTGCGTATGATTGAGAACAACTCCAAGGTCGTTCTTGTATTTATTCTGATAATTTTCCAATTCATTTACTTGCTGGGCGAAAATAATGTTGCTGCCAACAAAAAAGAGAAGTGAAATAAGAGACAGCGTAAGAAAAGACTGAGATCGTTTAAACATTTCTGATGGGTGTGATTTGGGTTGATTAATATAACCCTGCAAAAGTACTCATTCTTCCTTAAATTAACGATGAAAACATCGGAGAAAATTCAATAAATAAACTGCACTCAGTAGTGCATTCTATACTACTCCTTTTCGCGGCGCCCGACAGGTAGTTTAACGTGGATCCGGATATGGGCATCACTGTTTTATCGATTTAAGGCTTCTCACTCTTTTCGAGGATTTTTAGAAGTAATTTATTAGTTTTGCCGTTGTAATTTTACATAAACGCAACAATGAGCACCAAATTTCATACTTTAAGAATTGCAGAAATCAGACCGGAGACCTCGGATACAGTATCAATTTCTTTTTTAGTTCCATCGGAATTTAAAGAATTGTATCATTTTAAAGCGGGTCAATATCTCACTTTTAAAACAATTGTAAGCGGCGAAGATATCAGGAGATCATACTCTATATGCAGTTCACCCGGTGAAAATGAATTAAGAGTAGCGGTAAAGCGAATTGAAAAAGGAATTTTCTCCACCTTCGCAACGCGCGAACTCAATAACGGAGATACTATTGAAGTCATGCCCCCAATGGGAACATTTGTAGTGAATCCTGATGCCAACGCATCTAAAAACCATGTGTTTTTTGCTGCAGGTTCGGGTATTACACCGATTCTTTCAATGATTAAAACCTTATTGGCCACTGAAAAGTCCAGCACCGTTTATTTATTTTACGTAAACAAAACAAAAGCCGACACTATTTTTAAATCAACATTTGACAATTTAGCGGCTACAAATCCCAACTTCAAACTTGTTTATTTATTTACACGCGAAGACAGCGGAAACGCATTGACAAACGGTCGTATTGACAAAGCTAAATGCGAAGCCTTGTTCTCGAACTACCTTGGTAACATTAAAGTTGACGGAGTTTATACATGCGGACCGGAAAAAATGGTTTTGACAGTAAGTGACTTTTTTATTTCAAAGGGACTTGATAAATCTAAAATTCATTTTGAATTATTTACCGCAAGCGCAGCCGCAGCTAAAACTACTACACTGAATCACGTCAACGTCGATGCTAAAATGACGGTTATCATGGACGATGAAAAGTTCGAATTTAATCTTTCAACATCGGGTAAAAGTATTCTCCAGGCTTCGCAAGATGCAGGAGCAGATGTTCCTTTCTCATGTAAAGGTGGCGTTTGCTGTACATGCAAAGCAAAAGTACTTGAAGGATCAGTGAAAATGGATTTGAACTATTCGCTGGAACCGGAAGAAGTGGCGCAAGGATTTATTTTGACTTGTCAGTCGCATCCGACTTCCGAAAATGTTGTGGTTTCTTATGATGAGTATTAGGAGAAGTTGAAGAGTTGATAGGTTGAAGGGTTTCCAACGGTGATTGAGCAGCGTTGGCGTGTCGAAGGAAGCGTTTGTTGCAAGGTTGAATTTAGGTTTTGACCCCTCAGTCCGTCAGCTGACGGACAGTTCCCCTTGTAAAAAGGGGAGCAGCAAAAAAAATAGATTAATTATTGTAGAAAAATAGTTTAGATTTTTTTATGAAAAATGTTGTAATAACCGGTGCAAGTAAAGGAATTGGAAGCGAGTTAGGGAAATTACTCGGTGTGACATGTCGTGTTTTACTTTTATCAAGAGATATAAAAAAACTGGAAGAGATCAGGTATGAATTTCCTGCTTTATTAATTGAAAAAATCGATCTATCATCCGGGAGCGTTAAGAACCTTGTGAGTTCATTAATTACCAAACATTTTAAAACAGTCGATGTACTGATCAACAATGCCGGACACCTGGTAGCCAAACCGATTCTGGAAATTACTCACCAGGATATTCAGCAATCATTTGCAACAAATGTCTCCGGACTTATTGAAACTTGCCAGGCAGTTATTCCGCTTATGGAAAAAAAAGGCGGACATATTGTCAATATTGGTTCTATCAGCGGTTTCCAGGGAAGCGTAAAATTTCCCGGACTAACAATTTATAGTTCTTCCAAGGCCGCGGTATCCGGTTTTTCGGAATGCCTTGCGGAAGAATTAAAAGACACAAAAATAAAAGTGAATTGTCTGGCTTTAGGTGCAGCTCAGACCGAAATGCTTGAAGCAGCTTTTCCGGGATATAAAGCTCCGATCTCTGCAAAACAAATGGCAGAATTTATTGCGGATTTTGCATTGAATCAGCATCGCTGGATAAATGGAAAAACTATTCCTGTTGCTTTAAGTACGCCATAAAAGGTACGAACGCAAAGTAAAGAAGTGCGAGTTTTAAATTGTAATAAATGAAAATTGTCTCTTTAAATCTTGGCGAAAACAAAACGGTTGACTGGCGTGGAAAACCTGTTCAAACGGGAATTTTTAAATATCCTGTCAATGGTCCTGTTGTTCTTGGTAAAACGGATGTTGAAGGTGATGTTGTTTTTGACAGAAAATATCACGGGGGAATTGACAAAGCGTGTTATCTTTTTTCTGCGGATCATTATCCTGAATGGGAAAAAAAGTATCCTGATCTAGATTGGGATTTCGGAATGTTTGGAGAAAATGTAACGGTAGAAGGCTTGAAAGAATCAGATTTTTTTATCGGAGATATTTTAAGAATTGGTGGAGCTACGATCCAGGTTTCTCAACCCCGCGAACCTTGTTTTAAATTAGGAATTCGTTTTGAAACACAAACTGTTTTGAAGAAATTCATTGCTGCCAAACAACCCGGAATTTATGCGCGTGTTTTTGAATCTGCTGCTATTAATGTTGGTGATTCGATTGAGTTGATTGAAAGACCACACAATTCAATTCGGCTGTTAGAAGTCTGGGATCTTCTTTACAGTCAAAATCCTGATCAGGAACTTTTGGAATTTGCTTTGGGCTATCCCCTTTTATCAGACGGATGTAAAAATTCTTTGAGAAAAGTTTGGAAGAATAAGTTTGGATAATAGAATTCAATTTTTTTTCCCACAGATTTAAGGAGAAAATCAGCGAAATCTTCTCTTCTTTTCTCCTTAAATCTGAGGGAAGATTTTTTACTCATTCTTTTTTGGAATTGACAGCGAATTCCATTTTTCACCCACAATCATTTTTCCGATAAAAACAATTTGACCGACGTGATAAGAATAGTGCGCCAGTTGTCTGTTGACGGCATCCATAACTGTAAGTCCTTCTTTGCGAATAAAGATTTCTTTTTGCAGATCTTCTTCTTTCAATGAATCAAGTGCAGAATATAAACAGGCCCAACCTTCGTTCCATTTTTTCATTAAAATTTCACGCAAAAGAATTTCATCTTCCACATTGTGGTCCATTCGGGCAAATTCAGCATCTCGCTGACGCCATTCTTTTTCACCGTCTGTTGTCATGAAATCTGTCCAGCGTGAGAGCATGTTGCCGTTTAGATGTTTTACAATTGTTGCGATGCTGTTTGTCTCTTCGTTGTATTGCCAGGAAAGTTTGTCATCGGCGATTTGAGCCATTGCTTTTTCTCCGAGCTGTTTGTAGGTTTCGAATCGTTTTTTGGCGGAGGTTAGGTAAGGTGACATGAGAAATAATTTTTCAATTAACATTAATATAAATTGGTAAATCCACTTTGACCGGAATCCTCACACCATCACATTCTCCAGGAGTCCAATCTGCCATTGATTCAACAACTCCTATGATCCTTTTTTCCATAGGAGTATACAATTCCGGAATTTTATTTTTGATTCTGACCCCAAAAATATTACCGTCCACTACAACAATAAGCTCAACCCATATTATTGCAAATTCATTTGAATCTTTTGACTCCTTTGACATTTCAGGATAGACAATATTTTCTAATATAAAATTGTGCAAATCAACACCTCCTACTTCTATGAATTCAGGCTCTTTCTGAGCATAAACGTAAACTTTCATTGAGGTAAGAGAATCGAATTTAAACGGGCACAACTCGGAATAGTCTGTTTGGGAATATTGTGTCAATCCCAAAACAGGATTGATCACAATCAAAAAAAACAGAAGTTGATTTTTCATACTCGTTTATTGCTGTAGAATATTTTATAACGAAAAAAATTCACACTTGTTTTTCACGCGAAGGCGCAAAGAAAAAAACAAGTAGAACGATTAGTATTCAATCAACCTCAACAACTTCTCTTCAAATCTATCTTTCGGCATAAAATTTTTCTCAAGATCTCCGTCAAAAGGAACTGGTGTATCTAAACTTCCTTCACGCATAATTGGTGCGTCTAAATCTTCGAAACAATTTTCTGCGATTCTTGCGGAAAGCTCTCCTCCTATTCCACCGGTCAGGCAATCTTCGTGCAATAAAATTACGCGATGAGTTTTTCTTACGGTTGCATAAACTGCATCCATATCAAGCGGAAGCAATGTTCTCAAATCTAAAATTTCAACATCAAGATTATGTTTCGCTACAATTTCTTTTGCCCAGTGAACTCCTAATCCATAAGTAATCACGGATGCTATATTTCCTTCTTTTACAATGTTTGCTTTGCCAATTTCAATTGTGTAATAATCGTCAGGAACATCTTCTTTAATGCTTCTGTAAAGTCCTTTGTGTTCAAAAAAGATGACCGGATTAGGATCTTCAATTGACGCAAGTAATAATCCTTTTGCCTCTGTCGGTGAAGATGGATAAACAACTTTTAATCCCGGCGTATGCGTAAACCACGCTTCGTTACTTTGTGAGTGGAATGGACCAGCAGCAGAGCCTCCGCCTGTTGGCATACGAACAACGACATCTGCATTTTCGCCCCAGCGGTAATGTAATTTAGCAAGGTTATTTACGATTTGGTTAAATCCTACAGTCACAAAATCGGCGAACTGCATTTCCATAATCGCTTTCATTCCTTTGATAGATAAACCAAGCGCCGCGCCAATAATTGCTGATTCGCAAATTGGCGTATTTCTGATTCTGTCTTTTCCAAATTCTTCTACAAATCCTTCTGTAATTTTAAAAACACCACCGTATTCTGCAATATCCTGGCCCATTATAATTAAGTCGCTGTGCTTTCTCATGCTCAGTCTTAGAGCATCTGAAATAGCATCAATGAATCTTTTTTCTGATTTATTCTGGCTCGCCGGATTAACTACAATTTGATTATACGGAGCATAAATATCATTCAACTCGTAATTTGTATCAACGGCAACTTTAGGTTCAGCGTAAGCGATTTCTAACTCATCCGCGATCTCTTGTTTTATTGCTTCACGAATTTTTTCTACTTCTTCCGCAGATAAAATTCCTTCATTTTTTATGTACAATTCGTAATTTGAAACCGGATCTTTTTTCGCCCACTCATCTTGTAAACCTTCCGGATAATATTTTGTTCCCGATGCTTCTTCGTGTCCTCTCATTCTGAACGACACGCATTCCAATAAAAATGGTCTTGGTTTTTTACGCAACGATTCTGCGATTTGTCTCACCGAATTATAAACTTCAAGAATATTATTTCCATCAATCTGAAAAGTATCCATGCCGTATCCAACTCCTTTATCAGTAAATTGTTTACATCTGAATTGTTCGTTAGACGGAGTTGAAAGTCCCCATTGATTATTCTCAACACAAAAAATAACCGGCAAATCCCAAACTGAAGCTACGTTTAACGCTTCGTGAAAATCGCCTTCGCTTGCGCCGCCGTCACCTGTAATTGCGAGTGATACTTTTCGTTCTCCCTTTAATTTATGAGCAAGCGCTATTCCTGCGCCAATGGCAAGTTGCGGACCAAGGTGAGAAATCATTCCGACCAAATGATATTCTTTTGTTCCAAAGTGAAATGAGCGATCGCGTCCTTTTGTAAAGCCGGTCATCTTTCCCTGAAATTGTGCAAATAATCTGTTCAACGGAATTTCACGCGCAGTAAACATTCCAAGATTTCTATGCATTGGCAGAATGTATTCATCTGTATCCAAAGCCAGGGCAATTCCAACCGAAATTCCTTCTTGTCCCCAACCGGAAAACCATTTAGAGATTTTTCCCTGGCGAAGTAAAATCAACATTTTCTCTTCAATCAGTCTCGGTTTAACCAAAGCTTTATAAATTCTTATCAACTCCTGATTTGACAAGTCTTTGCGATCGTATTTAATGTATTGTTTCTGGAGAACTTCCATGTGTTGAATTTCTAAGTATAAAACAAAGGTAAAGTTCTTTTTTGGAGGGGCTCTATTAAGGGAGAAAATTTATCGCTTTTCTAATAGGAACGCAATTGTCAGGAAGTGGAACCGGAACGCGAAAGGATTCGCGCACTAGCGGGGGGGGTTGATTTCAGCATCTATGTGAAACACAGTTGCATTTTGGTCTATATCAATCCAGTTTATCCATTTGTCTTGGCCTATGCTTATATCTTTCGTAATTCCCACTGTTGCTTTATGTCTATTAAACTTGCACACAACTACTCGCTAACCTTACTTCTTAAAATTCAAACTCAACCCTGCCTGGATATAAGGAAATGAAAAACTAGTTTTTGTAAAGTCTTTCATCTTGCCATCGAGTTTCCAATATTTTCCTGAAATATCAAAAGCATAACCGGTTTTAAAATTGAAACTGATAACCGGAAGTGAAAGCCGGAATTCTAAATTAGGATCGACAATAAACATATCATTTGTATAGACGTTGAGATTGGTTCCATTTTTCTGAATAAGATTTGGTACGGTGTTATCGGTTTCTTCTTTCAACGACATTCTTCCGTAAACCATATCATAACCAATGGCGCCCATTACATATTTATTTCCAAAAGGATAATATCCACCGATAGAACCCATGAATCCATTTAACTCAAATCTGTCGTTATTTCTGATTGCAGGAATATAAGTAAAACTCATCCTGGCACCGGATTCGTTGAGTGTGAAATAATCAAAAACGAAAGTATAAATTTCAAATTTATTTGTAAAAGGTATTATACCATTCGCCGAAAGTGCCGAATTTAATTTTTTGATTTTGTTAAAATAAGCATAGCCATAATAAAGACCCAAATGATATTCTGTAATCGGAATGTTCCAGCTAAAATAAATATCTTCATAACCATCTGCCTTTTCATTGCAGACAATTATAAATGGTAACTGCTCAAAAAATCCTGAAATGGAATGAGCACCATTTTTGTATTCCATGTCAATAATAAATGATTCACCTTCTTCTTCAAATTCATCATCTAAATTTAATTCATTAAAAAATTCGCCATCCATTTCCTGGCTTTCAGAATAAAAAATCGGAATCACGAGAACCTGGTTTTTAAGTCCCGGTTCAATTTCAGCAATTCGATTCGCAATGGAGTTCATGTAATAATCGTAACAACTTCTGGCCTTTTTATCTTTATGTAAATGGCAGCGACCAAATTGTCCATAATATTTTGCACCCGGGTACAACCGGTAAATTCTTTCAAATTCATCACACATAAAACGCTCCCGGACAATGGGCGATTTTACATCTCCCGCCAGTTCCGCTAAATACCATTCACGGCCGGCTTCAAGACTTTCAATGATCGCGTAAAAAATTGGTCCGTCTGCACCAAGTCTTGGCATTAATGAATCTTTCATTTCATTGGCGCCATCAATAATTGATTTTAGTGAACCCCACGCGCTCACGTCGCCGAAACCAAAATCATCAAACCCAAGATCAGCTTCTTCACCATAATAAATAGCCACGTCATAATCTTCATAATTTGCACTCGCAAATGCTTTGATCTGTTCAAATAATTCACCACCATCAAAACGCGTATCTAATGTGTCTACAATTTGATCAAGCGCATAAATTGAGAAATAAGGGAAACGTTCCGCATCAATTCCATGAATCCGGATTTTGTTTTCTAAAGGCAAAGTATCATTATAACTCCTGAGGTTTTTTACGAGATCATAAAATGGCGTATAAAAAATATCTTCGAGGTAAAGTAAATTTGATGTTTTGTCTTCAATAATAATTTTTTCAATGATATAACCAACCGCCGGACTTTGTTCAAAAATGAAATGATTTACACCTTGAGTCTGGTGCAAATAGGTTAAAAATTTATATTCAAATTCAGTATTAAAAGTAGCGAACATGTGATTTTCGCCGGTAAAATAAACGGTGTAATCGTCCAGCGTGTCTTCAAGGATTTCAAATTCGTCAAAGTCTTCGTCATCAAGATCAATTTGAGTATATCTATTCTGTGCAAAAGTTAATTGCGCACAAAAAATTAAAGTTGCAGTGATGATATTCTTCATTCTATTTTTTTCTAATATTTTTTTTCTGCTCCCTTTTTTCAAGGGGAGCTGTCCGTCAGCTGACGGACTGAGGGGTCAAGACCTAAACTCTAAAACGAGATACTACTTTTCAGTTACAGCTTACGTTCGTTTGGTTGAATAAAAAAACCCCGAACCGAAAATTCGATTCGGGGTTTTAATTAATTTTCTACTATACTTTTGACGCGGACATTTTTGCCTTTAAAGCGGCAAGACTATCTGATGCTTTGATCTCGGCAGAACCGGAACCAATTGCTTTATCAATTTCATCATCAACTGATTTATTTTCGTTTGCGATTTCGCCATACGATTCAGCCAATGCTTCCTGCTGCGCAACCTTTTCTTTCATACGTTCCAACATTGAAACTGTACTTGAAGAATCGATATCAGCCAATTGTTTATTAATGTTTGAAGTAGCTTCAGACACTTTAGAACGTGCACGCAGCGTTTTTAATTCAACTTCAAATTTGCTGATATTTGATTTCAGATGTTTGATATTTCCATCCAGTTTTGAAACACTTGCTTCAAATTTTTCCTGGTCGGCTTTACATGAAGCAGCACTTGCAAGGTTTTGATCTTTTTGAACAAGACATTCGCTCGCAAGACGGTCAGCTTCTGCCGGAGTAATTTCTCCGCCCTCGGCTTTTTTCAATAATAACATTGCTTTGCGTTCATATTCATTTGCTCTTTCCGTATGCGTATTCGCATCATTTTTTGCACGAATGGCAAGTGCTTTAACTTCAGCCATTGCTTGTAATGCTTTACTCATATCAGCTTTAAGATCACGAATTCCCTGTTCGGTCATTTTGATCGGATCTTCTAATTTGTCTACTAAAGAATTTGCTTCAGCAGAACCAATTCTAAAAAGTCGTTTGAAAATATTCATTGCTTAATTTTTTAATTGTTAATATTAATTTTTTGAAAAACTGATTATCTCATCTGTGTATTCGCTTAGCAAAAGGCTCAAAGATGTTAGTGTGCCTTCCAGCTCGCAAAAATCAAGCGTTTCAACTTGAAGCGTATCTCTGAAAATAACACGTGAATTACCATCAAGAACAAATGCACCATGAACAATATCACGATTTTTCATCAATAATTGTTTTGCAACTTCACCGGTATTTGTTTTAAGATCGAACAAATATTGTTCAATAATTATAATCGGATCGGCAATACAAATCATCAGATTTGAAATACCATCCTCGAGTGATTCAACTACAAAAACTTCTTTTGCTTTATCCTCTTTTATGATGGTATATTCCAAATCCATCAAATATCCTTTTACTTTATCAAAATGACTCATAGGTGCTAAATTTAAATGCTATCAAATATATTAATTAAATCAATCATCTTTATCAGATCGATTAAATTTAAATCGACCCCATTGTTTTTGGAACCGACTTACTAATTTTTTTATACTATTTTCATAAGCGGAAATTTATAATTCGAGACCAAATTACTATTTATTTTAGTAATTTACTATATTCGTTAGTAATAATATGAAAAAATCAATTCTTTCAAGAAACATTAAGAAATTAAGGTTATTCAAAAACCTTAACCAGACTGAGTTTGCGGCATTATTTGATTTAAATCGGCCAACAATCGGATCTTATGAAGAAGGTCGGTCCGAACCAAAACTTCTTGCATTACAAAAAATTGCCAAACATTATAAATTGACAATTGACGACATAGTTTCCAAAGAATTAACCGTAAACCAGATTGCGGGATTTGAATATCCTGAAACAAGCAAAGAAAGTAATTCAACTATCGATCAAAAATTTGAATCGCTTGAACGAAAAATAACTTCTCTTGAAGCAATGGTGAGGTTATCCTTGAAAAACAAACCGTAATTTTTTTTTCGAAACTATCTGAAGTTAAATAAAAACTTATCTCATTCAGGAAACATCGCTTAATAAAAACACACATTAACTCCTGTCATTTTTTGGATTCCTGGTCATTCGTCGTTCAGAGAGGCTGAACAATAGAATTGTCAGTCTTTCTCAAAAAAGTCTGAAAAAAGTTACATAGATCAATTTGGTAAAGAGAGAGAAAAAAAAATCATTGATGTATCATGAAGTTGAAATAAAAGGGGCCGTAAAAAACATTGTTGAGAAACTGTATATATCTGAGCAAACATTTCAAAAAACCGGCTAAGTAATTTTGAGAAAAAAATTTGTTCGCTGCTATAGTGAATACGCGCTATTAACTGAAGGCTAATCCCTATCTTTGTATTTTAATCGTTGCGCAATTCAAAAATGACACGCAGAAAATTTTTTAGCTACTTCCTCAATGCTTTACTGGTATTAATTATTCTCATTTTAATTATTCCCGGTTGGCGCATTTCATTCCAGGGTTGGTACCAGGGTTTATTCATGAGCGAGGTTGAATTCACTTCCAACGTCGATCTGTCAATTCCCGAAACTGCGCAAAACTGGGCACTGTTTGATGATAAGAGTAACCTGACTAATTTCAGCGATCTCGCCGGCAAACCAATTATTCTTAGTTTTTGGGCAACCTGGTGTCCGCCGTGCCGGGCCGAATTGCCCGAATTAAAAACAATTAATGACCAATATAAAAATCAATTAAACGTAATTGCCGTAACGGAGGAACCTATTGAAGATATAGAGAAATCTGGCTTAAGCGAAGATTATTCATTCCTTTATTCAACTCCGGGAATACCTGATTTTTTTGAAATCAAATCATATCCCACCCTACTCATAATTGATAAAGAAATGAAAATTCGCTTTAAAAACATAGGTGCCGGAAAAATGAACACCGAAAAAAATAGACGATTCCTTGAAAGCCTTATTGGAAAGTAATAAGTAATTTTGTAATTGATTGAGATTCGCAATAGTAGATATAGAAACAACGGGAGACCGGCCCGTAAATTTTAAGGTCATGGAAATCGCCGTTATTATTCATGACGGAGTTAATGAACTGGAAACGTACCACACATTTGTCGACCCGCAGGAAAAAGTAAATCCTTTCGTATCACGTCTTACCGGAATAACAGATCAGCATTTAATCGGCGCTCCCAAATTTTTCGAAATCGCAAAAAAAATTATCGAAATAACAAAAGACACCATTTTTGTCGCGCACAACGTTAGTTTCGATTACGGAGTTTTAAGAACAGAATACAAACGCCTCGGTTACGATTTCAGAATGGATCACATGTGTACCGTTCAAACAGCTCGTATTCTTTTCCCCGGTTATGCCTCTTACGGATTAAAAAATATCACAAAAGAATTAGGAATTATACTCACACAACATCACCGCGCAATTGACGATACCAAAGCAACTGCACTACTTTTCAAAATGTTGTATGACCGGGATAAAAACGGTTTACAAAGTTTTATTAAAAAAGAGATTGATACAAAATTGCTCAACCCTAAATTAAAACTCGAGGAGTTTGATGACATTCCAAATAAAACAGGGATTTATAAATTTTACGATGAGCAAAAAGAACTCATCTATATCGGCAAAAGCGTTCACATCAAAAAAAGAGTTGAACAACATTTAAGAAATGTAAAAACGCAAAAATCGTTGGAAATGCGCATTGCCATTGCATCAATCGAGCATGAACTAACCGGTAGCGAATTAATAGCGCTGTTAAAAGAATCTGAAGAAATTAAAACAAATCAGCCGCCTTATAATCGCTCTCAAAAAAACGTTCATTTTAGTCACGGCTTATATTTGCATCACGACCAAAATGGCTATCTCAATTTACACGTCAAAAAAAATGCCGGCTCCGAGCAGGCAGTAGTCACATTTACCTCCCTGCAAAGTGGTAAAAACTTTCTTGAAAACTGGCTCTCAACGTATGGGTTATGTCAAAGACTCTGTCACATGCACGTTGGTAAAACAGCCTGTTTCAACTATAGCATCAAAAAATGCAACGGCGCATGTGTTGGTGAAGAATCTCCCGAAGTATATAATGCCAAAGTAGAAGATCTTCTTAAAAACATCAATTTCAATTCAGATAGTTTCCTTATTATTGACAAGGGCCGCAATTCAAAAGAGCATAGTTTTGTCTGGATAGACAAAGGTCAGTACAGAGGCTACGGCTTTATGTTTCGTTATCTTTTAAAACGAGATCCTAATTCATTTAAAAAATTCCTGATTTCTAAAGCTACAAATCGCGACTTTCAATCTATTATCCGAATGCAGCTGGAAAGGGATGTTAAGCTTGAGGTTGTTAAATTGTAGCATTCGCTGGTTCAATAGGATCGCCCGGGCATTTCTTAATCTGATATAAATTTTTCTCTATTATAATGCTTTGGGCGTGCCCCTCCTGCGTCGGGTCGGGCTTTACGTTGCAAATCCTCGCGCGTAACAATTGGGCGTCCGCCAGCAGGCGGACGCCCCAACGCGCTCCGGGTTTTACACTGCAATCCCTCACGCGGAACTACCTTATCTGGTTGCGGTTAATATCTTATTCATAACTCGCATTATTCCTCATAATTCTACGAACTAAAATTTGTAAATTTGCACAACTAAAAACCACCGTCAGCTGACGGACAGAAAACTACTTTTATGAATGACTTTGGAACAAAAGCGGAAAACGCCTCGTTAGCATCAATCGGGCTACAACATGTCGATAATGTGTATTGGAACATGTCTCCATCTGAATTAGTTGAAGACATTATTATTAATGGCCACGGAGTCTTGACAGATACGGGCGCAATCGCAATCGAAACCGGCGAATTTACCGGTCGTTCACCACAAGATAAATTTATTGTCTGTGATGAAAATACTGAGAAATCTGTTTGGTGGGGAAAAGTAAACATCAAATTCACTCCTGAAAAATTTGACGCTCTTTATAACCGCATGAAAGCATATCTTACAAATCGCGATGTTTATGCCCGCGATTCTTATGCCTGTGCTGATCCAGAATTCAAATTAAATTTACGTGTTGTCACAGAAAATGCGTGGTCAAACATGTTTGCTTATAATATGTTCTTACGTCCAACGGAAGAAGAATTGTTATCCTTCGTTCCTGAATGGCACATCGTTTGCGCACCAGAATT
>Ga0102851_10000475_pt1 | contig 20314 bp, 15 predicted proteins | sample Mud3Dept3metaG_FD_79558 | JGI IMG/M metagenome (GOLD analysis project Ga0102851, IMG submission 79558) | Freshwater wetland microbial communities from Ohio, USA, analyzing the effect of biotic and abiotic controls - Mud 3 Core 4 Depth 3... | ecosystem: Environmental > Aquatic > Freshwater >... | reverse complement strand
GCGCAATTGCCGACCAGCCCCACCGAAATGGCATCTCCCTTGCTGGCCGCGCCCTCGACGAGCGAAAGGGCTTCCTCCAGGCTGTAGGAGATGCGTTCACAATACGATGTGCGGAGCCGTTTCTGAATCCGCTCCGGATCCACTTCCACGCCGAGGAATGCAGCACCGAGCATGGTCGCGGCGAGCGGCTGGGCTCCGCCCATGCCCCCAAGGCCACCGGTTACCAGGATCTTGCCTTTCAGGCTGCCGCCGAAATGGCGGCGCGCCACGGAGGCGAAGGTTTCGTAGGTGCCCTGGATGATCCCCTGGCTGCCGATGTAAATCCAGCTGCCCGCGGTCATCTGGCCGTACATCATCAGGCCCAACGCTTCGAGGCGGCGGAACTCGGTCCAGTTGTCCCAGTTCCCCACCAGATTGGCGTTGGCAATCAGGACTCTGGGCGCGTATTCGTGGGTGCGGAAGATGCCCACGGGTTTCCCGGATTGCACCAGCAGGGTCTCGTCGTTCTCCAGTTTCTGCAGCGAAGCAACGATGGCATGATAGCATTGCCAGTTGCGCGCAGCCTTGCCGCTGCCCCCATAAACAATCAGCTCATCCGGGCGTTCCGCAACCTCCTCGTCCAGGTTGTTCATCAGCATGCGCATGGCGGCCTCCTGCTGCCAGCCTTTGCAACACAGAGAGGTTCCCCTCGGAGCGCGGACTTTCGGAATCGTACCTGTATTCGTCATAACGGTCTCCTGCGGTGGAAGTGTTCTGCCGGGAGCATTACAGCGGCATGCTATTACAATTGTCCGGCGCCATCAAGCAGGTGGTTGCGGAGGGGTTGGAAACGGCAAAGCGCGCCGAAGGAGGGCGGGCGTCCCGCCCCGCATAGCAGTGTTTGCGGGCGGGGCGCCCGGCTCCACGAACCTGGCACCCCGGGTGACCGCAAATCTGCGCGAATCCTGGCAGCGAGTTCTGAAACTGCACCGGATCGGAATTCACTGTCTCCATTCCAGGGTCCGTCCCGGGGCACAGCACGGCGTGGGGTGGTCGTGTGAGTTCGGAATCGGACACATAAGTCATAGTCAAAGATGCACATAATCTGGCACACCTGGCATGCGCGAAATCCTATCACCCAGGGCGGCAAGGCTTTCTGATCCTTTGCGGCGTCTTTGGCATGAGTGATATAATGAATCAGCGAGTGGTCGAACTTCAGCCTGCGGTGGTCGTTGAGGGCTGATGAAGCTGCGTACCGGGCTGTAGAGCGCTTGTGCGAAACGCAGCCGGGGCGGAAATCCGGGGCCAGCCGCCGCTGGGTCCGGGAATACAGAGGCGGGTTCATGGGGCAGGCACGGCAAGAGGTATTGGAGAAGCAGGCTCGCTTCCTCTTTCCGTCGATCACCACCTACTATTCCGAGCCGCTGATCCTTGAGCGCGGCAAAGGGCTTTACCTTTACGACACAGAGGGCAGGGCGTACCTCGATTTTTTCGGCGGGATCCTCACGGTGATCGCCGGTCACTGCAACGACAGAATCACTGAAAAGATGGTGGAGCAGGCGCGGACCCTGCAGCATACCTCGACTCTGTTTGTGACGGCACCTCAAGTCGAACTGGCAGAAAAACTTGCCGAGATTTCTCCGGGGAGATTGCAGAAGAGTTTTTTTACCAACAGCGGCACCGAGGCAAATGAGACCGCTATCCAGATCGCGCGCGCATACACGGGGAGGCATGAAGTGGTTGCACTGCGCCACGCGTACAGCGGCCGGTCGGCTCTGGCAAGGAGTATCACAGGACAACACGCGTGGCGCGCCGGTGGTCCAGGACTCTCCGGGATTGCGCACGCTCCCAATGCCTATTGTTATCGCTGCCCATTTGAGAAAACCTATCCCGGATGCGAAATGATCTGCGCCCGGGATGTTGAGGAGATCATCCGGACCGCCACCTCCGGGCAGCTGGCGGCCTTTATTGCAGAACCGATACAGGGTGTGGGCGGTTTTATCACACCTCCCAGGGAGTATTTTCCGATCGTCGCGGAGATTATCCGCAGATATGGCGGGATTTTTATCAGCGATGAAGTGCAGACGGGATTCGGCCGGACCGGCGGAAAGTGGTTCGGCATCGAGCATTGGGGTGTCCAGCCCGACGTTATTACGGCTGCGAAAGGGCTGGGGAATGGCGCCCCGATCGGGGCTACGATTGCGACTCCCGAAATCGCTGATTCATTAAAGGGTTTGACCATCTCCACATTCGGCGGCAACCCTGTGGCGACCTGCGCGGCAAAGGCTACAATCGACCTGATCGATTCGGAGAGCCTGCTGGAGAACGCGAAGGTCGTGGGGCAATATCTCAGAGAGTGCCTCGAGAAGCTGCAGGATAAGCACCCCATTATCGGGGATGTCCGCGGGATGGGGCTGATGCAGGCTGTGGAGTTGGTGCAGGATCGTCGTACCAGGCAGCCGGCAGCCGAAGAACTGCGCCGGCTCATGGACCTGACAAAGGACAACGGATTGATCCTTGGCAAAGGGGGGCTCTACGGAAACGTGATCCGCATCTCTCCTGCTCTGACGTGCTGCAAGGGGGACGTGGACGATGCCATTCGCCTGTTGGACCGCTCGTTGAGCCAGCTGCAACAGGCATAGTCCTGAAGTTCACCGGGCCGCGCCGCGCCCGGAAAACCGGGTGCAACAGAGCGCAACAGACTCGACGCCTTAAACTGCATATCCGCAACGATCCTCTGGAACAAGCTCTTGCTCAGGTTTTTTCAGGGATTTCCGGGCCTGACACGCCCAACAGGGGAATTCGGGAAAGCCGTGGGAGGCAGAAAGACCGTTCTCAACAAGCCTGTTCGTTCAACCCGTTACTATATGCGCGACAAGGGGATATTGTGAGTTTCCGCTTCCGGCGCGATCCGCCGGAGCGAAGCGATGAAGCACCTGCGTCCCCTGCCAGCGCCGGAGGGCTCATGACAACGTTGATCAAGAACGGAACCGTCATAACGGCCGCGGATATGTATAAGGCCGATATATTGGTCAAGAACGGAATGATTTCGGAGATCGGCAAGGAGATTTCCAAGATCGCAAGCGAGATCATCGATGCGGCAGACAAATGGATCCTGCCGGGAGCGATCGATGTGCACACACACTTAGATACTCAGGTCGACGGCATGACCACGGTGGATGATTTCGAGACCGGGACGGCTGCTGCGGCAGCCGGCGGCACCACTGTGGTTGTCGACTATGCCCAGCAGGAACCCGGAACCGGCCTGGCGCAGACTCTGGCGGCCTGGTTGGCGAAAGCGCAGCCGCGCGCGGTGACCGACTTCGGATTCCACATCGCGCTCGCCGAAGTGAATGATTCCGTGCTGAGCGAAATCCCGCAAATGGTGGATGCCGGCGTCACCAGCTTCAAGATCTCACTCGAGGGAGTCGGCGAGCGTCGCATCGGCGATGCTGCCGCAGTGGATTTCCTGCAGCGGGTGGCTGCTGCCGGAGCTCTCCCATGCGTGCATGCCGAAAACGGGGAGGTCATCGATCTGCTCTGGCGGCGGCTGGCGGCAGAGGGGAAATCCTCAGCAAAATACCTGCCGGCGGCGCGTCCTCCGGAAGTCGAGGCGGAAGCGGTCGCCCGGGTGATTGCGCTGGCCGACCTCGCGCGCACGCCCGTGTATTTCACCAATCTGGCCTCCGCCCACGCGGTGGAGAAAGTCAAGATAGCCAGGGATCGAGGTCAGAGCGTGTATGCGGAGACGTGCCCCCACTACCTCATCCTCAACAGCAGCCGCTACGAGGAGGCTGATGCGGTCAAGTACTACACCACTCCGCCGCTCCGGCCAGCCTGGCACCAGGATATCCTCTGGAAGGCGATGAATTCAGGGGACATCCAAGTAATCGGAAGCGACCACACGGCGGTGAACTATGCGGGCCAGAAAGATCTCGGGCTGGACAACTGCCAGCAGTCGCCGCGCGGCTTTGCCGGAGTCCAGGAGAGGCTTGCTGCGATTAATACGGCTGGAATCCAGGCGGGCAGGCTCACACTGCATCGCATGGTGGACCTGCTGAGCACGATGCCTGCGAGGTTGTTCGGGATGTTCCCGCGCAAGGGAACGCTCGCGGTCGGGAGTGATGCGGATATGGTGATCTATGATCCCAGGACGGATCACTACCTCTCCAAGGCGATGGCTCTTTCCCGCGTTGACTATTGTGCCTACGAAGGGATGAGGGCGTATGGCTCCCCCTGGCTTGTCATCCAGCGAGGGAGGGTGATCGCGCGGGAAGGCAAGGTCATGGGGCGCCCCGGCGGGGGGGAGTTTCTGATTCGTGCCAGGGCGGGAGCCGCATGAACAGCGTCTCCCGGATCATCGATCACACTCTGCTCCGGCCGGATGCGACCGAGTCCCGGATCCGGCAACTCTGCGAGGAGGCCGTGCGGTTTCATTTCGCCACAGTCTGCGTGAATCCCGCCTGGGTAACAATTTGCGCGGAAGGGCTGCGCGGCACCGGAGTGGGAGTGTGCACGGTCGTTGCGTTTCCGCTGGGCGCAACTCCCACCGGTAACAAAGTGGCCGAAGCCCGCCGCGGCATCCTGGACGGGGCATGCGAGGTGGACATGGTAATCCACATAGGCATGCTGAAATCCGGCAATCACGACGCTGTGCTCGAGGATGTGCGCAGCGTCGCCACGGCCGTCCACGAGATGCATGCGAAATTGAAGGTGATCCTGGAGACTCCGCTTCTCACCGAAGCCGAAAAAGTGGCTGCCTGCCGGATCGCCCGGCAGGCAGCCGCCGATTTCGTGAAAACCGCGACAGGTTTCAGCGGCGGCGGCGCCACGGTGCAGGACATCGCCCTGATGCGCCGCGAGGTCGGGGATGCAATCGGCGTAAAAGCATCGGGAGGGATCCGGGACCTGGCATGCGCAAAAAGCATGATCGGCGCCGGCGCCGACCGGATCGGGACGTCCTCCGGCGTCCGGATCGCAATGGAAGAACAACAGCAGCCCGCTCCGGCTTAGCCAAGATACCGAAGTCGAGATTGGCTGCCGCGTGTCCTGGTCGCGGATGTTGACAGCAAACAATTTGACCAGGCGCCAGGCGGCTTTGACCTATAATGTAGTGCGCAGACAATAGGAAGCGCCTGAGCGGTGGGACAAAGGCATGATTTACATGGATCGTGCCGCACGCAGTCCATGTAGGAGGGAGCCATGTGGCGCACTGCTGTTGTTGCGGTGCTTTTTGTTGTGCTGTTCACGTTGTTCGGCATGGCCGAATGGTCGATCGGCTGGGGTGTAAGGAGAAGCATTCAGACAGCGCAGGGGCAATTTCCGGGTGATCGCGTCAAAGCCCTGGTTGCGATGGTCGAATGCGAGTCGTGCGGAATGCAGGAGCGGAATCGCGCCGTCTGGGCCTTGGGCCAGCTTGACGACCCGCGAGCCCTGCCGGTCCTTGAAAGACACCACACCGGTAAGCCATGCGACCACATGAGGGAAGTCTGCCAGGAAACGCTTCGGATCGCGTTACGTCATCTCCGGCACGAAGATAACAACAGGTCCGAATCCTTTTTGTGGCGCTGGATGTTGCCGGTCGAAAACTGAAGATTTCATCCCCCCGACTGTTGATGCAAGGTCTCCAACACCAAGACTCTGGCTTCCTGAGCAGTCAGATTGACTGCTCCCCCTTTTCTTCAGTCTTGACGGTTTCCAGCACGAAGGTCATCTGTTTCCCGCGCAGGATGTAGCAAAGGTGCTGCTCCCACAGCTTCCTCAGGAACCGCAGTGCAGGAAACCGGTTGTCGAGGTTGATCAGGTACTGGATCCCCAGGGCCTTCCAGATGGAAGCGAGCTCCAGCTCCCGGCTCCGGATGCGGAATCTTGCGGTGGAGTAATAGTTGGTGTGATATGCCGGATCGAAGTAGCTGAAGGAATAGGAATTCAGGTGCCACTTGTGAGTCGGGTCCTGCCAGGAGATGGCGTCGCTGTGGTGGGGCGTGATGATGATTACGCGGGCGTTCGGCCGTGTGATCCGATGGATCTCTTCCATCACGCTGACAATCGAATCGAGGTGCTCCAGCACGTGGATGGCGTACACTTCGTCGAAAGTTTCGCTGTCGAATGGGTAGGGGGTGGAATTCAGATCGTGGACGATGTCCACGCCCGGAAGAGCGATGCGGTCGATCCCCACTGCGTGCGCTCGCTTGGTGCGCCCGCAGCCCAGCTCCAGGATCCTCGGTCCCGGCTTTCCATTTGCGTTCGCCACGAGCGAATATCCTCCGGAAGGTGACGGTTGGCATCCCCCGCAGCGCAGCCGGGCACGGAGGTCCGCGGCGTGAAAAACGAGGAGCCGGCGCCCGTCAAAATCCTCAATATCTTCACCTGCCTGCGCCGGGTGTGATATTTTAGCTCCGATGAAAAGGTGCTCCAAGTGCTCAAATTTGTTTCCGGACCCTTTCGCCTTTTGTCCGCTTGACGCCACGGAGCTGGTCGAGGAGCCGGGAACCGCTCCGGAGGCGGCCGAAGCTTCGGCAGAACCTTCCCAAATCAAGGTTCGGACCCTGATGCTGGCGCTGGGGATTCTGGGGCTGACGGCGGCGATTTGCTTCCTGGTTGCGTTTTCCTATCTCTACCTCAAACCTAAATTCGGCGGGCTCGAGGTGAAAACCACGCCCCCCGGCGCCACCGTTCTGCTCGACGGGAAGGAACGCGGCGTGTCGCCGATCACGATTACGGATCTTCGGTCGGGGGGGCACCAGGTGAAGGCGTCGAAGGACGGATTCGAGGAATTCGTCCAGCAGGTGCAGGTGATGCCCTACTCCACGGAGAGCGTGCATCTGACGCTGAAACCGCTGGTCGCCAACCTGTCCAACGAGCAGCTTGCCGAGGTGGAATCCTGGAAGAAAAAGCTGGAAACAGCGCAAAAGGAAAACATCCTGCTGCCGCCGCCGGAAGACTACAACGTGCTGTATTTTGCCAATCGAATCCTGGCAATTGATCCCGCGAATACCTTCGCCGCGGAAGTCAAGGAACGCCTGGCGGAAAGCGTGCGTCACGACGCCGATCTCGCCTATGCACGCGAAGACTGGCTGTCGGCCGAAAAAGAATACAAGAATCTCACCCTCATCTATCCGGACGACATCTCCATCAACGAGCGGCTGTCGGACATTTCCGCCAAGCTCGACGCCACCATCAAGGACCGGGAGAAGCAGATCGAAGACTGGAAGGCCAGAGCCGAGGCCGCCATGAAGTCGGGCACGCTGCTGCCGCCGGAGAAAGACAACGCCTGGGACGCCCTGCGCAGCATCCTGCGCCTCGACAGGAAAAACGTGTATGCGCTCGGCGCCGTCAGCCAGCTCAGGGAAATGCTCCAGAACCGCGGGGACACGAAGCTGAACAGCGGAGATCTGGCGGGTGCCCGCAGTGATTTCCGGCTGGTCCTGCAGTACTTCCCGGATGACAAATACAGCAGCTCGCGCCTCGCCGTGGTCGAGACCAGGATGGCCGAAGCCGCCCGGGCAGAACAGCAGCGGACTTTGCAGCTCCAGCAGGAGGAGCAGCGATCCCGGGAAAGGATCGCCAACCTCAGGATTTCAGCCATGAACGCCTACCGCGCCGGCGCCCGCGAAAAGTCTCTTTCCGATTGGCAGGAATACCTGAAGTATGAACCCGGCAGTGACGAAGCCTATTTCTATATCGGGGCGACTTATATGGAAATGAAGCAGTTCGACACCGCCATCCTGAATTTCGGAAAGTGCCTGTCGCTCCATCCCGGCAACGCTTACGCCCACCTCAATCTCGGCATCCTGTACGACCGGCATCGCAACGACCTTGAACAGGCGATCGAGCATCTGGAAAAGGCAAAGGCGCTCGGCGGGGCAGACAAGTACAGCCCCGAGCGGATCGAGGGCATGATCCGGGATCTGCGGGACCGGGTTCAACTGAGGACGATGCAGGCGACGCCCTTCGCGGTCGAGCACAAGCATACCTTTTCCAGCTGCCGGGGGAACCTGCGCATCACGAGTGAAGGGGTGGAATTCAAGACCGCGGAGACGGACCACAGCTTTTATGAGACTTACTCCGGCCTGCGCAATTTCTCGGTTGCGGGGGACGAGGTCGCGATCCGCACCCGGAACAACAAGAAATACAATTTCCGCCTTCTCAATCCTTCGGACGCCGAAAATGTCCGCCGGCTGTCGGCCATGCACATGAAGGATGAGCAGTAGCAGCGCCCGTTACAACTGTTTGCGCCCTCCATACGCAGGGGGCTGCGGCGGCGCTCCCCCTTTGTCATATCCCGGGTGTCTTGACCGGCGGAATAATCCGGCGATGCCCATCAACAGGCAGCCCAGCACCACGCCCAGCACGAGAGGTACAGGCTGCAGGTAACCGCGCGCCTGTCGGACCAGGTTGGAGGACTCGAGGAGTTGCTCGGTCCGGAACAGCGGGAGATCGTCGCCGTTCTTGTTGACGAGCTGCGCTGACAGAATGATGCGGCTGTCCTCGCCGCCTCGATTGAGAAGCCGCCAGCGCCAGGAGCCGCTGTCCCTCTCGCTGATTTCCTGAATCGCCTCCGGCTTGTCGGGCTGTATTTGCAGAGACTCGGAGCGGGAGTCGAGGTTTACGCGCAGCTTCCAGCGCTCCCCCAGAGATTGCAGAATCCGCCGTTCTGCCGGAGTTACCTTCACATAGTCGATCGAGTCCCTCGAGAAAACCGCTTCGCCGGTTCCTCCCTGATCGGCGCTCAGATGTCCGGGAAAGCGCCACTCGAAGGAACCGAGCGGGACATTGCCCAGGTAGACATTCACCGTGCGCGAGAAGACGCCGTTGTCGGAAGTCTCGTACATGACCCGGGTGTTGAGGCTGGCGACCGAGAGCACAATGTTTTCCAGGTTATCCTTCTGCTGCCTGAGGAGGAAGTATTGGCGGGCGAGGGAATCCTCCTTTGAGGTCAGTGCCCGGATGGTATCGTCCTTCTGGCGGACCGAGGTCTTCAAGTCCTGGTTTTCCCCCGTCAACCGGGCGTTGTCGCCCTGCGCCTTCTGGAGGTTCGACCGCAGCGAGCCGTTTGCGGCCTGCAGGTCCTCGCTCTCCTTCTGGATCTTCATCATTCCCTGGCCGACTTCCGCGATCTGTGCGGCCAGGTCCCGGTTCGGGTCGATCCGGATCCTCAGCGAGCGTTGCAGATTGTTGAGCTCCCGCTGATAATTCTGGGAAACGCCGCGCGCGCTGCGCAGGTCGTCTCCGAGCCTGGTCAGCTGCGATGAGGAGCTCTCGATTTTCTCCTGCAGTCCCGCCACCTGGCCGCGGAGTTTGGATATCTCCGCCTGCTGGCTCTTCGATTCGGCCTCCAGCTTCTTGTTTTCCGCCTGCGCCTGCGAGATCTGTTTGCCGAGCTCCTGATTTCTGTTCTGCAGGGCTTCGATATCCTGCATCGCTTCCTGATAGGCGGGCAGTTTCGGCGCCACGTATTTCAGGACGGCATCGCGGTTTGTGCCCGCTGTGCCCGCGATATCCCTCGCGGCCCGGTCAAATTCCTGCTCCACATACGTCCGTTTCGCGTCCTCGATCTCGGTGTATTTGAGGCCTTCCGTGAATGTCGCCGCCAGGGCTGCGTCGAACACGCCGCTGTTCGGAAAGTTCTCCTGGAGCTGTGTGTCGAATCGGAAAACAAGCTCCACCGTCCCCGCCCCGGCGATTTCCCCCAGTTTGAACTTGATCTCTTCCCCGCCGAAATCGATGCCGAGCACGCGCAGTTGGTCACCCACCTTATACCGCGGGGTTCTCGCCAGGGCCGGATCGTGGCGGAAGGACTGCCCGGAGATCTGTACGTACTGCCTTTCCGAAAAAACCGGAATCTTGAGGAAAAGAGCTTTGTTCACGTAATTGCCGCGATAGCGCTCCTGGATGGCCCTGCTCACATCGGCGAAGGCGGAGCCGGCTCCCCAGGCCAGCAGGCACAAAGCAAAACCGAACACGATATGTTCCCAAAGCCTTGGTTTCATAGAAATCGCCTTCGTTGGCCGGCAACTCTGCCGGTTCAGGAATTTTGTTCGAGGAAAAATCATAACACAGAATCTCCGGCCGGGGATTTCCCCAGTGACGGGTTTTCGGCAATGCAAATCCCGGAGCGTGCCTGTCGACCGGATGTCTGCGCCAGGCCATGGACGGATCGCGATCTCGATGACGATCCTTATTCCGATCCGGCTTCCCGCTCGATCGGAGGACTTCGCCCTTGCCCCGATATACTGCCCGTGAGCTTGAAGCAGCCGAGCTACACGTGCTATAAGATCTTATACAGCAGGGGACGTTATTGCCTGACAGGTGACGATTGCATATCATACACGGCAGCCAGACGAACCAGGGAAGAGTGAGAACCTCCAACGAGGATTCCTTTGTGGCAAATCCTGACGCGGGCCTCTTCCTGGTTGCGGACGGGATGGGCGGGCATGCGGCGGGTGAGATTGCCAGCCAGCTGGCAGCATCCACGATCGAAGGTATGCTGGTGAGGGAGGCCTCCCCGGATGCGAATGTGCCCGAGATCCTGCGGCTCGCGGCCGAAGAGGCGAACCAGCGCGTGTTTGAGGCCCAACGGCAGGACCGCGCCCTCTCCGGCATGGGCAGCACGCTCACGGTCCTGTTTTTCCGCGGAGAAAAATATTACATCGCCCATGTGGGCGACTCGCGCGCCTACCGGCTGCGCAACGGAAGTCTCGACCAGCTGACACGCGATCACTCCCTCGTCTGGCACCTGTACGAAAACGGTGTACTGAGGAAATCGGATCTCTCCACGCACCCGCAGAAAAACCTGATTACACGATCGGTCGGCTCCCACCCGCAGGTCGAAATCGATCTGGAACAAGGGGAAGCGTGCGAAGGCGACATTTTTCTTCTCTGTTCTGACGGTCTGACGGACGGTGTTACCGACGATGGGATTCGCGGGATTCTTAACGCCCGGCTAAGTCAGCCGCAGCAGATGGCGGACCTGCTCGTGGATGCGGCCAATCTGGCCGGAGGTCCTGACAACATTACGGTGGTGGTGGTCAGGATCGCGGCCAATAATACGACGGCCGGCGCTGAAGGAAAACCCGGACAACCATGACCGTCTCCCGAATCGGTCGCTACGAAATCGAGAAGGAGCTTGGCCGCGGCGCAATGGCCGTAGTCTACCAGGCCACCGACCCGCTCATCGGGCGCATCGTGGCGATCAAAACCATCCGGCTGGAACACTCCCTCGTCATGGAACAGGAGGAACTGCGGCAGCGCCTGTATCGCGAAGCACAATCCGCGGGCGGTTTGAACCACCCTTCGATTGTTACCATCTACGACATCGGCCAGGCGGAAGACCTTGCCTATATTGCCATGGAATTCATCGATGGCCGGACACTCGAGGCCTGGCTCGCGGAGAATCCGATCCCCCCTCCGGAGCAGACACTGTCGATCATCGAGCAGGTAGCCTCCGGATTGGACTACGCCGCGGAAAAGGGAATCATCCACCGGGACATCAAGCCGGGCAACATCCTGCTGACCCGGGACCTGAAGGCCAAGATCGCCGATTTCGGTATCGCCAAAATCTCCATGGCCAAGTTCACCCAGACAGGCCTGATCATGGGAACTCCGTCCTACATGTCGCCGGAACAGGCCATGGGCAGGGATCTGGACGGCAGATCCGACCTCTTTTCGCTCGGCGTCATTTTTTATGAGATGCTGACCGGGGAGCGGCCTTTCACCGGGACCAATCCCACAACTATCATCTATAAGATCCTGCACGAAGAGCCGATCCCACCGCGCGAGCTGAACGTGTCGCTCCACGCGGGGCTCGACTACATCGTGCGCAAGATGCTCGCCAAAGATCCCGCACAGCGCTACCAGACATGCGCCGAATTCGTTCGTGATTTGAAGAACTACCTGTCGCTTCCCCCTGCGCCGGCAGCCGAAGCCCCGATGATGCCGGCCCCCACCCGCAAGAGGCGCTTGCGGCCTGCAATCGTGGCCGTGATCGCGCTCCTTGCGGTGTTGGGTGGCGGCTATTACTACTACGGGAATGTTTATTTGCCCGCCCACTCGCCAGCAGCATCGATGGACTCCCTCCCTGCGTCACACGCCGGACCGGTCGCGGGCGAAAGGACTGCGGGAACTCCGGAATCCGCTCCCTCTGCCAGAGGGGCGGCGCCGGATGCCGAAAAGACGGGAAAAAAGGCGGAGGAAGCACCAGCGGACCCCGGCACGTCCCCGGCCCCTCCGCCTGGCCCGGTAACGGCGAAGGAGCCTGGTGCCCTCGAGAAAAAAGCTCCGCCGCCCGAAGAGGCCATGTCTCCGGCGAAAGCCGCCCCTGCGAGAATCAACCTGGAGTTCACCGGCCTCGCTTACCGTTTCACGCTCTACGACGGCAGGCGGAAGCTGCAGGACTTCAGCGCAGCCGGATCCATTCAGGTGCCTGCAGGCCAGCACCAGTTCCGCGTTGTCGGTGAAGAAGTTTTTCTGGACCGCCGAATGGAACGGTCACGCCTGGCACCGGAACAAACCATCCTGATTTCCTTGCCCGCTCTGGGGAGTGCCTACATCGCGGTTCCCAACGACGCGTTCGAGGGCTGCGAGATCTTCGTGAACGACATCCTGCTGCCTGCGCCGTACCCCGCGCCGGTGCCGAAGCTCGCGGCAGGCGACCACCGCATCCAATTCCGCTGGAATGCCGGGAAATATGCCGGCAAAGAGGTCTCTGCCACGATAAGTACCGATGCAGGGCATCACTACCTGATCACCGGCAATCCCGAAACCGGGAAAGTCGACATCCAGCTGGCCCGTTGAGCGGGAGCCGGAACCTCCAGCGCCGCAGCAGAGCACTCGGAGCCGCGACCGTCATTACTGTCCCCCGGCCGGGTTGGCCCAAACCTGGCAGACGGCTGCGTACGGGTGGTAGAATTGGGGATGGTCATGAGAATAAACGAGATCTTCCATAGCATCCAGGGAGAGTCCAGCTTTGTGGGATGGCCCTGCGCCTTCATCCGGCTTGCCGGGTGCAACCAGCGCTGCTCCTATTGCGATACCAGCTATGCCTTTGATGAAGGAACCGAGATGTCACTGTCGGCAATCCTCGAAGCGGTCGCATCTCATTCCACCCGCCTGGCTCTGGTAACCGGAGGAGAACCCCTGTTGCAGCCCGAACTGCCGATTCTGTTGTCCGCCCTTCTCGAGGAGGGTTACACCGTCTGCCTCGAAACAGGCGGACACATGCCCCTCGGCGGATTGGATCCGCGGGTGCATAAGATCATGGATCTGAAGTGCCCTTCCAGCGGTATGCAGGGGAACAACCTCTATGGGAACATCCGCCATCTGACCCGCAGTGACGAGGTAAAATTCGTGGTCGGGAGCCGCGCGGATTTCGATTGGGCCTGCCGGGTGGTCGTCGAATACGATCTGCCCGCGCGCGTGGCCAACGTCCTGTTCTCCCCGGTGTATGGAGGAGTGCGCTACAGCGATCTGGCCCGATGGGTTCTGGATTGCAGACTCCCGGTCCGCATGCAGCTCCAGTTGCACCGGATCATCTGGCCCGACATCGTGCGCGGAGTCTAGCCCGGAGCGTCGTGAAATGATGGGGCCGAGATTCATTGGACGCGGAGGAACGCCGAGAGGAGCTTTTGCCGCCTGGAAAGGGATCCGCACGCAGCGTGCATCGGCGGAAGCTCCTCCACGCAGCGGAATGCATGATCGGCAGCGTTCTTCCGCGTTCAAAAACCCCAGGCTTGCACTTCGTGAATCGCCCGGGTTACGCAGCCCGTTGTGCGCAGGTGAATGATCCGGCCAGATATCGGAGGGGAGAGCAGGCATGAACTCCTGGGACATTGTTTCTCAGGTCCGCCGGCGCACGCGCGAAGAAGAGGGAGCCCTTCATTCCCGGGCGCCTTTCCGCATCGCTCTTTGCTACCCGAGCCGGTACTCCGTGGGCATGAGTTCCCTCGGCTTCCAGACCATCTATCGGGAGATCCATTCGCACCCTGGCGCTGCTGCCGAGCGCGCCTTCCTCCCCGACACTCCCGGCGACTATCGCAGGCAGCGCATGCCGGTGTTTACCTATGAAAACGAGACGCCTCTCTCGGATTTCCCGGTAGTCGCGTTTTCGATCTCCTATGAGCTGGAAATCACCGGACTGCTCGAGATTCTCGACCTGAGCGGCATACCGTTGCTGCGCTCGGACCGCAACCGCAACCACCCCCTGATCCTGGTCGGCGGGCCGCTGACCAACTCCAATCCGCTGCCGCTGGCGCCGTTTGTGGATGTCGTGATCCTCGGCGAGGCGGAAGAACTGATTCACACGTTCCTTGATGCTGCCGCATCCTCGGATCGAGACGAACTTTTGAGCCGCTTGTCCTGCCTTTCCGGTTGCTTCGTGCCGGGGCGCACTCCCGGCCTGCCGCCGATCGCGAAAGCGGGGGACGAAAAGCTGCCGGCCCGCTCTCAGATCATCACCCGAAACACGGTGTTGAGCTCGATGTTTCTCATCGAACCCGAGCGGGGCTGTTCGCGCGGCTGCACGTATTGTGTGATGCGTCGAACGACCAACGGCGGCATGCGCCTGGTCCCGCCCGAATCGATCCGTGCGCTCGTTCCCGCGCATGCGCGCCGGGTCGGCCTGGTGGGGGCGGCCGTCACCGATCACCCGAGGATTGCCGAGGTGGTGCGCGGTGTCGTGGAAAGCGGCCGCGAGGTCGGCATCTCGAGCCTGCGCGCCGACCGTCTGGACGAGGAGCTGGTGGACCTGCTGTGCCGGGGCGGCTACCGGACGCTGACAACTGCGGCGGACGGCGCTTCCCAGCGCGTTCGCGACACGGTACGGCGCGGGACGAGAGAACGGCACCTGATCCGTGCCGCCGAGCTGGTGCGCAAATACGGGATGGAACGTCTGAAACTGTATGAAATGATCGGCCTGCCGGGTGAAACCGGGGAGGATGTGGCGGAGCTCGTGCGGTTCTCCCTCGAGCTGGCCCGAATCGCGCCGCTGTCGCTGGCGATTTCGCCTTTCGTCGCCAAACGCAACACGCCGCTCGACCGGGCCGCGTTCGAGCCTGTCGCATCCCTGGAAAAGAAGCTGGCCGGGCTGCGCGCTGGAGTGAAAGATAAGGTGGAAATACGCCCGGTATCGGCGCGTTGGGCCTGGGTCGAGTATCGGCTCTCCCAGGGAGGCGAAGCAGAAGGGCTCGCGGCGCTCGCTGCCTGGCGCGCCGGCGGCAGCTTCGGCGCCTGGAAGAAAGCCCTTGCCGGAAACCGTTGAAGAACGGAGTATAGGAAATAGTCCCCATGTCGCAGGCAGCAACGGGACCACGGAATACAGGAAAAACACAAGCCTGTGTCGTGTTTTTCCTGGTTTTTTGGCGGTGCGCAGAGAACCAGGATGCAAGAATTAACTGAAAGCGGACATTGACGTCGATATGCTCCATGGCAATACACTCCATTCGCGGTGCAAGGTGCAATGACGATGCGACGGAGACACATAATCAGTTCGGCTGTGGCTGTGGTTATTTTCGCGGTCCTGGGGAGTGGAACCGGAGGAGCCCCGCAGAAAGGCAAGAAGGATTCCCGCCAGGCGGGTGAGTACGGGATCTATGTCGCCGGGAAACATATCGGAACTGAAAAATATGTTCTGGCCTCCTCCGAAGGCTCCGTGACGAGCAGCTCCACCCTCGACTTCAGCGATCCCAGCGATGCGCGCAAAAAAGTGACAGTCGAAACGAAGCTCGAGATGGATGGGCAATATCTGCCGCGCGCTTATGAGCTCAAGAGCGATATGGACGGGCAAAAAGGCAATATTCGCGGCAGGTTCGCGCCCAACCAGGCAATTTTCGAGTACAGCGGAAGCGGGAAGTCCCAACGCCAGGGACTGCTCGTCCCGGAACGTTACACAATCCTGGATACCAACCTGTTCCATCATTTCCTCTTCCTGGCCCGCCTCTTCAAATACGGCAATACCGGCGCAGCACAGACCTTCGATGTGGTGATTCCGCAGGAGAAAGACACCGGCGCTCTGAAAATCAGCGAGTTGCAGAAAGAGACCCTTCTGATCAACGGCAAAAAGGTAGATACAACTCACCTGTTGGTTGATTCCGGGACAATGCGGATCCAGCTCTGGGTGGACGACAATCGCGTCCCACGCAAGATCGCAGTCCCTGAGAAGGGCATTGAAGTCGTACACAAGGACTGAGTGCAGGGATTCAGGACTACCCGGAAAAGTCCTTCAGGACGCGGATGATCGCCGGCTTCGGGTGCCGCTACTTCTGCTTCGGATTCACGAAGTCCCTCGGGTACACGCTTCCATAGGGGGAATACTTGCGGAGGACCAGCCAGTATCCTTCCTCGCTCCATACTTTTCCGTGATCCGGCGTGACGAATTCCATGACCCGCGTCTTGTAAGGCGGAAGAATCGCTTTGGCGCCGGCATGATACGGGATGCGCATGAAGCTGTCCTCGAACAGCCCTTTCGCCGATGCGAATGCGTCCTCGTTGGAAACCTTGTTCAATGACAACTTCCCAATGGTTTCGCCGTATTCCTTGGGGTGGATGCGCATGAACAGAGTCTTGAATGTCGTTCTCGCCGGATGCGCGCCCAGGACCTCCTTGAATTTGTCCTGGACCTGCTCCGGCGCCTGAAAGGTAACGCTCCCCTCGCCCAACATCATCACGACGGTGACTCCTTCCTCGGTCTTGCAGAGGGCCAGGAACCCCTTCGGAGAGTCGAACGATGTGAAATCTCCCCTGAAGCTCAGGTTGGCATATTCGTAAATCTCGTCCTTGCTGACCTGAACGTCATAGAACTTGCTGCCCTGCGAGTCCTGGGAAAGAAGAAAGGACGACCAAAGCACAATCATCAGGATCGCGATTTTCGAAAGATAGGTAAAACCATGTGCAGGCATCATCGAATCTGCCTCCTCGTCCGGCCGAAGGATCCGGCTGGAAGCGCCCAGCCGGGGAGGCCGGGAATTCTGGGAAAGCCAGCAATCAAATTAAAAATGCCCAATGTCAACTTGTGTCCAAGGTACTGAAAACGGCCGGTGGAGTAAAGCACAAACTGCGATGCCACCGCCGGCCCCGTTGGATTGCGGTTGACGTTGGTTCCTGGTGCGGAACGCCCGCGGGATGCGGAGGCAACGTATGAAGAAACGGCTGGAGCCGGGCTGCCGCAAACCCCAATAATCGGGTGGGATCAGCGGTAGTAGACTTTGCTGCGCAGGCGGGCGGGATCTCCCAGATACGATGGCAGGACACGGAGCAATTCTTCACAGCTGCCGGTTTCATCCACATCGATGAGGTTTAGATGTTTCCTGTGGGATGAAATAAATTGCGCGACAATCCCGGCCTCCCAGTCCTCGATTCCGGCCGGGTTCCGGCGCCGCCTGCCGAAGTAAACCGTCCGGATTCTCGTTGCGAGCTTCCTGGGCAAACTCCGCCCGAGTGGAACCGACATGCGGGCCGCGAACGCCCCTTCCCGGATCATGTAGATCTCAACCGCATCGCCGGCAGGCACGAGCAGCAGGAGATTGGCCTTGGTGCCGTATCGTCCCTTGCGTTCATGAATCTCGACCTGGAGGTTGATGGTCGGGCGGAAATCGCGGATCATGCGCATCTCGAGCAGCAGCGCCTCGATCTCGGTGGCGCAGGTGAGGACTTCGATGGAGTGGAGATGGCTGTGAATGCGCACCGCTTTGGCATCTTTCAGCGCCCGCCGGGTGAAATAGGAGCGTACGCGGCGGCGCAGGTTGTGCGATTTCCCGACATAGGTCACCTCTCCGGCCCTGTTCCTCATCAGATATACTCCCGGGGATTCCGGAAGGCCGGCCAATAGGTCGGGACCGAATGCGAACCTGCTGAAGTCAACCCTGGGACTCCCCTCGGCGATCCAGGCCTCGATGTCGGAAAGGTTCCCGCGACGCTCTGCGGGGACCAGTTCCAACAGGCTTGGGAATGCAGATGCCAGAAATCGGGCTGCAGCGGCCGGGCTTTCGGCATCCGGGAGCGCCAATCCGAGCAGAGAAGCCAGACCCTCCGGAGATTTCGGGGGCGAATGCGGAAATACGCGGCCGGCGAGCGCGTTCAGGTGCATCGAGTCGCCTTCCCATGCCGGGAGGCCGCACGAATGCAGCAGCGCGTTCCATCGTCGCAATTGGCTCCGGTCCCACACCAACAACAGGTGGTTTTCAGCCCGCCGCCGCGCTTCCCGCAGGAGTCCGCCGTCGAAGCAAACCGCAGCCGGTGTGCGCTCGAAGGGGAACGAGGCGCGGAGCGCCGGAACATGTATCGCCCCCTGGAAAATGAGGGGATGCGCCGCATTCCATCGCAGGGAAAGCGCCGCAACCTCGACGGCTGGCGGCGCGGCCCGGGCGGCGAGCAACCACAGGCCGTGTTGCCGGCGGAAACGCGGGTCTGATCCGAGTATGCCCTTCAGGACCCTGTCGGCCGCGGCCGCATTCGGGGAGAGGATGTTCAGGGCTTCACGCAGTATCTGTCCGGCCGGCATGGGCCTGCCCGCCTGCTCGAGGTATCCGGCAATCCTGTCATGCATTTGCTCACCCCCGGAAGTATATCATTGCAATTATGTTTGGAACTGGATTCATCGCTTCACGTAGAATGTAGAGCAGGAGAACCTTGCATCAGGAGGTGCAGACATGACTCTCGAAGCCCGTGGCGATCGAGCCGGAACCAGGCACGTGATCTCGTTTCTGGTAGTCTTATTGGTGCTTGGCCTGGGTATCGGCATAGGAACCGTGATTTCGAACCGGGTCGGGGCGATTGGTCCGGGGGACAGTCAGCTCAAGATTCAGAGCCCAAGCAATTCACCGGCTGGGGGCGTTGCGCTGTCGCTGTCTCAGGCGTTTGAAGAAGTAGCCAGGCGGCTCGGCCCGGCCGTGGTAAACATCAACACCGAAGAAGTTGTCCGGGTAGGCTCACGCTCGGGATCGGGAAGGAATCAACTTCCGGAGCAGTTCCGTCAGTTTTTCCCCGACGCGCCGCAGGAATTCACGCGAAGCAGCCTTGGATCCGGGGTCCTCGTGGATTCCAAAGGTTACATCATCACAAACAACCACGTGGTGAGCGGGGCCTCGAAAATCAGTGTGAGATTGAAGGACGGGAAAGAATTCCGGGCGCGCGTGATCGCGGGTGACCAGCTTTCCGACATCGCTGTCATCAAGATCGACGGCGAAGGCACGTTCCCCTATGCCACAATCGGAGACGCCAAAGCGATGAAGGTGGGGGACTGGGTCATGGCGGTCGGCAGCCCGTTCGGCCTGGAACAGACCGTCACCGCCGGCATCATTTCCGCCATCGGCCGGGTTTTTGAATCGGTGTCGAGCGGGGATGAACTGGCCATGCTGTTCAATGACTACCTTCAGACCGACGCGGCCATCAACCCGGGCAACAGCGGCGGGCCGCTGGTCAACCTGAACGGCGAGGTCGTCGGCATCAACAGCTTCATCAGCACCGCCTCTCGCGCCAGTGTCAACGCCGGCGTCGGATTTGCCGTGCCTTCCCATATTTTTGTCGACGTATACAACCAGATCCTGGGGAAGGGGAAGGTGAGCCGCGGGTGGCTGGGAGTGCTGATGAACACCGATTTTCCATTCACACCCGCGATGGCAGATTATTTCGGCGTCAAACAGGGGAGCGGCGTGCTGATCACGGGCCTGAGCGACGAAAAGGGGAATCTGTCGGAAAACTCACCCGCTGCAAAGGCCGGAATGAGAGCGGAGGACGTGGTCATCGAATTTGACGGCAAGAAAATCACTGGCGTGCAGGACCTCCGTCTCTCCGTGGCAAACACCCCGCCGGGGCGTAAAGTCAACGTGAAAGTCGTGCGCTTCGGAAAGGTTGTGGACCTTTCGGTGAACATCGGCGAGCGCCTTGCGGACGAAGCCGTGGATCAGGGATTCACTTTCGAGGAAAAGACCCAGCCGAAGTCCGAGATCGGACTCCGATTCGATAACATTCCCCAGCGAATTGCACGCGACCTGAATGTTACCGGCGGAGCGCTGGTGATCGCGGTCAGCCCCGGCAGCCTTGCCGAGGAAGCGGGCCTGCAGTCCCAGGATCAGGCCGGATTCGACATCATCGTGGCCGCCAACGGAAAGAAGATCGACGTGTCCCAGGATCTCCTCGAAATCTTCAAGCAATTGAAGAGCGGAGAATCCGTGGTGTTGAAACTCCTCCGCGTGCAGAGAGGGCCCGCCGGATACGGTCAGCCGAGCACCTTCTACACCAGCTTGACGAAGCCGTAGCGGGCTCGGGGTCCACACGGCCCGCATCCCGGAATTCCCCGGAGAGGACCGGCTGCCTTCAAACAGGGGGCAGCTGGTCTTTTTTT
>Ga0102851_10000474_pt1 | contig 20321 bp, 16 predicted proteins | sample Mud3Dept3metaG_FD_79558 | JGI IMG/M metagenome (GOLD analysis project Ga0102851, IMG submission 79558) | Freshwater wetland microbial communities from Ohio, USA, analyzing the effect of biotic and abiotic controls - Mud 3 Core 4 Depth 3... | ecosystem: Environmental > Aquatic > Freshwater >... | reverse complement strand
TTTTTGTTAATAATATTGTTGGTACCGGAGGACCTTTTGACATTGAGTGGATAAATGGCGCTACTGTGATTGAAACCTTAACAGTTGGTTCAGGCGGCTCATCTTATCAGAATGATCTCGTGGCCGGAAATTGGACAGTTTTAATAACCAACCAGGCTGGTTGCAACTGGTCACAAACTTTTACAATTACAGATCCGCAAGCAGTAGACATTGATTTCATTTCAAATGATCCGTCATGCTATGGATTTACTGATGGCTCATTCACGGTAAATCCTTCCGGTAGCAGCCCTTTCACTTTTACAATAACAAATTCAGTTGGAACTCAGTTAAACGCAGGAAATACAAATGCCGTCAATAACCTGGTGACAGGATGGTATTATGTAAATGTTATTGAAGGTTCCGGTTGCATCGGCGACGATTCAATTTTTATTGATCAACCGGGACAATTGGATATTGACCTCATCATTACACAACCTTTATGTTATGGGTTTCCAACAGGTGTTGCATTTGTTGACACGGTTTACAATCACGCAGGAAATTATAATACAGTGAGTTTTTTCTGGAATCCAAATCCTGCCGGCATTAACGGTATCGGCCAGGATTCATCTTCTCAATTGGGACCTGGAGACTATGCGTTAACTGTTAATGACATCGCAGGATGTTCCCGTGTGTTCGATTTTAATATTGCCTATCCTGATTCGCTTTATTTTATTCAGTTAGGATTTGATCCTGCATATTGTCGTTTATATCCTTACCAATCCGGTAATGGAGTAGTTTATGCCGCTGCATCAGGTGGCACGCCAGATTATACATACTTATGGACAGAATTAAACACGGGCGCAACTTCTCCGAATACAACATGGGGCGGACGAAATCCCGGTGATTATCAAATCGTAGCTACTGATGATAATGGCTGTACATTAACACAAACAATAACTGTTGATTCACTAAATCCGGTAGCAGACTTTGACGCAACTTCGGCTCAATTCACTGCCGGAACTTATGAAGGGACTGCTGTTGTTGATGTGCATTTTGTCAATCAATCAATGTATTTTGCTAACCCTAACGATCCAAATGCCGATACCACATTCTTTTGGCATTTTGGCTTTGCCGGACAGCCATGGGAATTAAGCGAGGATGTTTTTGAAACGTTCGATACGAGTTATTCTGTTGGTGGAGTTTACCCTGTCTGTCTTGTGGCTCTTAATAAAAATGGTTGCTCCGACACGCTTTGTAAAGATCTTATTATTTATGATCCTTTGGCCTTTACTCCTGTTAACGTTTTTACACCTGACGGAGACGATATAAATGATGGATTTTCATTTGTCTTTTATGCACGGGCTGTATCTGAATTTAATTGTGTAATTGTCAACCGATGGGGCCACAAAGTATTTGAAATGTCAGATATTGCAGATGTTTGGGATGGTAAAGACAGAAACGGCGATTTATGTACTGACGGTGTTTACTTCTATACTTACAATGGAACAGCAGATAATGGTTCCACCTTTGCCGGACAAGGAACCGTCCAGATAATCAATTCAAAATAAAAGCAATACTATATATGAATAACAGACGTGATTTTTTCAATTTTAAACCGAATTTAAGAACCGTCTTATTAATTCATAGCTGTGTATTATGGTCAGGATTTACACTTGCTCAGCTTAATGCAAACGGCGGTTACCTTATGGGAAACCAGGTTGAAGTTGGTATTCATAACCATGGGCACGAAGGAACATTTGATTTACCCGGATCAAATAGCCGCACCAATTCATCAACAGAAGTTTACCTGGGTTTTGTGGCTAATCCGCAAAATGATTCCTGGACAAATTACGATGGCGATTTTTTTACACCGGGTTCTCCTGAAAATGGCTTTGGTCTTGAAATTAATGGCATAAATTATAGCAACAATGGTTTTGATCCTATTGCATTTTTTGGAACACAATATGAAATTCCGGGGTCACTTAGCAATTATCAGCAAAATGGAGATTGCATAAGTGTTCAGTGGGACGGCTCAATTAATAACGTCGCAATAAAATTAATTTACTCACTTAACGTAACGCAACTTTATTATACAACCGAAGTAACAATTACAAATAACACAGGCGCAGCTTTGAGTGATGTTTATTATTACCGGAACCTTGATCCGGATAATAATGAAGAATTAAATTTTGACTATGCCACACAAAACACTATTGTGGCTCAACCTATACCCGGATGTGAAAAAGCGTTAGTATCTGCTACACAATCATCTCCCTGGAATTCGTACATTGGTTTAGCCGCAGTTGGTCCTGATTTCAGAGTTAGTTATGGTGGCTTTTCTAATCGGGATGCTTCTGATATCTGGAATGCAACCGGACTTACAGGAACAGTTGGAACAAGCAGTCTTGGTGACGAAGCAATCTCCCTGGCTTATAAAATTTCAACTCTTGCCGCGGGAGCGAGTGAGACATTTCAGTTTGGTGTAATTCTCGATCAAAATCAAATTGACGCTGCACTTGCAAGTTTTTATTTCTTTGATTATTCCGGAGGTGGAGGTGTCCCAACCTTCTGCGTTCCGCAAGTAGATACTGTTTTTACTTGTGCCGGAATTCCAACAACAATTTCTGTCGAGGGTCCAAATACCGCTGGTTATAATTGGGTGTGGACACCTGCAACAGATTTAAGTACAACTTCTGGTCCAGTTACCGAAGCTTCTCCAAATTTAACAACTACCTATACCGTTACAGGAACTGCCACAGGGGGCTGTATTTCCGGAGCAATTGTTAAACAAATTGTAGTTGATTTAAACGCCGGACCTGAAATAGAAATCATTGATCCCGGATCTCAATGTGGCACATTTGATCTCACCACGTTAGTTGTTAATGATTTGAACAATACACCAGGAACAGTAACTGAATTTTATGGCGTTGTCCCTGATAGCGCAGATCAAACTGTTGGAATCTGGCCAGGCAATTTTATGTCTTCAGGTGATAATGTTTATGTCATGATCGGTGATCCTGTGAGTGGTTGTTTTGCTGTTCAACAAGTTATTATTGATTTTGGAGGAACCGGTTCTGCAGGTCTCGATTCTACAAATGCTTTTTGTAATATTGCAGGAACTGTTATTGATCTTGATACTTATTTAACTACAGGACTTGGAGTAAATGGTGTCTGGTCTGAAACTACTGTTCCTGCTTCAGGACAATTCAATGTAACTTCTGCAATATTTAACACCAATAATTTAGCGGGTACTTATACGTTTGAATATTTTGTTGCAGGTGTTTCAGGATGTCCCGATGATGCGTCAGATTTTACAATTACTCTTTTTGCTCAGCCCATTGCTGATTTTGAATACATTGTTAATGGTCAGTCTTCCGCTAATGGATTAACAAGTGCCTGTATCAGTAACCCGATAAATTTCGACAATAATTCTACCGTAACAGGTGGCGGAGGCGTGATCACAGCTAATACCTGGGATTATGGAAATGGGAATGGTTCTACGGTAGCCAATCCGACTTATCAATATCCGGCAACCGGAACATATACAATTGAGTTAACGGTTGAAACGAACCAGGGATGCACTGATACATATTCAATGCCAATAACTATTACAACAGCCCCAACAATGTCAATCCTGACCGGAACACCATCCTGCTATGAATTTACAGATGGTTCTTTAACTGTTAATACAGCCGGAGGTGGACCATATACCTACATTATTACCAACAGTGTCGGAACACAAATCAATATGGCCAATACTAATACAGTTAATAACATTGGTACCGGCTGGTATTATTTAAATGTTGATGATGGGTCTGGCTGTGCCGGAATTGATTCTGTTTTTATTTCTCAACCAAACCAAATTGATATTGATCTGAACATTAGTCAACCGTTATGTTACGGCTACAATACAGGCCTCGCATTTGTTGATACCGTATATAATCATACCGGTAATTATGACGATGTCAGTTTCTTCTGGAATCCTAATCCGAATGGTCTCAATGGATTAGGTGAAGACTCGTGTGTGCAGTTAGGTCCGGGAAGTTATGCATTGACCATTAATGATGTAAGTGGATGTTCAAATGTTTTTGACTTTGTCATTGCATATCCTGATTCACTTTACTTTGTGCAGTTAGGTGTAGAACCTGCCTATTGCCGACAATTTTATTATCAGTCCGGAAACGGAGTTGTTTTTGCCGCTGCTTCCGGAGAAAATCCAAATTATTCTTATTTGTGGACAAACCTTACTACAGGCGCAACAACAAGTAACACAACATGGGGTGGTTTAAATCCGGGAGATTATCAAATTCTTGTTACAAATAATCAGGGCTGCACACTCACGGAAACTGTTACTGTTGATAGCCTTAATCCGCTGGCTGATTTTGAAATGAGTTCGGCGGATTTTACCACATTATATGAAGGTACTGCACCGGTTGATGTTCACTTTGTAAATCAGTCTTTATATTATGCAAATCCAAATGACCCTAATGCGGATACTACTTTCTTCTGGAATTTTAATTACGACAATTCTACCTGGATTATAAGTCACGATATAAATGAAACATATGACTCAACTTATTCAGAAGGCGGAGTTTATGATGTATGTCTTGTAGCAATTAATAAAAATGGTTGCAGTGATACACTTTGCAAAAAATTAATTATTTATGATCCGTTGCAATTCACACCTATCAATATTTTTACGCCTGACGGTGATGGAATAAATGACGAATTTACTTTTATAAATTTCGCAGATGCCGTTGCAGAATTCAATTGTGTCATCATTGATAGATGGGGTATTCAGATGTTTGAAATGACAAATATTTCTGACACATGGGATGGAAAGGATAAGAATGGAGACTTATGTACCGATGGTGTCTATTTTTATACTTACAGTGGAACGGCAGATAATGGTGATTCTTTTGAAGGCCAGGGTACAGTTCAAATTATTAACGGAAAATAGAAACACCGGTTATTTTGATTTGACGCAGGAATTTTCGTATTTTGTAAAATATTAAACCCAAATCAACAAAAAATATCATGGATTTGTATGAATCAAATAAAAAAAAAGGCTATCGCACTTGGGTTATTATTACTTTCTCAAGTTGGTTTTGGACAATTAACCTGTCCGCAATATAGTGTCACCGGCCCATCCTCTTCAGGTTATAATTTAACCCAGGATCCTGCTTGTGCTATTTGCGGTCCCGGTACAAACGCACCATGGGATGGTGCAGCCTGTTCAGGAACCCTTGTTCACACTGCCATTGCTCCAACAATGAGCATGACACTTGGTTTCTCTTCCGTCAACACAAATGATTTTGCTACAATTTCAATTGATGGCGGTGGTGTTATGAATATTGTCGGAACTAATTGCGGAGTTGCCGGAAATGTAATCGGGCCTTATCAATGCTCCGGACCTTATGGCGATGTTTTTATTACTGTAACTTCTACTCTTCCTTTCACAACAATAACGCTCGTTAATACGGGATGTTCTTCCGGTTGGGTTGCGGCTTGTCCGGGAGGTGTTCCCAATGCCGGTGCAGATGATCTCACAAATCCAATATGTTCAGGAACTACTGATCTTGATTTACTGCTTTCAGGAGCTGATGCCGGCGGAGTTTGGGATGAGACTACAACAAGCGGACAATTCACTCCGGGTACCGGTGTTTTTAATGTTTCCGGACTAACCCCCGGAACCTATGATTTTACTTATACTGTTACTTCCTGCGGAAATAGTGATGTGTCAAATTTTTCTGTTCAGGTTGGCGGCGGAGGTTCTGCAGGTGCTGACAATACTGCATCTCTTTGCGGTGGATCGATTCCTTCTTTAAATCTTAATACATTATTGTCCGGCGCAGATTCAGGTGGTGATTGGGCAGAAACTACATCATCAGGACAGTTCAATGCTACCACAGGTGTTTTAAATACTGTTGGCTTACCGGGTGGCACTTATAATTTTACTTACACACTTACCGGTGTTCCGCCTTGTCCTACAGATGTGGCAGATTTTTCTGTCACAATCGGACCCGGCCCGACAGCAGATTTTGATTATATAGTGAATGGTCAGAATTCTTCCGGCGGACCTATTAGTGCATGTATAAACAACCCGGTTACGTTTGACAATAATTCAACTGTTCCACCTCCCGGATCAATTACAATTAACACCTGGGATTTCGGAAATGGCGATGGTTCAGGATTACAAAATCCTCCAGCATATACTTATCCTGCAACGGGAACATATACAATTGAACTTACTGTTGAAACCGACGGCGGGTGCACGGATGTTTTTTCTATTCCAATCACTATCACGAATGGAACAACCATGAGCATAATTTCAAATGATCCGTCTTGTTATCAATTCTCTGACGGCTCATTGTCTATTAACACCGGCGGGGTTGGTCCATATACATTTCTTATCACTGATGCGGCAGGCAATTTATTAAATCCCGGAAATACAAATGCAGCAAATAATCTGGTATCAGGCTGGTATTATTTAGATGTCGATGATGGTTCAGGCTGCGCAGGTATTGATTCAGTTTTTATTGATCAGCCCGGTCAGTTAGATATTGACTTGAATATATTTCAACCGTTATGCTATGGGGTTAATTCCGGGCTCGCTATTGTTGATACTGTTTACAATTTTTCAGGAAATTATAATAACGTAGCTTATTTCTGGAATCCAAATCCTGCCGGATTAAATGGAATTGGAAAAGATTCATGCGCGCAACTTAGCCCGGGAGATTATGCATTAACTATCAATGATGAAAATGGTTGTTCGCGCGTTTTTGATTTTAATATTTCTTATCCTGATTCTCTTTATTTTATTCAGTTAGGATATGAACCCGCTTATTGCAGATTGTTTAGTTATCAATCCGGAAATGGCGTGGTTTATGCAGCTGCAGCTGGCGGAACGCCTGACTATAGTTACGGCTGGACCAATTTAGGAACAGGTGCCGCAAACGGAAGTACAACCTGGGGAGGATTAAATCCGGGATCTTATCTGATCACTGCAACTGATGATAACGGATGTATTATTACTGAAACAATTGAATTAGATTCTCTAAACCCAATTGCAGATTTTGATGTTACGTCTCCGCAATTCCTTGATCCTTTAGTTTATGAAGGAACCGCAATTGTTGACGTGCATTTTGTGAATCAGTCACTTTATTTTTCTAATCCGATTGATCCAAATACTGACACAACTTTTTTCTGGAATTTTAATTATGATAACTCTAACTGGGTAATTAGTCATGATTATTTTGAAACATTCGATACATCATACACTGTGGGTGGAACTTATACAGTTTGTTTAGTTGCTCTCAATAAAAATGGTTGTACAGATACCGCATGTGTTGATCTGATAATTTATGATATCACGTGTTTTGACGCGATCAATGTTTTCTCACCGGATGGTGATGGTATTAACGACGAGTTTACATTTGACTACCGCGCCTATGCCGTTACTGAATTCCATTGCGTGATTGTAGATCGCTGGGGTATTGAGCTATTCGAAATGAACTCGATCTCCGACAAATGGGATGGAAAAACCAAAAACGACAAGCTATGTCCTGATGGCGTGTACTTCTACAGTTATACCGGCACCGGCGATAATGGTACCGTTTTTCAAGGGCAAGGGTCAGTTCAGATCATTAACGGGAAATAATTATTTTTTTGAGAAATAGATCAAAGGCTGCCAATTGGTGGCCTTTGTTATTTATGACACTAATCATTTTGTTTTAGTTGTGAATTCAGAATTGGTATAATACCTTTGTACTAATCTTTCCCTTCATTATTTATAGCATGCAACTGTATAATAAACTAAGTGCGAAAGAAAGAGCAGACCTTATTGATAAAGCAGGTGTCAAGCGCTTGACTGTTTCTTTCTATCAGTACCATCAAATTCAGAATCCTGAAATTTTTAGAAATTTTCTTTTTGTTGAATGGAATAAACTTGACATTTTAGGAAGAACCTATATTGCCAGAGAAGGAATAAATGCGCAAATTTCTGTACCTGCTCCAAATTTTGAAAAGTTCAGAGAACAACTTTACGAGGTAACTTTTTTAAACGGAATAAGATTAAACGTTGCTATTGAGCACGACAATAAATCTTTTCTGAAATTAAAAGTGAAGGTTCGTGATAAAATTGTTTCGGATGGTTTGAATGATAAAACTTTTGACGTTACAAATATAGGCGTTCACTTAAGTGCAAAAAAATTCAACGAAATTGTTGAGGACAAAGACACTATTTTGATTGATATGCGCAATCATTACGAAAGTGAAATTGGACATTTTGAAAATGCGGTAACACCAGATGTGGATACATTCCGCGACTCGCTGGATTTAATTGCAGAACAAATAAAAGGGCACGAAGAAAATAAAAATATTGTAATGTACTGCACCGGCGGAATTCGTTGTGAAAAAGCAAGTGCCTATTATAAACACAAAGGTTTTAAAAGAGTTTTTCAACTTGAAGGTGGAATCATTGAATACGTTCGCCAGATCAAAGAAGAAAATTTAGAAAATAAATTCCACGGCAAAAATTTTGTTTTTGACGAACGCAAAGCCGAACGTGTTAGCGAACATATAGTTTCAAATTGTCATCAGTGCGGATCGCCGGCAGATGATCACGTAAACTGCGCTAATCAAGGTTGCCATCTTTTATTTATTCAATGCCCGGAGTGCAATAAAAAAATGGAAAGTTGTTGTTCGCAAGCGTGCATAGATATTATTCATTTACCCGAAGAAGAACAAAAAAAATGGCGCCAGGAAAATACGGTGAGCAATAAGATTTTTAAAAAAGGAAGATCGCCGATTTTGAAATATAAGAAATAGTTGAAGTGTTGAAAAGTTGAAGAGTTTTTTTTTAAATAAAGTCCCAGAAGGACGAAATACATTGTAGCCACGGATGAAATCCGTGGTGAAGGATGAAAATCAAATCCAAAGTCCCATAGGGACGAAACATTTTCCGGGCAAATTAAAAATCACCGACCAACAAGTTTAATTTTCAGGAACCATATTTGTTCCTTCATATTTTAATGTTCCATCCTTATTATACATATAAATGCAACAATGAATTGGCGTTCCACATTCTGCAGTATATTTAAAATGCGTGTTTAAATTTCCGTTTTCATAATATTCTTTGTAATCTATAAATATTCCATTTTCAACAGTTAGAACAAACCAGGTTTTTCCGCTTGGAAAATTTGATTTGTATTCTCCATTTAGGAGTTTAATACCATTTATTTCCAACGTATCGTTTCCTGGAAAAATAACGGGCGTTTTTTTGTGCCAATTGGCCCCATGTTATAATAATTGAATTTGCCTTTGTACATTGTATAATGGCAATGTGTTGCATCGGCGCTGTCTTTAACCTCTTCCAGATTATTATCTAAATAAACTATCCACCAGCCATACCGTTCGCCACTTGCATTAGTTCTATTCAATGTATCTGTTTGTGAAAAAGAAACAGCAGATGAAAAGAGAAAAATGGAACAAATAATAAAAGTGATATTAACTAAATTGCTTTTCATAATAATGGATGTATGATAATTGAAAAGGTAACCATAAATAATTTTGATTAAATAAAGGTAAAAGGATTTATTTGGACAATTTCTTAGAGACGTCGCGCTACGGCGTCTTTATTTGGAGTATTCTTTAGAGACGTTTATTGCATTACAAAGTTCTTTTTTCACGCATTTCGGTATTTCTTTAAATAATCCTGCGGAACCCAATTTCTTCCGTCATACTTGAGCATTCCGCTCTTGTCATATTCTTTCAGGCACATATGTATAGGTGCACCGCATGCTGCCGAGTAAATAAAGTGCAGGTGTAGCTGACCATCGGGGTAGTACTCCTTGTATTCTGTTGCAATGCCATTCTCAGCCGAGAGTACAGACTGAACATTTCCGCTTTGATAATTAGTTACATAATCTCCGCTTAATAAATTAAAATTACCGAGTTTCAGCGTATCACCTGCGGGAAATTGAAGCGGCGTTTTTTTTGATCCAAGTCCGCCTATCCCTAAACTATAATGGTAAAATTTTCCGGTGAAATAGTTATACATGCAGTGCGTTGCACCAACGCTATCCTCCAGCTGCTTTAAATTATCATCCAGGTAAACAATCCACCATCCAGTTTTTTCTCCTTCTTCGTTGATTCGGTTGAGCTGATTAATATCAGGATGGGCTAGAATTTCAGAACCGTCTTTTTCCCATTGTTTCCATTCACCGACCTTTTTATTGTGATCATATTGCCCTTCCTCTTTTTTTTGCCCATTAGTGTACCAGGAAATAATACCACCATGTAATATTGGACGTTCTCCTCCACCTTCATTAATGAAAAACTGATCTGCCTGCTGCCTCGGCTGGTTACCAATATAGGTTGTAGCAGTTACAAAAATAGTGTCGCCAATAACTCTTTTATTTGTTATAGAAGTAGAGTCGGAATAACTTCTCTCAAACCGCGAGGGAACTTCATCATTAATATCTTCATCATTCGGTTGATCGCGCATGTAATAATACTTCACCGCACCTGTTTTACTATACACGCGCTTACAATAAGTATGCGGTTCCTCAAAGAACCGGTTTGTAAAATTACAATACTCATGTAGTTGCCCGGATGAATAGAAATTTCTGTATGAAAAATATTCACCTTTATTAAAAACATGAATACTTTTTACATTACCATTTTTGTCTACGATTTTGTACTCTCCATTAAGTAGTTTTAATCCATCACTTTGTTCATTACCCTGAGAGAAAATTATTTTGTCTTTCCTGCGGCACAAATCAAACGGATAAATATCTTTTCCATGCTCATACCAGGTATACCTGGTATAAATTGCCCGGGCGCTATCACTCACCTCTTTTCCTTTAGCATTATAGTACACTGTCCAATTGCCGTCTTTTTTACCGTCACTGTCAAATTTATTGAGTGATTCTGTTTGTCCTTTGGTAATTGACATCATAAAAGCAACAGAAATAATAGTAAGAAGCGTTTTCATTTTACCGGAATTAATTATACTATAAATTGTTTATGGTACAAGTCGGAAAAGGTAACCTGACGGATTCAGAATAGTATAAAAAGTAATGATATTAATGCGTTTGGTTGCGGGTTGAACCCCTCAGTCCAATGGTTTATGATTTCTGTCCTTTGTTCGTTGCTCGCGGCGGACAACTCCCCTTATCACCTTCTCAGCCAGCTGGCGGATACGGCGATTGAGAGAAAAAAGCAGAGCAGCAAAAAAAAGAAAAAATTGGTAGGGGTCGTTCGCGGCCGACCTATTTGGATAGAGGTGTAGTTTTTAGTTTTCAAATCAGTCTATAAAAAATATAAGAAACGATTACCAAATAAAATTCCTTTATACTTCTCTTACAGAAATAATATGAATCGGACATGCTTTTGATGATTGAACTGCCGCTTCAAATAAAAGTTCATTGGCACGCACAGATGCAAATCCTTTTTTGTCGGTTGCTTTTAACAAAACAGCTTTCCCGTCCTTTTTTGACATTCGGAATAAATCGGGACATAGCTCCTGGCAGTAATTACAGCCAATGCATTTTTGTCGCTGAAGGGTAACAGTAATCATTTAATAATCATTCTTAATTAGCTTATAAAGCTTATCTGATTTGCGAATACGTTCATTAACCGGAATCGTAATTTCATCTCCTTTAACAGCCTTATCAACTTCTTTTTCATCAACCATTAAAGATAAAATTTCATGTTCAACAACTCCGGTAGTCGGACCGGTAATTAAAATTTTATCACCCAGATTAATATTTTGAGCTTCAATTTTGAATTGTGCAATTGCAACTTTCGGGAAATAATGAACAGCACTACCGATATAAACTCTTTTTTGTGTAGCCTTAGATCCATTGGTATTGTTAAATTCTCCAAGCTTCTGTCCCAAATAATATCCTGCCCAAAAATCACGGTTATATACACGTCTTAAGTCTTCTTTTAATGCTTCACCGAGTTTAATTGTATATTCTCCTTTTTCATAAGCGTCGATTGCTGTTCGATAATTCTCTGTAACCGCTTTTACATATTCCGGAGCACGGCCGCGGCCTTCTATTTTTAAAACAGCTATTCCGGAATCTAAAACCTGATCTAAAAAATCAATGGTACATAAATCTTTTGGTGACATGATGTATTCGTTATCGATTTCCAATTCAATCCCGGTTTCTTTGTCAATTACGGTATATGTTTTTCTGCAATTCTGAACACAAGCGCCACGATTTGCTGAAGCATTATTTGTATGCAAACTCATGTAACATTTTCCTGAAACTGCAACGCACAAAGCGCCGTGTGCAAAAATTTCGATTTCAATCAATTTTCCTTTCGGGCCTTTAATATTTTCTTTTTTTATTTGATCTGTTATTTTTTTTACCTGATTCAAACTTAGTTCGCGCGACAAAACCATCACATCAACAAAATGCGAATAAAATTTTACCGTTTCAATATTTGTCACATTTAACTGAGTTGAAATATGAACCTCAACCCCTTGTGAGAAAGCATAATTAATTACTGCCTGATCGGAAGCAATGATGGCCGTGATTTTATTTTTTTTACACGAATCAATAATCATTTTTATGAGTGAAAGATCGTGATCATATATAATTGTATTTAACGTCAAATAAGATTTTGTATTCTTTTTTGAACAGGCCTTTGAAATTTCCGGAAGATCTGCCAAAGTAAAATTGATGGACGATCTTGCCCGCATATTTAATTGATCGACTCCAAAATAAACTGAATCTGCACCGGCATTTAACGCAGCAGTCAATGATTCCCAATTCCCGGCCGGAGCCATCAATTCAACCTTATTCATAAACAGATTTCAATTTAAACGAACTTACAAATTACAGTAAAAAGCGATGTATAAAGCCTGACAAGAGTCAGTTTCCGGAAGAAATATCTCAATTATATTTCGAGATAAAACCGTATATTTGGGTTCAAAACCAACGAAAAATAATAATGGATAAGTTCGAAGCCGCCTTTAATGATATCATTGCAAAGGAGTTAAAAGTTGAGCCCCGTGACTGGATGCCTGAAAAATACAGGGAACATTTAATTCGCCAGGTTTCGCAACATGCGCATTCCGAAATTATTGGAATGCAGCCCGAGGGAAATTGGTTATTACGCGCTCCATCTCTAAGAGCTAAGCAGGTATTACTTGCTAAAATTCAGGACGAAGCTGGACATGGTTTATACTTATATTCTGTCGCAGAAACTTTAGGCGTATCGCGCCAGGAATTAGTTCAACAATTACACGACGGTAAAGCAAAATATTCGAGCATTTTTAACTACCCAACATTAACATGGGCCGATATGGGCGCTGTTGGCTGGCTGGTTGATGGCGCTGCGATTGTTAACCAGGTTTCATTGCAACGAACATCTTACGGACCTTATTCACGAGGTATGGTGAGAATTTGTAAGGAAGAAAGTTTTCATCAACGACAGGGTTACGAAATTATGATGCAAATGGCATTTGGTACTGCTGATCAAAAAGAAATGGCACAGGATGCATTGAATCGTTTTTGGTTTCCTTCTTTGATGATGTTTGGTCCGCACGATGCAGATTCTGCGCACTCCAGCCAGGCAATGAAGTGGAAAATAAAAATAGAATCGAACGATCATCTTCGTCAAAAATTTATTGACCATACTGTAAAACAGGCTGAATATTTAGGTTTAACTATTCCTGATCCGAATTGCAAATGGAACGAAGCTACCGGCCATTACGACCACAGCCCGTTTGACTGGAATGAATTCTGGAACGTAGTAAACGGTAACGGACCTTGTAACCAGGAACGTTTAGATCATCATAAAAAAGTACAGGCAGATAATAAATGGGTGCGTGATGCCGCTGTGGCTTATGCGTTAAAAACTGAAGCACAGGTAGCGTAATTAATTTTAGGATCAGATAAATAAAAATAAAAAAAATCGTGGTGTGGAAAAATAAAAAATTCACTTCATGACTAAAAAATAAAATATGGAACCGGGAGATAAAGTTTGGGAAGTATTTGTACAAAAAAAAGCAGGACTTCCATTTAAGCATGTTGGAAACGTACACGCTTATGATAAAAAAATGGCACTGCAAAATGCGCGCGATTTATACACGCGCCGTGGTGAAGGCAGAGAATTATGGGTTGTACCTGCAGATGCAATTGTATCTGTTCCGTTAGACGAAGCGGCAGCATTTTTTGATCCGGCTGATGATAAAGTATATCGTCATCCAACTTTTTATGATATACCAGCGAGTGTTGGACACATGTAAATTTTAGATTTTAGAAATGAAAATTACAATTGAAAATAGTGAAGCAAAATTCATAGTTCGTTTGGCAGATACTTCTGTTATTCTCGGTCAGCGTTTGGCGGAGATGTGCAGCAAAGGACCAACTCTTGAAGAAGATATTGCTCTCTCAAATATTTCGCTCGATCTCTTTGGACGCGCTGATGAATTGTACAAAATTGTTGCAAAATTGGACGGAGATAAATTTACCCCGGACGATTATGTTTTTCGCAGAAACGAACGCGAATATTACAACATTAAATTGGTTGAACAACCAAACGAAGATTTTGCTTACGTAATTGTAAGACAATTTTTGCATGACGTTTACGCGAAAGAAGCGTTTACACAATTACTAAATTCTGAAAATAAAGAACTCGCAGGACTTTCTGAAAAAGTTTTAAAAGAAATTCGTTACAGTTATATTCATTGCAAAGACTGGATAAACCGGCTTGGTTTGGGAACAGAAGAAAGTCATAAAAGAACCCAATCAGCCGTTGATCATTTAATGAAATACGTTGAAGAACTTTTTAATTTTGATGCGCTTGATAAAAAATATTTTGTTGACTGCGAAAAATTAAAAGCAACCTGGAACACAGAAGTTGATACGGTTTTAAGCGAATCTAATTTAAAACGCAACGCCGTAGCTCCTTTATCCATGCGTGATTTCAGAGATGGCTTTCATAGCGAGCACATTGGGCACTTGTTAAGCATTATGCAATATTTACCCCGGGCTTATCCGGATGCAAAATGGTAGAGCAAAAAGAATATGGCCACTTGTGGGAAATTTTAAAAGAAGTTCCCGATCCTGAAATTCCGGTTATTAATTTAGTTGAATTAGGCGTTATAAGAAAAATTGAAGAGCGCCCCGACCAGGATAAAATTATTGTCACCATTACTCCAACTTATACCGGCTGCCCCGCAAAAAAATTATTCAACGATTTAATTGTAGAAAAATTAAAAGAGCACGGTTATAATAACGTCGATATTATTTCTCAACTACACCCGGTTTGGACAACAGATTGGTTATCGGAAGAAACAAAAAACAAACTTTTAAAAGAAGGAATTTCTCCGCCAACTCCGGGAGATAAAATTATTACTTGCCCGCATTGTAAATCAGTAAATACAAAAGTGGTGAGCCAGTTTGGATCTACGCCTTGCCAGTCGCTTTATTCGTGCAATGATTGTAAGGAGCCGTTTAATTATTTTAAGTGTTATTAACCCCCTGACCCCTCAGTCCGCATTTTGCAATTTTCCTAATTTTTTACGTTTACCTATGCGGACAGCTCCCCTTATCACCTTCGCTAAAGCTATGGTGATTAAAAGAAAAAAGGGGAGCAGCTAATTTGTGAGTTGAGAGTTGAAAAAAATATTTTTCTCTTGCACAGAACACATCCGCGGCCTTCCCTCTTTGAAGAGGGATTGAGGGAGATGACATTCGGAAATTTTGAATTTTATTCCTCTGATTTCACAATCGCCCATCACTATAATAACAACCGTTTTTCCAGATTTCAACTTTTAATAAAATTCCGTCGATGTCATATTTATAAAGTTTGCCATCCCATATTTTACTTTCTTTAAATATTCCATCCATCCAAACTTCATCTTCTTTATTATAAATTTTGTTGTAACCATCGGGTAGAAATTTTTTGCCGTCTTTTAGAATTCCGGTTGAACCGTTTGGGCCACCATTACCACAAGGAATCTGCTTTAATAATTCAGTCGGATTTTTATGATGAGTCTCTGATACGATTACACCAGAAGAGTCATACAGAATCTCATCTTTTATATTTCCATTCTCATAATATCGTTTTGCAAGACCAACGGTGACCCCATTTATTTTTTCGTACTCAAATTGAACTACACCTCTGCCACTACTATCACAATTTCCGTCATAATAATATTTTCCGAAACCATGTTCAAGACCATCTTCATTAAAACTTTTTTCCCAACAGATACAACCGGATGGATAGTACATATAACTGACCCCAGGAACCGACGTAAAATATTTATACGGCTTTGGTTTTGTATTAGGGGAAAAGTCTCCGGACTCAATAATGTTTCCTCCTTTATCAAATTTTGTATAAGGTCCTTTTGGCCTGCCATTTTCAAAAGATCCTATTACTCGCGGAGTAATTCCATCAGTATGATAAATAATCCAAATTCCAACTTTTCTATCATCCAAATAATTCCCTTCCTCCATTTTTCCATCAGCAGGAAAGCCTTTCTCAGGCATATCTTTCCCATAAACAATCCAGTAACCTTGCCTTAAGCCATTAGCATCTCTTTGATTTAAAGTATCAGATTGTGCAAAAGAAATTTCACTTAAAAAAAGTAAAAGCAAAATCGGGAATATGATCTTTGGGTTAATCATCTAATCAATTTACAAAAAAAAGTGTAGGATGGATTTTACTTTAGATGCAGGTAAGGATTGGATCGACTAATCCAAATTATTTTAGTATGTAGTAAAAAGATAAACCACTTATGTTTAATAACTCCCGCACATTTCAACAATTTCTATCACGGATCTTCCTACATTTGAATTGAAAGCGAACAAAATGATTCAGACTAATATCAGTTTAAAACCCTACAATACCTTTGGCATTGATGTCATGGCATTGAATTTTGCGAATTTTAGTTCAGTGGAAGAACTGGCTTTGATTCTGCAAAATCCAATAACAAAATCTTTGCCTTTATTAATTCTTGGCGGCGGAAGTAATTTACTTCTGACAAAAGATTATGAGGGCCTTGTTTTAAAAAATGAATTACACGGAATTGATATCATTGAATCAAAAGATAATTCTGTTTTTGTAAAATCTGCCGCAGGCGAAATATGGCATGACCTTGTTTTATTCGCGATCAAAAATAATTTAGGCGGAATTGAAAATTTATCCTTGATTCCCGGAAGTGTTGGCGCAGCTCCAATGCAAAACATAGGTGCTTACGGTGTTGAAATAAAAGATGTTTTTCACGAACTTGAAGCGTATGAAATCGAAACCGGAAAAATAAAAAAATTCAGCCTGGAAGAATGCAATTTTGGTTACCGCGAAAGTGTTTTCAAACATCAGTTAAAAGGAAAGTTCATTGTAATAAGTGTGACATTGAAACTTACGAAAAATCCGGTTTTAAACACGTCGTATGGCGCAATTAATGACGAACTTCAAAAAAGAGGAATTTTATATCCTACGATTAAGGATGTAAGCGACGCTGTAATTTCAATTCGAAAAAGTAAATTACCCGACCCAAAAGAAATAGGAAATTCAGGAAGTTTTTTCAAAAATCCGGTTGTTACAAAAACCAAATTCCTTGAATTAAAAGAAAAATTTCCTGCTATCGTTAATTATCCGCTTGATGAAAATAATGTAAAACTTGCCGCCGGATGGCTGATAGAAAATGCCGGGTGGAAAGGAAAAACAATTGGTAATTACGGCGTGCATAAAAACCAGGCATTGGTTCTTGTTAATTATGGCGGCGCAAAAGGTGAGGATATTTATAATCTTTCAGAAGAAATTTTACAATCGGTTAAATCGCTTTATGGAGTTGAATTAGAGCGAGAGGTGAACGTGATTTGAAATTAATTCTTGTCGAAATTTTTTCAAATAAATCATCCACGAAAAATAAATTACCATGTCTAAAAACTTTAAGCCGTTTTAAGTTTTTCAAGACTCCTGCAGGAAAGCCTCCCTTCATTTGAATTTTTGTATTTTGAGATTGCTTAAACTTTATCAGTAAATTCGCTCACCTGATCTTTATCAAATGAAAAATGCCGCAGTCATTTTATTAAGCGTTTTAATCACCTTCGCAACCTTTTCAATGCATTTTGGCAAGCGCGCGGACAGCATGATCAATGATAAAAACAATATCATTTCAGAAGCAGATTTAGTTTATACTGTAGATCTTCATAAAACAGAAACCACTTTTTGCAGACGACCTTTTACTACATTTCTGATTGAATCTACTTCTACTGCATTTGATATTTCGATTGGACTTTCTTTTATTCTTGTCAATTTCTTTCTGCTTTGTTTAAGTGGATTATTACTTTTCAAACTATCAGAAGTTCTAGGTGCAAATAAAAAATATGCCACAATTAATATGGTCGTTTATTTTTTGTGTTTTTCGAATTTGTACGCGTTTTTTCCGCCGGTTTATACATATGATGAACCGTTGCAATTTTGCCTGATATTTCTGAGTTTTATTTTCTTTTTCAGGGAGAAATGGATTCTGTTTATTATCACTTTCACATTGAGTATAATTGCCAGGGAAAGCACCGTTATCTTGATTCCGGCGATTGCCTTTTTTCTATTGAGTATAAAAGATAGTACACCAATAAAATTTTTGTCGCCGACCAATCTCAAACGACTTCTTTTATTGATTATTCCATTTGTTCTTTACACAATTTTTCTGGCGATTTATATTAAGGTTTATAAACTTGAGGAAGCTATCAGCACTGATTTATCAGCACGATTTTCGGGATTTGAAATGAATTTCAGCAGTTCTGTCGCGTCATCTGAAACTATTATTTCCATGTTCGTAATTTTAGGCGTACCCTGTTATTTTACTTATTTTATTCTGAGAAACAGAATTGTCACTCAGAAACAAATGAAATTCATCAATGCTTTTTTGCTGACAGTTATTATCAACAGCATTATTGTGCTGCTCTTCACAAAAGCCAGGGAAGTTAGATTGTTTGCAATTCCACTCTTTTTTATCTGGCCAATTTTCAGTGAATTGTTCAGGGAAGAAATTAAAATTGTTTGCTCACCAAATCTTTACTTACAAATTTTTAAGCAATGGAAATATACACTCTTTTTCCTGTTCCTGAACTTTCTGAATTATATGATTTCCTTCAACCTCTATAAAACAACCGTTGGCGGCGATGATTATTTTAGCGAGTATTTATTCGTGCTACTTTTTATAATTATTGCTCATGTTTTTATAACGGATTTTCTACACAAAAAAAATTCTTCAGCTATTTTACTGAAGGATTCTTTACAAGGAAATTAATTCTCTTTTTTTTATTTTTTGGAATTTGAGATTTTGAATTTGAATTTGTTATTTGGAATCTAAGATTTTCCACGTACTTTTATCGAACAAAACAATTCCTATGAGCCAGGTAAGCGCGCAAAGCATCGAGAAATCAATAAACAAAATCGACACCCTTTCAGAAGAAGATCTCGATAAACTGATTGAATCATACGCAACCAAACAGCAGGACCTGGTGAATTACATTCTGCAAGCAGGACTGGAATACGAAAATGAGGACCTTGATGTTTATGGTGTTTATTATTTCGCCATTATTTACGATGCCTTTTTACAAGAAGGATTAGATCCAAAAGTAATTACAGAAGAAGATATTGATGAATTCCAGGAACCGTTTTTAGACGCTCTTGACGCGATTCATACTAATGAAAATTACGGCCCGATGCAAGAACTTATCGCGCAATTTAGTTTGCAGGAATTTATGGTCGCAGAAATTGATGCAAAAGACGAAGAAGGAGAAGAATTATCTGACGAAACAAAAACTCAACTTTTTATTGTGAGTACTGCTATCATAGGCTTGCTGAATGAAGCGACTTCAAAATAATTCTAACCTATCTATCTTAGTTAAACTGAATCAGGCAAACCTAAAATCCCAGGAAAATCAACTCCGTGAAACTCTGTGTAAACCTCTGTGTTAAAAATTTTTATACCTCCGCGCTTTTTGTTTGAACTACGCTGAAACCTTTTACTTAACTTTAATCAGGATTTAATAGACGATGACTCCAAAACAAATCATAGAAAAAATGATGGCCGCCGACAATATGAGTCAGTGGTTAGGAATTGAAGTATTAAATTTTGATCCAGGAACCGTTAGTGTAAGATTGACAGTACGCGAAGAAATGGTCAACGGTTTTGGCGTAACACATGGCGGAATAACATACTCTCTTGCGGACAGCGCTTTGGCATTTTCATCCAATTCTCACGGAATGCGTGCAATGTCAATCGAAACATCTATCTCACATTTAAAAAGTGTTCACGTCGGCGATATATTGACAGCGAAAACAACACAACTTTCTTTAACAAG
>Ga0102851_10000473_pt1 | contig 20325 bp, 17 predicted proteins | sample Mud3Dept3metaG_FD_79558 | JGI IMG/M metagenome (GOLD analysis project Ga0102851, IMG submission 79558) | Freshwater wetland microbial communities from Ohio, USA, analyzing the effect of biotic and abiotic controls - Mud 3 Core 4 Depth 3... | ecosystem: Environmental > Aquatic > Freshwater >... | reverse complement strand
CCGGCGTCGCCGCGATCACCGTCCCGTGCTACCTCTCGGCGCTGGTCGGCGGCTGGCTGCTCGGCTTCTCGCCCACGGCCTGCGCGCGCTGGCACGGCCGCGTCTTCCAGGCCTGGAGCCGCGCGCTCTGCCGCGTCCTGGCGGTGCGCGTCCGGGTCTCGGGGCCGCCGCCCGAGCCGCCCTTCGTGCTGGTCTCGAACCACGTCTCCTACCTCGACATCCTGGTGCTCGGCACGCGATTGCCGTGCGTCTTCGTGGCCAAGGCGGAGATCGACGACTGGCCGGTGTTCGGCGCCCTGTGCCGCGCCGTCAACACGATCTTCATCGACCGCACGAGCCGGCGCGACGTGACGCGCGTGATCGCCGAGATGGAGGGCATGCTCGCCGCCCGCCAGGGGATCGTGGTCTTCGCCGAGGGCACCTCCGGCGCCGGCCACGAGGTGCTGCCGTTCCGCTCGTCGCTGCTCGAGCTGCCGGCGCGTCTCGGCCACCCGGTGCAGTGGGCGGCGCTCTCCTATCGCGCCCCGGCGGGCGGCCCGCCCACCCACCTCGCGGTCACCTGGTGGGCCGACATGCCGCTCGGAGCGCACGTGCGCGCGCTGGCGCGCCTGGACCGGATCGAGGCCGAGATCGTGTTCGGCGCCGAGCCGGTCCACGACGAGGACCGCAAGCGGCTGACCGAGCGGCTCCACCGCGCGGTCGCGGGCGCCTTCGCGCCCATGGTCGGGAAGTCCGAGGTCGAGCGCCTGCTCGCCCTGCGCGAGACCGACCCGGCGGCCGTGCCGCCGATCCTGCGTCGACGCCCGGGGCCGGGCTGAGGCGCTCCGCGCGCCGTCGCGGGCCGGGCGGGGACCCTCCGGCCGCGACACGCGGCGCCCGGTCCGCTCAGGGCTCGCGCGCCAGGGTGACCATGGGGATCTTGCCCGGGGCGCTCCAGTGCTCGACGACGCGGAAGCCGTGCTTCTCGTAGAGGCGGATGGCGGGCAGGTTCTCCTCGCCGGTCGAGACCGTGACGCGGCGTGCGCCCACGATCTCGAGCACCCGGCGCAGCAGATCGGTGCCCAGGCCGCGGCGGAAGAGGCTGGGGTGCACGGTGAAGCCGGCGATGTGCGGCGCGTCGCCGTCGGCGCCCTCGAGCTCGGCGGCCGCGAGCAGGGTGTCGCGCTCGAGGAAGCCCACGAAGCGGCTCTCCGCGGCGCGGATCTCGGCCGCGGTGCGGCGCGCCGGCGGAAAGTCGTCGATGCCGAGCAGATCGCCCTCGACGCGGTACGCGGCGTTCGTCAGGCGGCGGATGCGCTCCGCTTCGGCGGGATTGCGGTGGTCGAGCTCGAGGTAGCGCAGGGGTCGCTCCAGACGAAAAACGCCCCGCCGACCGCGGGGCCGGCAGGGCGCATTCGCCGATCGGGGATCGGGCTTACGAGGCGCGAACGACGTTGCGGGCCTGGAGGCCCTTCTGGCCCTGCACCACCTCGAAGGTCACGCGGTCACCCTCGTTGAGGCTGCGATAGCCCTCGGAGAGGATGGCGGTGTGGTGGACGAAGACGTCCGGACCGTTCTCGCGCGTGATGAAGCCGTAGCCCTTCTCGTTGTTGAACCACTTGACGGTGCCCTGTTCGGTCATGCTTTTGCTCCTTGCTGCGGTGTTATGAGGCGCGACCGGTGCTGCCGGGCGCCGCCAGGGGCCGGAAGTGGCCCCGAAAGTCGATCATGGGGATGGGGTATTTGGGAGGGGGTGTTGGCCTTCTCACTGCTCAGACGCGGCGACTGTTTCACACTTTTCCGGAAAAGGGAAGCCCGGCTCCCGGGGGGTCCGGAGGGGGTCGGCGGCCGGCGCCCGGTCCCGGCGCCGGTCAGGGTTCCCATTCCAGGCGCAGATTGGGCACATAGGGCAGGAGCACCACGCGCAGGCGTCGCGTCCGGCCCGCTTCGAAGCGGCTGCGCAGCTCCCCGCGCGAGTCGATGCCCGCGCCGCGGTGGACGATGCGGATCTCGATCCGGCGCACGCCGGCGGCGACCGGAATCGAGGCGCGCACCTCGTCGCCCGAGAAGCGGTCGAGGAACCGGCGCGGCACGTTGAGGGGCGAGGTCCACGCCGTTGCGCCGTCCACCCGGACCGTGATCGAGGCGTTGCGGAGGCGGTTGGCGTGGCGCAGCTCGAGGGTCGCCATCGCGGCGGCGGGCCGAGCGGGCGACGGCGCGGGAGCCGCGCCAGGAGCCGCAGCCGACCGGCCCGCGGCCGCGGCGGTGCCGCCGTCGCCCTTCGCCGCCGTCTCTCCGGGGCCGCCCGCGAGGCCGGCGAGCCAGAAGGCCGCGGCGCCGACCAGCAGCAGAGCGGCCGCGAGCAGGCCGGCGCGGCGCGCGAGCGCCGAGGTCGCGAGTCGGCGCGGTGCCGGGCCGGCCGGGGCGGGGCTGCGGGCGGCGCCGGCGGGAGCGGCCTCGGCGGCGCTCGGCGCAGCGGCGCCGGGCGCGGAGGCACCGAGCAGCGCCTCGAGCGCGTCGGCCAGCTCGCGGCCGGTCTGGAAGCGGGCCTCGGGCCTCTTGTCGAGCGCACGCCGCACGATCGCCTCGAGCCCGGCCGGGGGCTCCTCGCCCGTCGGCGGCAGCGGGCTCGGCTCGACGAAGGCGATCTTGTAGGTGATGCCGGCGATCGAGTCGGCGTGGAAGGGCGCCTCGCCGGAGAGCATCTCGTAGAGGATCGCCCCGACCGCGAACAGGTCCGAGCGGCCGTCCACCGCGTCGCCGCGCACCTGCTCGGGCGACATGTAGTTGGGGGTGCCGAGCAGCTGGCCGGCCAGGGTGTGGGACTCGGCGACGAACTTGGCGATGCCGAAGTCCGAGACCTTGACGGTGTCGTCCTCGCCGATCAGCACGTTGGCCGGCTTGACGTCGCGGTGCACGATGCCGCGCTCGTGCGCGTGCGCGAGAGCGGCGGCGACGCGCGCCGCGATCTCGACCGCGCGCCGCCAGGGCAGCGGCTTCGTCTCGCGCAGGATCGCCGCCAGCGAGCGCCCGGCGACCCACTCCATGACCAGGTAGGGACGGCCGCTCGCAGCCTCGGTGTCGGCGTCGTAGAGCACCACGATGCCGGGGTGGTGGAGGCGCCCGGCGGCGCGCGCCTCGAGCAGGAAGCGCGTGCGCGCGTCGCCCCCGGCCTCCTCCTCCGCGGCCGGCGCGGCGATCAGCTTGAGCGCCACGCGCCGGTCGGTGTTCGGGTCGTGGGCGAGGAAGACCTCGCCCATCGAGCCGCGGCCGAGCCGGGAGACGATCTCGTAGCGGTCGATCCGCCCGGGCGCGGCGCGCTCCTCGGTGCCCAGCGCCAGCCCCGGCTGGAAGAGCGTCGACACCCCGGGGCTGCGCGCGCCGGCGCTCTCGCCGCCCTCCGTTGCGGGCCCCGGCCGCGCGCGCAGCCGGTGGCCGCATTCGGCGCAGACCAGGTCGAGCGGCGCGCGGAGCGCGTCGGGCAGCGCCGGCAGCGCGGCCCCGCAGGCAGGGCAGTGGAGATCCACGCGGCGATCCTAACCCCCGGTCCGGCGCCGAAGAGCGCCGGACCGGGGACCCGGAGGATGCGGGAGCGCCGGGACGAGCTGGCTCAGCGCTCGCGCTCGGGGTCCTCTTCGGGGCGGCGCGGCTCGTCGTCGCCCCGCTCGGGCGGCGTGCCCGCCAGGCGGGCGGCGCGCTCGACCAGGGTGGCGAGGTCGGCGACCTCGCGCTCGCGGCGGAAGTCGCGCGCGAGCTCGCGCGCCTCGGCGACGAGGTCGTGCCAGCCGCCCTCGCGCGCGTAGAAGCTCTGCTTGAGCCGCTCGGCGAGCTCGGCGGCGACCGCCGCGACGCGCAGGTCGCGGCTGGCGCCGGCGAACGAGCGCCCGAGGTCGGCGACCGCGAGATCCTGGTGGGCCTCGGCCACGCGTCCGCCGTCGACGCTCTTCCAGCGCAGCCGGAGCGTCGCCAGCCGGTCGGCGCCGGTCGCGCCGGGGGCGAGGCGGACCTCGTAGAGCGCGGTCACCGCGGTGCCGACCCCGACCTCGCCGGCGTCCACGCGGTCGTTGCGGAAGTCGCGGTCGGCGACGTCGCGGTTCTCGTAGCCGAGCAGGCGCCAGCGATCGACCGCGGCGGGCTCGAACTCGACCTGCACCTTGGCGTCCTTCGCCACCGTCTGGAGCGTGCCGGTCAAGTTCTCGACGAACACCTTGCGCGCCTCGTCGAGGGTGTCCACGTAGTGGTAGGCGCCGTCGCCCTGGTCGGCGAGCTGCTCCATCAGGGCGTCGTTGTAGTTGCCCATGCCGAAGCCGACCGCGGTCAGCTCGATGCCGCGCCGTGCCTCGCGCCCGATGCGCGCGAGGATCGACTCGGGGCCGGTGGCGCCGACGTTGGCGACCCCGTCGGAGCAGAGGATCAGGCGGTTGATCGCGCCCGCGCGGTAGCCGCGGTCGGCGAGGTCGTAGCCGAGGCGCAGCCCCTCCTCGGCGTTGGTCGAGCCCTCGGGCACGAGGCGCGCGACGGCGTCGCGGATCGCCTCGAGGTCGCGCGTGTGGGGGAGCAGGACGCGGCCGTTCGAGCCGTAGACGACCAGGCCGACGCGGTCCTCGGGCGCGAGCTCGTCGAGCAGCAGTCCGAGCGCGCGCTGGACCAGCCCGAGCCGGTTCTCCCGGTCCATCGAGCCCGAGACGTCGACCACGAAGGTGAGCACAGCCGGCTTTCTCTGCCAGGCGGCCACGTCGCGGGCGCGCACCGCGAAGCGGAGCAGGCGGTAGCGCTCGCCGGGCGCGAACGGCGAGGGCGCGCCCTCGGCGGTGAGGGTGAACTCGCCGCGCCGCGGCGCCGGATCCTCGTAGCGCTGGGCGTTGACGAACTCCTCGACCCGGATCGCCTCGGCCGGCGGCAGCGAGCCGCGCTCGAGGTAGGAGCGCGCGAGGGTGTAGGAGCCGGTGTCGACGTCGAGCGCGAAGGTCGACAGGCGGTCCTCGGCGCTGTCGACGAACGGGTTGACGCCGGTCGGCCGGAAGAACATGTCGCCCACCGGCCGGTCGAGCGGCTCGGCGCTGCCGCCGGTCGAGGGCGCGGCGGCGGGGGCGCGCCCGCCCACGTAGCCGAGGGAGCGGAGCTGCTCCTCGGATCCGCCTGACGGCGCGGCGGCGTCGGCCTCCCCGGCCACCCGCTTCTTGGCCAGCCGGGAACCCATCTCCGCGCGCGCCCGCTCCGGCTCGGCACCGCGCGCGGTCCGCGCGGAGGGGCCGGCCGGCGCGGCCGGAGCCGCGGTCGCCGTCTCGCGCGGCGCCGGCGCTTCGTTCGCGCGGCGCAGCTCCGCGTCGGCGGCGGCGGCGACAGCGGCCGCCGACCCGGCGACGTCCTCGCCGGCCTCGACCGTCTGGCGGCGTCCTTGCCCCAAAGACTCCATAGAAGAGGGGGTGGGGGCGGGCGCGGCGCCGGTGGCGAGGTCGAGGCGAGAATCCGCCTCGCCCTCGAACGGCGTCACAGTCGACTCCTCGACCCGCGGACGTCCCGGAGTCAGGCCCCTATCTGAGAGCTTCTCGTCTTTGGCCTCGGGCGCCACGACGGCTTCGCTCTCGGCGACCACCCTGGGCGACGTCTCCTGGAAGGCGCTGCGGGATTCGGCCTGTGCCGGAGGCGGCGGGGCTGCCTCGCCTTCGGCGTCCCCTGCGGGGCGGTTCAGGGTGCGGTAGGCGAGGGCGACGCCGACGGTGGCGATCGCGATCGTCGCGGCGAGGCGGAAGCCGGCCGTGGCGTGCCAGGGGCGGCGCGCTCCGGAGGCCCGGTGCGCGGCGTCGGTGCCGAGGTCGGCGGGGATCTCCTCGCGGATGCGGTCGAGCAGGCCGGCCGGCGGCGCGGGGGGCGTCGGAAGGTCGCGCAGCTCGCGCTCGAGCTCGCGGCGGTGGGTCCGGTTCAGGCGGTTCATCGGGTCCTCTCCTCGAGCGCCCCGGCGATCTGCCGGAAGGCTCTGGCCAGCCGCTTGCGGACGCCGACCGGGGTGATCCCCTCGGCGACGGCGATCTCGCGCACCGGCATCTCGCCCCAATAGTGCGCGGTGACCGCGAAGCGCAGGACGTCGGGCAGCGCGGCGACGGCGCGGCGCAGCCGCTCGTTGCGCTCGCGCCGCGCCGCCTCGAGCTCGGGGCCGGGCCCGGAATCGGCGGCAGCGGCTTCGAGCGCGGGGTCGATCGGCAGCACGAGCCGCGGCCGGCGCACGTTCTTCAGATGGGTGGTGAAGGCGATGCGGAAGAGCCAGGTCGAGAAGCGGCTCGCGCCCCGGAACTCGGGCAGGGCCCGCCACGCCTTTCGGTAGGTCTCCTGGACGAGGTCGGCGGCGGCGTCGGGGTCGCCGGTCATCCGGCAGCAGGCGGCGAAGAGCTTCTCGTAGCTCTCCGCCGCCAGCCGCTCGGCGGCGTCGCGCCGCCCGGCGCGCGCCGCCGCGACGAGGGCGGCCTCGTCTTCCGGCAGCGCCGCGCCGGGCGGGGAGTCGGGTGGCTCGGGCTCGGTCCGCATGGCATGGGCCCTCGCGAACGGGATCGTCATGCCCCCTTGGACCCGGAGGGGACCGGGGAGGAAACCGCCCGCGGGCGGGACGCTATCGCCCGGAGCGGCGGACCGGATTGCGCGTCGGCTTGCGCCGGGTCGCCGGCTTCGCCCGTGGCGCGGCGCCAGCCTCCGTCGTCGGCCGGCCGGGCTGGTACTTCCAGCTGTGCGTCTTGCCCTCGGCGAGCCACTCCAGGGTGGTGGCGATCCGTTTCGCCCTCGTCGCCTCGGTCTTCGCTTCGGCGATCCACTCGAGGTACTCGCGGCGGTGGCTGGGGCTGAGCGACTCGAAGGTCGCGCGGGCGCGGGCGTGCTTCGGCCGGGCGAGCGCGGTGGCGAGCTCGGCCGGCATCGGGATCGGTTCCCTGGCGTGCTTGCGCGGTGTCGGCAGGCGGATGCCGCTCTCGTTCAGGCGGGCGGCGACCCGGACCCAGCCCAGGATCTCGTCGTCGGGCGGCAGGTCGGCGCGCGAGCGGAGGCGCCCGAACTGGCCCATCGCGTCGTGCTCGGTCTCGCTGGTCAGCACCAGCGAGCCCTTCCAGAAGCCGAACGTGGCGTGCGCCTTGAACGCCGCCATGCCGGCCAGCATCCCCTTGTGCTCGAAATGCGGCGCGCCCCACTTGATCGTCTCCGCCACCTCCGGGCAGCCCCGGTGGACGAGCTCGCGCAGGTGCTCGAGGATCGGTCGTGCGAACTCGGCGGCGCTCGCGATGTAGGCGTCGACGCGGGGATCTCGCTTGCCCATGAAGGCCAGGACCTCCTCGGAACGGACGGAAGGCCTCCAGCCTAGCCGAGGCGGCGCCTCGGCTGTCAATCCTCGCTCATGCGGTGCGGGCCGTAGGCCTTGCGGCCGCCGCGCTGGAGCCGGCGGTCCTCGATCGTCGAGGCGAGCAACAGGCGGGCCATGTCGACCGCGCGGGCGGCGAGCTCGCGCGCGGCGTCGTGGAGATCGCTCGAGGCGCGCACCGCCGCCACGTTGCGCTCCATGTCCTCGGCGTCCCAGCCGCGCGAATGGGCGATGTAGGGGTACTGCGGGAAGACGCAGCCGACCTCGGCGAAGAAGCCGAGCATCTGGCCGGCGACCGCCTGGACGTTGTCCTGGCCGCCGGTGATCACGAAGGCGGCGACCTTGTTCTTGAGCAGGACCCGGTTGGCGAGCGTGATCTGGTTCTGGACGCAGTTCATGCGTTCGACCATCTTGTAGTAGAGCGCCGAGGCGGCCCCCCAGCGGATCGGCGTGGCGACCAGGATCACGTCCGCCCAGTGCACGATCGCCTCGTAGACGCGGTCGAGCTGATCCTCCGGGTCCATCTGGGTGATCGAGCAGGGCCAGGTGCAGGCGCGCGCGCTCTTCGAGTAGTAGCCCTCGCAGGCGCGGAACGAGAGGTCGTTGAGCCGGATCAGGCGGTGCTCGCACTCGAGCTCGCCGCCACAGTGCCCGAGCGCGGCGCCGAGCAGCTCGTCCGACGTGGAGAAGCGGGGCAGGTCGCGGTTCATCACCGTGGTCGAGATGCCGACCACGCGCACGGGCCCCGGCTCCCGCACCGGGCGGCGCGCGAGCGGGTGCGGCTCGTGCGGCTTCTTCGCGCGCCCGGAGACCGGCTCGGCCGAGACCTGGACGCGGCCGCCGGAGACGCGCACCGCGTGTGCGGGGACCTTGTCCGCCTCGAAGCCCGGCTCGCCCTCGCCCGTGGCGCGATGGAACTTCCAGCCGTGCCAGGGGCAGACCACGTAGTCGCCGTCCAGGCGGCCCTCTCCGAGCGGTCCGCCGACGTGGTTGCAGACGCCCGAGATCGCCGAGAACACGCCGTCGCGCCGGACCAGCGCGACCTTGGTGCGTCCGACCCGCACCTCGCGCACGGCGGGACCCGTGAGCAGCTCCGCCTCGCCGCCCACCTCCACCCATTCGTCGTGACTCATCGACACGCCTCCCGAGGATCGGGGCGATGCGCTCGAGGCCGCTCGCCCGGGTCGTTGGCTCGCACCGTCCGGTCTCGCGTCACGATGGATGCCGGGGCGGCCGCGCCGGGCTCAGACGAGGCGCTCGACGGTCCGGCGCAGATCGGCGAGGGCGGCGCGCAGCTCGGCCTCGCCGTCGAAGCTGAGCGTCCCGGCCGGCGAGGCACCGCCGGACGACCAGGCCCGCCCCACGGCGCGCAGGGCGGAGGTCACTTCGCGCAGCCTCGGGCCCGAGCCCTCCGGCAGCTCGTGGATCACGTGCTTGAGGTCCCCGAGCAGCGCCGCCAGGGTGCGCTCGCCCCGTGCGTGCTCGCCCAACATGGCGCGCATCCTCGCCGCCGCCGCCGCGATCGACTCGTCCACGCCCGGGCCCATGATCCCTCCCGCGCTCCCGTCCTCGAGACTCCGGAGTGCCGCCCCGAGGCTATACCAGGCCGCACGCGGGCGGACCCGGCGGGACTGGCGCGGAGACGTCACGCGGACGCCGCGCCCCGGCCGCCCGGCGCGCTAGGATTCGCGCCGCCCGCGGCGCCGCGGGCGGGGAGACCTGTCATGACGCAGCCGGTCCAGACGTCCCTGCCGGGCCTGCTCGACGAGCATCCGGAGCTGGCCGCGTATCCGACCGCCCGGGAGGGGTTGCCGCCGGGCGAGATCGTCGAGGGGAGCTACGCGGTCCGCTTCGCGCGCTCGGCGGGCGAGCTCGACGAGCTGCTGCGCCTGCGCTTCCGGGTCTTCAATCTCGAGCTCTCGGAGGGACTCGAGTCGTCCTGGCGCACCGGACGCGACTTCGACCGCTTCGACCCGCAGTGCCATCACCTGGTCGTCGAGCACCGGCCGAGCCGACGGCTGATCGGCACCTACCGGATCCAGACCACCGAGATGGCGCAGGCGGCGGACGGTTTCTACACCGGCTCGGAGTTCGATCTCTCGGCGCTGCCGGCGGAGATCCTCGCGCACGGAGTCGAGGTCGGGCGCGCCTGCATCGAGCGCGAGCACCGGTTGAGACCCGTCCTCTTCCTGCTCTGGAAAGGGCTTGCCCGCTACATGGCGCACAACCGCCGGCGCTGGCTGTTCGGTCCCTGCTCGCTGACCAGCCGTGACCCGTGGGACGGCAAGCGCGCCCTCGACCAGCTGGCCCGTCGCGAGCTGGTGCGCCACGACGTCGTGGTCGCGGCGCAGCCCGGATACGAATGCGTGTGGAGCGGCGAGGACCCGGCCCCGGAACGCGCCGCGGCGCTCGAGCTGCCGCCCCTGTTCGAGATCTACCTGCGCTTCGGCGGACGGGTCGCCGGCCCGCCGGTCCTCGACCGCGAGTTCGGCACCGTCGACTTCTTCGTGCTCTTCGACGTCGAGGCGTTGACGCCGCGCGCGCGCCGGCTCTTCTTCGGCTGAACCCCGCTACTTCGTCTGGTCGGAGTCGAGGGCCGCCAGCTCGACCCCGAGCTTGAACGAGATCTCGCCCTTGGCCTTGGTGTGCACCTCGAGGCGCAGCTCGCCGGCGCGGCTCGCGGCGCCGATCCAGCGGATGGCGCCGTCCTTGGGGCCGGCGCCGGGCGTCGGCTCGTCCTCGCCGGGCTGGAAGACGACCAGCGACGCCGAGTTGCCCTCGGTCATCAGCTGGATGTTGAGCATGCGGTCGGGGGGCGCCGTCCAGAGCACGACCCCGGGGCTGGCCGCGCTGGCCTTGCCCTCGACCAGCTTGCGCTTCTCGGCGCCGGCGAGCGCGACCTGGATCGGCGTGCGCGGCCCCGGCGGCACGGAAGGCTTGGCCTCGGCGACCTGGGTCTCGGTGTTGCCGGTCGAGCGCTCGGCGGTGGCTTGCGGATCACTGGCGCGCGCGCCGGCGGTGCCGAGGCAGAGACAGAGCGCGGAGACGAGCAGGGTACGCAGACGCATTCATCACCTCGTTGGGGATTCGGTCCGGGAGAGGATCCTAGCGGATCGGCGCCGGCGCCGCTCGCCGAGCAGGGCGAGCAGATCGCGCGCCGGCGTCGTGCGCACGCCGCGCGCGACGTTCTCGGCGCCGATCTCGAAGGCGAGCCGCCACTGGACGCGGAGCGTCCGCCAGGCGGCGAGCAGGCTCGCCCCCGGCTCGTAGATGTGGGTGGCTTCCGAGGTGACGCCGTTGACCTCGAGCACGGCGAGCCCGTGCCCGGCGCGGAACTCCTCGACCGAGGGCGCGCGCAGGTCGAAGCGGCCGAAGTAGAAGCCGTCGAGGGCGCGCGCGATCTCGTCGATGCGGCGCTCGAGCTCGGGGGTGGCGAGCGCGCGCCCGTCCCGGAACTCCGTGCCGCGACAGTGGTTGCCGACCTCGACCAGCGGCACGCGCACGCCGGGCGGGGGGACCTCGTCGAGACGGTCGGCGAGCCGCTCGAGGTGGATCGGCGCCTGGCAGACGGCGCGCTCGTCGGCGAGGATCAGCCGCTCGAGCGTCGAGCGCCCGTCGCCGGTCACGCCCGGAAACGCCTTGCAGGTGATCGAGAAGATCCTGCCCGCGGGCTCGGACGGCCGCCGCACGTAGAAGACGCCGAACTCCTCACCCGGCGCATACGCCTGGAGGATCGACTCGGGATCGGCCGCGCGTGCCCAGGCGTCGAGCGCCGCCGCGGAGCGCAGCACGGTGACGCCCTCGCCGCGCTCGCCGACGTCGGGCTTGCCGACCAGCGGGAGGCCGCAGCCGAGCTCGCCGGCCGCCCGGCGCGCGAGTGCGACGCGCTCGTCCTCGTCCTCGGGCAGGGAGAGCCGGACGAAGCGGGGGACCCGGCCGGTGCCGGCGAGCCCGCTCAGGATCGCGCTCTTCGACTCGAGCACGAAGCCGCCGGCGGGGATGCCCGGGTTGGCCGCGGTGAACAGGGTGAGGTGGCGGTGACGCAGGCCGAGCGCCAACACGTGGACGACCACCGGCAGGTTGAACAGCGCGAGCGGCCAGAACTCCCAGCGCGTGAGGCGCCGCCAGCGGGAGAGCAGGAGCCGGCGTCCGCGCCAGGTGAAGGCGGGGACGAGGAGGCGGACGACGAGCACCGCCGCGAGCGCGGCCGCCGCGGCGGCCGGCAGCGCCCAGGCCTCGAGCCGCTCGAGGCGGTCGAGCACCGCGCCGCCGGTCGCCGCAGAGAGCCCGACCAGGAGCGGCGTCCAGAGCCCGCCGGCGAGCAGCAGCGCAGCCGCGATCCTGAGGAACGGCGCCCGCAGGACGCCGGCCGCGACGAAGAGCGGCAGTCGACTGCCGGGCACGAAGCGCGAGAGCAGGACCACGGCAGGACCGCGCTTCGCGAACCAGCGCGCGCCGCGCTCGACCCGGTGCGGCGACACGAACCAGGCGAGCGGCGCGCGCGCGAGCGCGGTCCGGCCGAGCCAGCGCCCGGCGGCGACCAGCAGCAGGTCGCCGACGAAGATCCCGACCAGGCAGGCGAGCGTCGCGGTCGCGAAGCCGAGCCGTCCCTGCGCGACCAGCACTCCGGCGGCGACGCAGGTCAGGTCCTCGGAGACGAGCGTGGCGAGGGCCAGGCCCACGGCGAGCCCGAGCGGGGCGCCGCCGAGGGCGGCAGGAAGCGCCGCCGCGGCCTGCTCGACCGGACCGGCGCCGCTCATGACGCCGCCGGCACGAGCGCCAGGCGCAGGTCGAGCGCGGGCGCGAGCGAGCAGGGCGGGCCGCCGTGGTAGCGCAGCACCGCCTCGGCGGCGTCGATCTCCACCTCCGCGTAGCTGACGGTCCGGGCGTCGGCGCGGTGCATGCACACCGACCAGGCCGACGGCGCCGGATCGTGGCTGCGGTGGAAGGCGCGCTGGCGCTCGAGGTCCCAGGGGCGCGCGCCGGCGCGCGAGCGCTCCCAGAGCGCGCCCCGCTCGCGCGTGGCGCGCTCGTCGCCGAGCGCCGAGGAGCAGAGCAGGCCGGTGTCCGGGTCGAGCTCGCTCCACGCCAGGCTGTCGCCGTCCCAGGCGGCGAGCCGGGCGGCGCCGCCGGCGCCGGCGAAGGCGGCGAGCCGGAACGGCGGCAGGTCGGCGAGCGGCTCGCGCGCCAGCCGCGCCGCGATCTCCTCGATCGCGGCGGCCGGCGCGAGGCGCGGGATCAGCCCACCGCGGCTCGCCGGCCGTGCCGGCCGGCGCCCGGCGCTGGCGTTGAGCAGAGCGAGCACGAGACCGCGCTCGGTCGCGGCGAGCCAGGTGCCGTCGGCGCGCCCGTCGCGCGGCGCGAGGAAGCGCGTCAGCCCGCTGCGCTGGAGGACGGGTGGCGAGGCGGACTCACGGCCCCTCTCCTCGTCGCGGTTGAAGAGGAGGTGGAGAGCTCCGTCCCGCCTCAGCCAGGATGCGGTGCACATGCGGGCTGAGCCCTGCGGTGCTCGAGCGTCGAGGGGGCGACGCCGACGTCCGCGCCGGTCCCGATCCCGCGCTGGGCGAGCAGGAGGCCGATGAGCGCGAAGTGGTGGACCGTGTGCGAGAGCAGGAACTGCAGCTCGCGGCCGACGGTCGAACGGCTCCATTGTGCCGGCTCGCCGCCCGACCCGCACTCGAGTCGGACCTCGGCCGGCGCCTCGAGGTCGGCTCTGGCGAGCCGGCGCAGCTCTCCGGCGAGCTCCTCGATGCGCGCGAGCGCCGCGTCGCGATCGCGCTCGAGCGCCGGATCGCGCTCGCGCGCGTCGTAGTTCACCCGTCCCGAGGCGTGGCCGGCGAGGAAGCAGGAGTAGTGCTCGATCACGTGCCGGAAGTGGGGCCCGACCGGTGCGGCGCCGTCCGTCGCCTCACCGTAGCCGGCGTCCGGAAGGCGCCGGATCAGGTCGGACCCCTGCCGCAGCGCGTCGAGATTGGCGGTAACGACGCCCGAATCGGTGGCCATTCGAATTCCCTCTCGCGGTGGTCCGGAACGGCGGGTGACCTTGCCCGGGGCGGGTACCGACGACGGCGGATGATGTTCTCGCGGGTGGGCGCGGGTCAAGTCGGGGCCATCCCCCGCACGCCTCGGGGTCGGCTATCCTTGTGAATCGAGATGAACGTGTGCCGCGCGCTTCGGTCGCCTCCAGCGTGGGCCGCGATCTGCCTGGCGGTGGCCCTGGCCGGCCCGCTGCTCGGGAGTACGCAGGACCCCGCCGCCGCGGATGCGTCCCCGGCGGGCGCCGGGATCTACCGCGTCCGGATCGGCTCCATCCTCCATCCGATCGCGCGCGACCTGCTGGTCGAAACGCTCGAGCTCGCCGACCGCGAGCGGGCGGCCGCGGTGGTGGTCGAGATCGACACGCCCGGCGGCCTGCTGACCTCGACCCGCGAGATGACCACCGCGGTGCTGGGTGCGCGCACGCCGGTGGTGGTCTGGGTGGCGCCGGAGGGCGCCCAGGCTGCCTCCGCCGGCTTCTTCCTGCTCATGGCCGCGGACTTCGCGGTGATGGCTCCGGCCACCAACACCGGGGCCGCCCATCCGGTGGGCGGGCAGGGCGAGACGATCGAGGGCATCCTGGGCAAGAAGGTCGAGGAAGACGCGGCCGCCAACGTGCGCGCGCTCGCCGCGCGCCGCGGGCGCGACGTGGCGCTGGCGGAGAAGGCGGTGCTCGAGAGCCGCTCGTTCACCGCCGAGGAGGCGCTCGCGGCAAAGCTGATCGACCTCGTGGCCGCGGACCTCCCGGCGCTGGTCGCCGGGCTCGACGGCCGGACGTTCGAGAAGCCGCCGGGCGAGACGCGCCGGCTCGCCCTGGCCGGCGCCGTGGTGCGGGAGTTCTCGATGAACCCGGTGCAGCGCTTCCTGTCGGCGCTGCTGCACCCCAACGTCGCCTACATCCTCTTCCTGCTCGGCCTGTTCGGCCTCTACGCCGAGTTCACCCATCCCGGGGCGGTGCTGCCCGGGGTGGTCGGCGCCATCGCCCTCGTGCTCGCCCTCTACGCCTTCTCGGCGCTGCCGGTGCGCTTCGCGGGGATCGCGCTGATCCTGCTCGGCGTCGGCATGTTGATCGCGGAGATCAAGGTGACCAGCTACGGCATTCTGACCCTGGGCGGCATCGGCTCGCTGGTGCTCGGGTCGCTCATCCTCTACCGCTCGCCCGAGCCCGCGCTGCGCGTGAGCCTGGGCGTGATCGCCACGTTCGCCGGGTTCTTCCTGGTGGTGACGGTGTTCCTCGCCGTGCTCGCCCTGCGCAGCGCGCGGACTCCCGTGCGGGCCGGTGCCGAGGGGTTGATCGGCGCGCGGGCGACCGTGCGGGCGAGGCTCGATCCCGACGGCAAGGTGTTCCTGCAGGGGGAGTGGTGGAACGCCACGTCCGAGGTCCCGGCCGAGGTCGGCGCCGAAGTGGAAGTCGTCGGCGTCGACGGAATGACACTCTCCGTCCGCCCCGTCTCCGGGGCAAGGAGCTGAGACGATGATGTGGAAGTCCGTCCTGCCGATCCTCCTGCCGCTCGTCCTGATTCTCCTGTTCAAGTGGATCAACGTCTACAACGAGTACGAGAAGGCCGTCATCTACCGGCTCGGCCGACTCCTGCCGACTCCCAAGGGACCCGGCTTCTTCCTGATCTTCTGGCCCATCGACAAGGCGATCCGGATCACGATGCGGACGGTCGTGCTCGACGTTCCGCCGCAGGACGTGATCACGCGCGACAACGTCTCCGTCAAGGTGAACGCGGTCGTCTACTTCCGCGTTGTCGACCCGAATCGCGCCTTCAACTCGGTGGAGAACTACCTCTACGCCACCAGCCAGCTGTCGCAGACCACACTGCGCTCGGTGCTCGGCCAGGCCGACCTCGACGAGCTGCTCTCGGCGCGCGACAAGCTCAACGAGAGGCTGCAGGAGATCATCGACAAGCACACCGACCCGTGGGGCATCAAGGTCTCGATGGTCGAGGTCAAGCACGTCGACCTGCCCCAGGAGATGCAGCGCGCCATGGCGCGCCAGGCCGAGGCGGAGCGCGAGAAGCGTGCGAAGATCATTCACGCGCAGGGCGAGCTGGAGGCCTCGAAGGCGCTCGGCGAGGCGGCCCTGGTCATCTCGGAGAACCCGGTCACGCTCCAGCTGCGCTACCTGCAGACGCTGACCGAGATCGCCACCGAGAAGAACTCGACCATCATCTTCCCGCTGCCGATCGAGCTGATGAAGGCCTTTCTCATGAAGCCGACGCAGGGCTGAAGAACGAACCGAGGAGAACCGAGTGGAATCGACCGAGCCGCGCGAGCCGAGCTACTACGAGGTGGCGTTGACCCACCGGCAGGTGCTGGTGGCCTTCGTGGTGCTGCTGACCTGCCTGCTCGCCGCCTTCCTCTCGGGGGTCTGGGTGGGACGCGAGGCGGCGCCCGCGTCGCGCGTCGCCGCGGCGCCCGCGCCCGCCGCGGCGCCCGCGGCGCCGCCGATCGAGCAGCTGACGTTCTTCTCGGGCAAGGAGCCGGGGGCGCGCGGTCCGGCCAGGGCGGAGGCACCGGCTCCGAAGCCGGCCGCGCCGGCCGTGAAGGCCGCCGAGGATCCGGCCACCGAAACCATGCGCAAGACGCTCGAGGCGGAGATGGAGGCACACCGCGAGGTCGGTCCCGAGGCTGCGACGGCTCCCGTGGCGCCGCCGCTCGCGGCCGGCGAGCGGGTGCGCAAGGCGGGCGAGCCGGCGCCGCCGGCCACTGCGCGCACTGTCGACGCGGCAGCGACCCCTGCGGCCCCGGCGGTGCCCGCCCCGGCCCCGGCCGCCAAGCCCGCCGCACCGGCGCCGGCCGCGGCGGGATCGACCTGGATCCAGGTCTACTCCTCGACCAACGGCGCGCGCGCGCGGGAGATCGCCGACCAGCTGCGCAAGGCGCGCTTCCAGGTCGTGGTCGCGGAGGTCGCCAAGGACGGCCAGACCGCGTGGCGGGTGCGCGTGGGGCCCTACCCGACGCGCGCCAAGGCGGACGCCGCCGCAACCCGGCTGCGCCGCGAACAGAAGCTCGACACCTGGGTCACCGACTCGCCTTGACCGGCGGCCCCGCGCCTCGACCGGCCCGGCCGCACGGGAGCCCCGGCGGGTGCTGAGGGTCCCGCGCTGGCCCGCGCTCTGGGCGCTGGGCGGCGGGGTGGCCTGGGGGCTCTGCCACGCCGCGCGCCCGCTGCCCGGACTGTCGTTGGTCGCGCTGGCGCCGCTCGCGCTGGTGCTGGGCGCGCGCCGGCCGGGCCGGCTGGGCTGGCTGCACGGCATCGCGTCGTGGGCGGTGGCGGTGCCCTGGATCGTGCCCACGATCACCACCTACGGACAGCTGCCGGGCTGGGTCGGCGGCCTCGCGCTGCTCCTGCTCGCCGCGATCCTGGGCGCCTACGACGCCGCCTTCGCCGCGCTCGGCGCGCGGCTCTGGCGGCGCGGCGGCGCGCTCTCGATCGCCGCGCTGCCCGCGCTCTGGGTCGCGCTCGAGGCGCTGCGCGCGCAGCTGCTGAGCGGCTTTCCGTGGAACCTCGCCGCTTACGCGTGGACCGACCTGCCGGGCGCCCTGCCGCTCGCGTCGTGGCTCGGCGCCTGGGGGGTCTCGGCGCTCGTGCTGGCGCCGAGCCTCGGGCTCGCCCGCGCCTGGGCGCGGCGTTCCTGGGTGCCGCTCGCGCTCGGCGTGCTGCTCCCGGCTGCGCTGCTGCCGGTGGCCGCGCGCGGTCTCGGCGCCGCGGCGGGCCCGGCCGGCGACGGCGGCCGGGTGCCGCTCGCGATCGTGCAGCCGGACACGCCGAACCGCCCCTGGTTCGACGCCGCCGCCAACGAGGCCGACTACCGCCGCCTGCTCGCCCTGACCGATGCCGCCTGCGCGCCCGGCCGTCTCGTCCTGTGGCCGGAGAGCGCAGCCTGGCCGCGCGACTGGCAGGACGATCCGCGCCTGCGCGCGGACGTCGCGGGCTTCGCGACGCGCGGCTGTCCGGTGCTGTTCAATTCGCCGTATGCGGCGGGCGAGGCAACCTACAACTCGGTGCTGCTGGCGGGCGCCGGGGGCGAGGGCGAGCCGCAGCGCGCGGACAAGCGCCACCTGGTGCCGTTCGGCGAGTACGTGCCGCTGCGCCGGGTGCTGCCGTTCCTGGGCAAGATCGCGCGCTCGATCGGGGACTTCTCGGCCGCGGACCGCATCGCGCTGCTCGACTGGGGCGGCCAGCGCCTCGGCGTCGCGGTCTGCTTCGAGGTGATCTTCCCGGGCGAGACCGCCGCGCTGGTGCGCGCGGGCGCGACGCTGCTCGCCACCGTCACCAACGACGCCTGGTACGGCGACACCGCGGCGCCGCGCCAGCACCTGCGGGCGGCCCGCTTCCGCGCCGCCGAGAACCGGCGCTGGCTGGCGCGCGCCGCGATCACCGGCATCTCGGCCCTGGTGCGCCCCGACGGCTCGCTCGCCGCCGAGCTCGAGGTCGGCGGCCGCGGCACCCTGCTGGTCGAGGCCGCCGGCCGCACCGACCGCACCCCCTACTCGCGCGCGCCCTGGCTGGTGCCGGCGCTCGCGACGCTGGTGGCGGCGGGCGGCCTGGCGAAAGCGGGCAGGAGCCGGGCGCGGGACCGGACCGGGCTCACGCTGCCCGGGAACGGCCGCTAGGGCTCGAGGATCCGGGCCCGGCCGTCGGGGCCGAGCACGGCGACGGTCGGTCGGCCCGGGGCGGAGGCGCCCGGTTTACGGCCGATCCGGAAGCGGAAGTGGAGCCGCGCCGAGGCCGGGGCGCCCACGCGCCGGGCCAGCGTCGGCGCGCGCTCGAACGCTGCGCTGTCGAAGATCGAGCGCTCGCCGTCGAAGACCAAGACGCTCACGGGGCCCGCGCCGAGGCGGTGGTGCCACGCCCAGCCCTGGACCTCGATGCCGTCCGCTTGCTCGCGCCAGCCGAGGAGCTGGCCGTCGATCGCGTCGGAGGCGACCGGGAAGAGACGTCCGTCGCTGAACTCGACGGCGGCCGGCCTGCCGTCGCTCCCCGAGCGCAAGTAGCGCAGGAACCCGAGCTCGGACGCCGCTTGGCCGCCGCCCACGCCGATCACCTGGAGGCCGGTGCGCTCGATCTCCGGGAGCCGACTCGCCGCGATCGGGATCTCGAAGGCGGTCGGCACGGCGGAGCCGGTCAGTCCGAGCACCGCGTTGACGTCTTCGCGGACCCCCTCCGTGACGCCGTTGGCCACCAGCCGCCCGCGATGGAAGACGAGCACCTCGCGCGGCGGCGCCTTGTGCTCGAGATCGTAGGCCCAGCCGGTCACGAGCATCAGGGCGCCGTTGCGCCGCAGGTCGAAGAATCCGGCGACCGCACCGGGGCGGACCGGCGTCTCGGCCTCCCCTCGGCGCACCGCCACGGTCCGGCCGCGCTCGCCGACGACCAGCTCGGCGAGCGCCATTGTGCTTTCCTCGTCGGCGAAGCGGACCATCTGCAACGGCGATCCTGGCCGGAGTTCGAAGATCTCGACCGTGCGCGATCCGGGGCCCAGGTCCGACTCCGGCACGAGCACCCCGAAGCGGTTCTCGCCTGCCGCGACGTCGGCGTGGGTGGTCGCGACCACCTTCCCGTCGAGAGCGACCGCGACGTCGCAGCAGCCCGCCCCGGCGCGCGCCGGCCGGATGGTGCCGGAGATCCACGCCGGCGCGAAGAGGCTCGTGGCGTCGGTCTCCGGGGGCAGGGCCTGTGCATCGAGGCGGACGGTGCCGGCGACGTCCGGGGCCACCGGCAGCGCAGAGAGGAGTCGGCCGACCGGCGACGAGGGCGGCTGCCGCAGGACGATCCGGGCCGGCGGCCCGCCCTCGGTCGCGACGCGCTCGTGCTTGAGGCGCAGCCGCTCCTCGACCAGCCGGTCGAGATCGGGCCGCACCGCGTAGCGGCCCCGGCGGGCGCTCGCCACGAGATCCGGCGCCGGGTCCGGCTCGGAGGCGAACAGCGAGCGCCGATCGAGGTCCCACGGCGGACGTGCGCCGATCTCGTCGAGGATGGTCGGCAGCACGTCGAGGGTGGACACGCGACGGGTGACGACTTCGCCGCGCCTCTGTCCCGGGCGCTTCACGATCAGCGGCACGGGCAGGATGTCGGGGTCGTTGGTACCGGTCAGCATGCGGCGCGAGTCCCCGGCCCGGAAGCTCGTGCCGTGGTCGGCGACGAAGACGACGAGAGAGCGGTCGTAGAGCCCCGTCTCCTCGAGTTGGTGCACGAGATCGCCGACGCGGCGGTCGAGATACTGGGCCTGGAGCAGATAGCGCTGGTAGGCCTCGAGCGCGTAGGACTCCCGCTCGTCCCAGATCTCGTTGTCGAGCAGGCCGCGCACCCGGTTGCGCGGCGGCAGGTAGCGCCGGCCGGAGGGCAAGAACTCCCAGGGCGTGTGGGGCAGGAGCACGTGCCAGAAGTAGAGCGCCTGGTCGCGCGCGGGATCCAGAGACTCGAGCAGACGGTCGAACTGCGCTGCGCGATCGCTGCGGAGCGCTTCCAGCGCTTCGGCGTTGCGCGCATCGACGGAGAGCTCGGCCGCGCCCCCACTGTCGAAACCGGCCCAGCGGCCCGAGAGAGTGGGCAGGCCCGTACGCCAGGCCGGGGGCAGCAGGAGATGCCGGTAGACGACGAACAGGTCGCTCGCGAGCGGACCCAGATCCTCGACGGTGAGGCGAGCGGGTGAGTCGCGCTGCGCCAGTCGAGTGATGGGCTCGTTCGCCCAGATCCGGTAGTCGGGCAGGGCCGAGAAGAGGTTCTGCGGGTGATCGCGGGCGGTGGGCAAAGATCCGGAGCGCGGGAACCGCCCGGTGAGCATCGCCGGCACGGCGACCTCGGTGAGGTCGGAGACGGTAAGGGCGCGGGAGAACCAGGTCGCTCCGGCGGCGAGCTGCGCCAGATTCGGGAAGGCGCGGGCGTCGAGCCGCCCGGACTCGTCGAGCAGGTCGGTCGAGGTGAGCTCGTCCGCGACCAGCAGGACGATCGGCGTTCT
>Ga0102851_10000472_pt1 | contig 20342 bp, 18 predicted proteins | sample Mud3Dept3metaG_FD_79558 | JGI IMG/M metagenome (GOLD analysis project Ga0102851, IMG submission 79558) | Freshwater wetland microbial communities from Ohio, USA, analyzing the effect of biotic and abiotic controls - Mud 3 Core 4 Depth 3... | ecosystem: Environmental > Aquatic > Freshwater >... | reverse complement strand
TTATGCGCTGCAACTGTTCAATGAAAAATCTCAGCTTGAGCAGAGAGAGCGCTGGTTAAAAGATCACCAGAAAATTCTGGCAGCCAATCGAGTGCAGCGCTTCGCCTTTGCTGAAATTCTGCACCCTAGAGAAAAAGACAAAGAGAAAATCAAGGAAGATTTGCGTAACATGTGCCTGGTGTGGAGCTCGCTGTGGCGGGATATCTTTATGCGGGCAACCGGCGCCAAAATCCCAGTGATTAACACTGACCAGGAAGAAACCATCGATACACTGGCGGCAGAGTTTGACCCAGAAACTGCCTGGTGCACATTCCAGTTGCTGGAGCGCACCTTGCGATTATTGGAAACCAATGTTAACACTCGCCTGGCAATCGAGGTATTGCTGTTGGATTTGCCGCAAAACGCAGTAAAATAAAGCGTTTCCGCTAAAAGAAGTCTCGAGGGGTATTATGAAGCAAGTTGGGCATGGAATTTACTACGAGGATTCGTTCTCGGGCGTCACTCTAGGGGCATTGGTGTACCCCCAGGGGATCATTGCTATTGACGCACCGCTGCGGGCAGAGGACGCCCGCACCTGGCGCTCAATGCTGATCAACCAACGCGGCTGGCCAAACCGGCTGCTGGTCAACCTGGATGCGCATCCCGACCGTACTTTAGGGGCGCGCGCCCTGGAGAGCACTATCCTCTCACACCAGAAGACGGCACAGATATTCCAAAACAGACCGACCATCTTCAAGGGTCTCAGCACAGAGAGCGGCGCCACCTGGGAATCCCACACGGATACCATCGGCGTCCGCTGGGCGATTCCGGATATTACTTTCAGCGAACGGATGATCCTGCACCTGGGCGGTCCCGACGTCATCCTTGAGCACCACCCGGGATGCACTCCAGAAACGATCTGGGTGATCATCCCGCAAGACCGCGTGGTGTTTGTGGGGGACACTGTAGTCATCGACCAACCTCCATTCTTCGCCACTGCCGATCTGGAAGCATGGCTAGAGCAATTGGACTTGCTCCAAACGACTTTTCGCGATTACGTCATCATCAGCGGGCGAGGCGGACCGGTCGAAAAGGAAGACATTCGCTCTCAGCAACGGATCATTGAGTACGTCCACAAAGGCATGGAGCGCCTGGCGCGCAACAATTCCCCGCCCGAAGCGACAGAGAAGCTAGTACAACCCATCCTGACCAAGTTCTTCGTCTCTGAACTGCACCAGCAACTCCATGTGCAACGCCTGCGTTATGGTTTGCACCAAGGCTATTTACGGCGCTATCGTTCTGCGCCCCCTGTTGAACCAACGCCGCCTGAGACTATTGAGCAACCTTGAACCATGGATATGCTTATTCCCATCGATAATAAATCCCCATGACAACATCACCCTACCAACCTATCTATGAACTCACCCGCGGCGAGACTGTAGAATCCATCCACTGCGGGGCAGTGGCTGTGGTTGAGGCGCGCGGCAGGCTGGTTGCCTGGTATGGCAATCCAGACGCGATAACATTCCTGCGCTCAACCGCCAAGCCTTTTCAAGCTTTGCCGTTTATCACCCACGGCGGGCAAGATTACTATGAGCTTACCCCACGCGAAATCGCCTTGATGTGCGCCTCTCACTCCGGCACCGACGAGCATGTGGCAGTTGCACAGTCAATTCAGAACAAAACTGGAGTGACTGAAGCCGACTTAATGTGCGGAACGCACTACCCCATGCACGAGCCAACAGCAACAGCCTTGCGTACGCGCGACGAAAAACCGACCTCTAACCGGCATAACTGCTCAGGAAAGCACACTGGGATGCTGGCCTTTGAGCGTATGGTGTATCCCGATGCACTCCAGGCCTCCTTGCCCTATATTGATTTCTCCCACCCAGTGCAAGAGGAAATCCTGCAGGCGTTTACCGAGATGTGCGCCTTACAGCCCTCTCAGGTGGCGCTGGGGGTAGATGGCTGTTCAGCGCCGAATTTCGCGGTGCCCTTACGCAATGCAGCCCTGGCATACGCCCGCCTGTGTGACCCCGGAATAGGAGGTGTGCTCCCGCAAGAACGAGCTGACGCTTGCCGCACCATCGCGCAAGCGATGATGGCCTGCCCAGACATGGTTGGCGGGCCTGACCGGTTCGATACACTGCTGATGGAGATCGGTCAGGGGCGTATCCTGGCAAAAGGCGGGGCGGAAGGCTATCAGGGGATCGGCTTAATGCCTGGAGCATTAGGAGAAGGCTCGCCGGCGCTAGGCATCACGATCAAGATCGGCGACGGTGACGCCCGGGACAAAGCGGCTTCAGCCGTAACTCTGGAGGTCTTACGCCAGCTGCAAGCGCTATCGCCGCAGGAGATAGAAGAACTGAGCGAGTTTGGACCGGTTCTGCCTTTATACAACTGGCGTAAGGTCCAGACCGGTCAAGGTTATCCCACCTTCACCCTGCATAGGGCAGATTAAACAGCCGGCAGCGCCGACTCGGATTTTATCCCATACTCAGGATAAAATCTGGGCCACCCAATGGATATGGAATCCAAAGAACGCGCCCTGGCTGTATACCAGCGGCTTCTCGACTTTTATGGCTACCCTGTGTGGCGCCAGCCTCTGCCGCCATTGGATGAGCTGGTCTCGACCATCCTATCCCAGAACACCAACGACGCCAACCGCGATCGCGCTTTCCACGCTTTGCAAGAGCGCTTCCCTACCTGGGAAGCTGTGCGTGATGCAAATGAAATAGAGGTGATCGAGGCTATCCGCCCTGCTGGCCTGGCTAACCAGAAGGGGCCGCGCATCCAGCAAGTTTTGCGCCAGATCACTGCCCAGCGCGGGGAATTAAACCTGGACTTCCTGGCAGATTTGCCCCCCGAGGAAGCGACCCAATGGCTGATGCAGTTCAAGGGGGTGGGGCCAAAAACCGCCGCCATCGTTTTGCAGTTTTCTCTCTCCAAGCCGGCCTTTCCAGTCGATACACACATCTATCGGGTGAGCGGACGCCTTGGGCTACGCCCGGCCAAAGCCAGCGCAGAGCAGGCTCACCAACTCCTGGCGCAAATCTTTCCCTCAGAGGCTTACTATGCTGCGCACCTCAACCTGATTCGCCTGGGACGCGAGATTTGCCAGGCGCGCCGCCCGCGTTGCGAGGCTTGCCCGCTGAACGACCTGTGCGCCTTTTACCTGGGAATCAGTTTTTAATGAAGGATAATGTCATATTGCTTGTCACATCTTACATGAGTAAGATCACTTGTGACTCATGATTTAATTCCATAAACGAAGCCTGGATAATTCGGTATGATATACATCAGAAGAGCGCATAAGGATCATCCCAGTGCTCATCGCTGTTTCCTCCTTTGGCGAAAGCCTCCGCCTGGCGAACACCTGGCGGAGGCTGACTTTAAAGGGCTTTAACGGGGGTCAACTCACCGGATTATGGTCTCATGAGGCTAAATGCCCGTTCATCTCATCATTATAAGCTAGAGGATGGTTAGAGTTCTATAAATATCACCCCAAACTCTTGACTCTGAACGCTGGAAACATATACAATAATAGGTGATATGAAACGCATCACACAAAAATTAACGATTGTTGTGGTGCTGGCTTTTACAATCTTTGCCTGTCAATCACCTGCTGGCGCGCCCCCCGAGCTTCCAACCCCGGACAACATCCTCCCTGCTTCGACCCCATCCATTCACTTGACTTCACCTGCCATGCTTGCAGAACAAGCAACCCCGGTGATTGTCCCGGTTTCCCTTGCCTCACTCACCTCCGAGCAGACCCTGGCTGAGCTCTACACGCGCGTCCACCCAGGCATTGTCGCTATCCGGGTGCTGACCTTCACTGGCAGATCGCTGGGCTCCGGCTTCGTCTTGGACAAGGACGGGCATATCCTCACCAACTACCATGTCATTGAGAGCGATGCTGTAGTGGAAGTTGCCTTTCCTTCCGGGACAAAGGCGCGCGGCAAGGTGATCGGCCTTGACTCTACCTCCGACCTGGCTGTGATCAAGGTAGACCTACCCCCCGATGAGCTACACCCACTGCCGATTGGGGATTCGGACCAGGTGCAGATCGGGGAGCTTGTTGTGGCCATCGGCAATCCTTTCGGCCTGGAAGGGACCATGACTACCGGCATTATCTCCGGATTAGGCCGGGCGCTCAACGGGTATCATACCAATTCCGACAGCTCGGCCTTTATCGTCCCGGACATCATCCAGACCGATGCAGCGATCAACCCGGGGAACTCCGGAGGACCTTTGCTCAACCTGAATGGCGAGGTGATCGGCGTTAACGAGTCCATCCTTACCAGAGGCATGGATCGTGCCAACTCTGGGGTTGGCTTTGCCATTTCGGCTAACCTCTTCAAGCGCATCGTCCCCGAGCTAATCGCGAAAGGCAGCTATGACTACCCCTACCTGGGCATCTCCGCCATTGAGGAGCTGACTCTGTTTGAGCAAGAAACGCTCAGCCTATCGCGCCCCACAGGTGTATATATCACCAAAGTTGAGCCAGATAGTCCCGCGGCGCGCGGCGAGCTGCAAACCGGCGAGCGCAATTCGGGCATCCCAGGGGTGAATGCCGGCGGGGATTTGATTATAGCTATTGATGGCCAGCCAGTGAAAACCTATAGCGACCTGGTGGCTTATCTGATTAAGTATAAGAGTCCCGGCGAGGTGGTCGTTTTGACCGTCTTGCGCGGAGATGAAGAGATAAACTTAGAACTGACCCTCGGCCGGCGCCCGGATTAATAAGCGCCAGCCCAAACTCATCTTTTCCAGGAGGATGCCATGTTAACCGACCGTGATGTACGTGATCTCTTGAACTACCAGGCAGAACACCCTGTGCTCAGTGTGTACCTGAACACCGACCCAGCGGAAGGCAACGCAGACGCCCACAAGCTGCGCCTGCGTAGCATGCTCAAGGAAATCAATTTACCCCAGGACGAAGAGGCGGTGATGCGCTATTTTGACCACGAGCATGAGTGGAGTGGGCGCAGCGTAGCCGTGTTCTCTTGTGCTCCACAGAATTTTCTCAACGCCTACCCATTGGCAGTGCCTATCCGTAGCCGAGTGAGCGCTGGCAACCGGCCATACGTCAAGCCATTGGCAGACTTGCTCGATACCTACGGAGGGTACGGCGTGGTGCTGGTTGACAAGCAGGGAGCGCGCCTGTTCTATTTCCATTTGGGCGAATTACGCGAGCAAGAGGGCATGATAGGCGAAACAGTGCGCCGCACCAAGCGCGGCGGCGGCTCCCAGGCAACGGGGCGGCGGGGAGGCACAGCAGGACAGACCAACTACGAAGATGAGGTCGCTGAGCGTAATATCAAGGAGGCAGCTAGCTACGCAGTGCGCTTCTTCAGCGACAATAATGTCCGGCGAATATTAATAGGCGGGACTGACAACAACGTAGCGCTCTTTCGCGGCCAGCTACCCAAAGCCTGGCAAAGCCTAGTGGTAGGTTCCTTCCCCATCAGCATGGTAGCCAGCCAAAACGAAGTGTTGGAGCGGGCAATGCAGATTGGAATGGAAGCGGAATATAGGCGTGAAGCTCACCTGACTAAAACCGTCGTCACCAATGCGGCCAAGCTGCGCGGCGGTGTGGTTGACCTGCCAGATACTCTGCGGGCAATGCATGAAGGCCGGGTGCAGACGCTACTTATCCGCGACGGCTTCCGGGCGCCTGGCTATCGCTGCCAAAGCTGCGGGTATCTCTCGGCAGCCGAGATGGAAGCCTGTCCATTTTGTGGCGGCAAGTTCGAGAAAATCACGGACGCTGTCGACCTGGCTGTTCGCCAGGTGATGCAGTCGGGCGGCGAGGTGGAAGTGCTGCATAAAGATCAGGCTATTCAAGGGTTTGACCAGATCGGGGCATTGTTGAGATACTAAACAATCCCTCTCATCCATCACTCCTGCCCATCTCCCTTCTTCCAAAAAAAGAAGGGAGATGTTTTTTATGATGCCAGGATAATCAAATAGGGCGACTCTGATGAGTAAGGCGAGCGGTCGAAATCGCCATAGGTTTCGAGCAAGGTGAACCCCTGTCGGTGCATTTCGTCCAAGTAAGCCTGGGCGGGGAGCAGGGCATGGCGGCTGTGCAGAGTCTGGCGCTCCACCCGCCCATCCGGCAAGAGGTGGTCGTAATGCCAGTACATGCTGACATGCTTGTAAGAGCGCTGCCAGTTGCTGCTCACCTGCACCGGCTCCCCGTCGACCGGGTGGGGGAAGACCTCCTCGACTTCAGGCTCGGTGGAGCGAGGCAGGCTGCGCAAGATGCTTGGGTTGGGCAGGCTGGCTGCGAAGACACCATCCCGGCGCAGGTGACGGCGGACGCAGGCCAAGGTGGAGCAGCGCTCGCCTTCCAAAAGGGTGGAATAGGTGTTGCAGGGCAACAAGATCAGGCCAAAGTGCTGTTCCAGGTGAAAGCAAGTCATGTCAGCCTGGAAGATGCCCACTTTTGGACGCACTTGCGGGGTCAGGTTAGCCTGCAAGGCGGTCAGCATATCGCCGTCGCGATCCAGGCCGTAGACCTGGAAGCCCTGACTTGCCAGGCAGAGCGCAACACGGCCAGTGCCGCAGCCCAATTCCAGTATAGGGCCAGGATGTTGCCCAGCCAGCTCTTCCCAAAAGGGCAGATCTTCGCTGTGCTGGCTATGGTGGACGTGATAGAGAAGGTTTATTTCCTTGACGAGCATGCGTACTTCGCATTATACTCATAGAGTTCGGGGTGTAGCGCAGTTCGGTAGCGCACCGCGTTTGGGACGCGGGGGTCGGCGGTTCGAGTCCGCCCGCCCCGACAGTCTGTCAATAGACCTCACAGGTTGTAAAAACCTGTGAGGTCTTTAGGAGTAGAGGAGGGTTTGGTATGGCAAAAACGAAATTCGATGGTGTCGTCGAAGCAGTGCATTATACACCCCTCAGGCAGGTGGAATGGGTGCGCGCCTATCTGCGCCGCGGGATGGTGTTTACCGATCGCCTGCTGGTCGACCGCCAGTCATTGGTCGAGCACCTGAAATCCGGAAAAAAGCTCATGGCCGGGAAAAGACTGCCACTGATGGGGGGCACCTTTGAAGTAACGCACCCACTACGCTTGATCGAGCAAGATGGCAGGGATGTGCTTGTGGTTGGGGATGAACAGGCTGAACACGATTATCTGGAAGGGGTGCCGGTGATATAATCTCCCCCCGACCTCCTTCCCTTAAGGGAGGGGATGAAGGGAAAAAGTGATCAATCTGGTGGTATTCTCTCTTTAAGCCTGAGCAATCCTTGTCAGATATCTTTCTCTCCATCATCATCCCAGCGTATAACGAAGAGCTCCGCCTGCCCACAACGCTAGAGCAGGTGTCCGATTTCCTGCAAAGACAACCCTATCCCAGCGAAATCCTGGTGGTCGAGAACGGCAGCCAGGATTGCACCTGGCAGGTAGCGCAGCAATTCGCCGCCTCACATGCCCAAGTTCGCGTCTTACACGAGGCGCAGCGCGGCAAGGGGTTAGCAGTAAAACGCGGCATGCTAGAGGCGCGGGGCGAATATCGCTTCATGTGCGACGCCGACCTGTCAATGCCCATCGGCGAGACGGAGCGCTTCCTGCCACCCGTCCTTGCGGATTTCGACGTGGCAATCGCTTCGCGCGAGGCGCCAGGGGCATCGCGCTACGCTGAGCCGCTCTACCGCCACCTGGGAGGGCGGGCGATCAACACCACCATCCGCCTGCTGGCTTTGCCCGGTTTGCAAGACACGCAGTGCGGTTTCAAGTGCTTTCACGGTGAAGTGGCGGATGATTTGTTCCGGTGCCAGACCATGACCGGCTGGTCGTTCGATATTGAGCTGCTCTACATCGCACGCCTGCGTGGCTACCGCGTGGTCGAGGTCCCCATCCCATGGTATTTCAACCCAGAGAGCAAGCTGAGTGTGGTGAGGGATGCGCTGCGCATGGTGCTGGACATCCTGGTTATCCGGCGCCACGCAAGGCGCGGCCTGTACCAGGTCAAGCAGACCGCCAGCAGCCAGGTAGCTCAAAACGGCTATGCCTCCAAAGATTGATCCCAGCCTGCTGCCATCTGCGCCAGACCTGCAATTCGAGATGCAGCTCTGGGAGGCAGGCATACGCGGTGTGGCAGGTATCGACGAAGCCGGACGCGGAGCCCTGGCCGGGCCAGTGGCGGCAGCCGCGGTGGTCTTGCCAATCGAGGCAAGCCTGCCCCAAATCCTGAGCGGCGTGCGCGACTCGAAGCAGATGAGCCCATCAGCACGGTCTTATTGGGCTGAGAAGATCAAAGAAACCGCTATGGAATGGGCGGTTGGTTGGGCGTCGCACATTGAAATCGACACCCTGGGCATCCTGCCAGCAACGTTGCTGGCTATTGAACGAGCTATCGCCGGGCTGGACACCCCCCCCGAGCATTTGTTGCTGGATTATATCCGGCTGCCGGAATGCGCCGTTCCACAGACAGCACTGGTGAAAGGCGACAGGCGCGCTTTGAGCATTGCTGCCGCCTCAGTGCTGGCTAAGACCTGGCGGGACGCCCTGATGCGCCAGCTAGACCTGGAATACCCTGGCTACGCTTTCGCCAGCAACAAGGGCTATGGCACGCTGGCTCACCGCCAAGCGTTGGGGAGACTGGGAAGCAGTCCCATACATCGTAAGAGTTTTCAAATAAGATGATTTGGGGCTGCAAAGCAGCCCCAAATCATCTTACATCACTAAAACCAGTCCCGCTTCCAAAAGACGTAAGCGGCAGTCAGGCTGATCAGGAAGGAAATGCCCAGGATGAGCACGAAAGCCGCGGGGTGGCTTTCAAAGGGCAGGTGGACATTCATGCCAAACAGGCTAGCGACGAGGGTAGGCAGGCTGAGCATGATGGTGACTGAAGCCAGGAACTTCATGACCACATTGAGGTTATTGGAAATGATCGAGGCAAAAGCGTCCATCATGCTGCTGAGGATGTTGCTGGTGATGTTGGTCATTTCAATCGCCTGCTGGTTCTCGGTGATGACATCTTCCAGCAGGTCTTCGTCCTCAGGGTAGGTGCGGAATAACTGGCTGCGCTGCAGGCGCTCCATCATCAGCTCGTTGGACTTGAGAGCGGTGGTGAAATAGGTGAGGCTCTTCTGGTACTTGAGCAGCTCGAGCACCTCTTTATTGCGAGTGGAAAGCTGGAGCTGATCTTCCAGGGCGTCGACGATCTTGGTGATGTGACGCAGGTAAGTCAAATACTTGGTGGCAGTGCTGAGCAAGATGTAGAGCACGAAGCGCAGGCGCTTGCCAGTGGACAGGCTGCGCACACGACCTGCGATCAGCTCCTGTATGATTTCGTTGTCACGCTTGCAAACAGTGACGATGTATTGGGAAGTTAGGATAATGCCGAGGGGGATGGTGGTATAGGGGATGTCGACGGTCTCGCCCTGGAACAACGGGATGCGCAAAACGATAAGCAACTCGCCGTTCTCGCGCTCGGTGCGGGCGCGCTCGTCAAGATCAAGAGGGTAGGTCAGGTAGTCATGGGGGATGGACAACGCCTGGAGCTGGGCAATTTCATCCGGGGAGGGGTTAACGACATTAATCCAGCAGCCGCTGAGCGGCTCTGCCAAACGCGTCAAACCATTCTCAGTGTTCTTGAAGATAGCGATCATGGATGGCTCCTTTCAACAGGCAAACTGCCGTGTGATTCAAAAAGTCACGGAGGCTCTTTCGAGCTACTGAGGGGATCCTCCTGGGAGGGGTTTCCCGTGTCATTCATGGTTACAATCCTTTTTGAGTAAAAAAGCTTCTATTCGTTATCTATCTATCCGTCTAAAAATCAAACTTCCCAAAAAGCGGCTTTGTTTGGAGGCAGCCAGTTTTCGGGAAGCGTGAAAAGCACAACAAGCGCGCAGGCGAATCCCTAGAGCAGGACCTCCATCCGAAAGCTGCGTTGGGGGGCGTTGGTGTGCCTGGGGACGGGGGTGCGCCGGCACAGGCTGTGAATCCACGCCTCCTGGTGGAGCGGTGTGGTTGAAAAGTGCTTGATGACCAACACACTCATATAGATGAATAAGGGTATTTCATCCATCGTTAGTTGCGTTAATTATAAGCCCTTTTGTGCCGATTTGCTCAGAGAATATGGGGTGAAAAGGGGGTGATTTTTCCCGGTGCGAGGAGGTGAATTGAGGGGAGAAATGGTTAGGGGCTATGGTGTGGCTAGGGTTTTTGCAGTTTTCGTTTCTGTTGCTGCTCCAGCTCTTGCTGCTCTTGTTGGCGCAGTTTTCTTTTCTGTTCCTGTTGCAGCTCCAGTTCTTGCCGCTCTTGTTGCTGCAATTTTCTTTTCTGCTCCTGTTGCTGTTCCAGTCTTTCTTGCTCCTCCTGCTGCGGTTTTTTCTTCTGTTCTTGCTGCTGTTCCAGCTTTTGCTGCTCCTCTCGTTGAAGTTTTCTTTCCTGTTCCTGTTGCTGCGCCAGCTTTAGCTGTTCTTGTTGGCGCTGTTTTCTTTCGTATTCCTGTTGTTGCTCCAGTTTCCCTTGCTGCTCTTTCTGCAGTATTCTTTTCTCTTCCTGTTGTTGCTGTATCTTTTGCTGCCGCTCTTGATGTTGCTCCAGTTTTTCCTGCTGTTCCGGTGACTGTTTCTCGACCATCTTGTTTTCCTTTTATAACACAAGTCCTGTCTACGCTCCACACAAACTCTAACTCGAAATACAATATGCCTTTATTATATTGCAGTTTTTCAGCAATATCTTTTAACACTCGTCATCGAAGCTATCCCCTGTTTTGCTCCAGCAACTTGGCGAGATGTTCGGAGGGTGTTGAGGTTCCAACTGGGATCTGGCAGGGATTGGGTGGAATGGTTTATGGTGCGGTAAGTTGAAGAACCGAGTCCATCGCTTGACCCCGTTATCAGGCAGAATGGCAAGGGGATCGAAATCAGCGCGATTCATAACTACCTCACCTACGTCCCGGCGTTAGCCGCCGGTTTCTCGGTCGACAACAGTCGCACCCTTATGAACACCTTCTTTGATGCGACCTGCATCTAAACGGAGACGGTGACCAAGGAAGAAAAGCACAAGACCAATTAGAGTATTATAGATCTAAATCACCTACATTGTCGTATATAAAAGGTGTAAGCTAAATATACCATTTAGGAGAAAGAACATGAACAGCAAATCTCTTGACACAATTTTCAGAAAGCCAGTCCATGCGATCAATGCACTGCTTTTGTGCGCGTTATTTCTTGCAGCTTGTGCGCCAGTTGTTGCCGCCAATCCTGCGCCGACAGCAACGATCGCTCCCACCCCAGTCGCAGCTAATGAAGCGACCATTAGCGTTGCTACCGATGCCAAACTAGGCAATATCCTGGTGGGGGATAATGGCATGACCCTGTATGTCTTCACCAAGGATGAGCCGAACCAGAGCAACTGCAACTCCAATTGCCTGGCGAAATGGCCGCCACTGCTCACCCAGGGGAATCCCAAACTGGGTGAAGGGGTTGACGCTTCCTTGATCGGGACAGCATCACTGGCTGATGGCTCGAAGATCGTTACTTACAACAAGATGCCGCTGTATTACTGGTATGAGGATGCAAAAGCGGGCGATACCGACGGTCAGGGCGTTGGTGGTGTCTGGTTCGTGATCTCCCCCGATGGGAAAGTGGTTGGCAATGAGGTCCCCGCAGCTGCTCCTGCAACAGCGCCTATTGTCGCTCCAACCACAGCTCCTGTTGTTGCACCTACCACAGCGCCAGTTGCTACTCCAACCCCGGTCGTTGCTAGTGAGCCGACCATCAGCATCGCCAAAGATCCCAGGCTGGGCAAGTTCCTGGTGGGGGATAATGGCATGACCCTGTATATCTTCACTAAGGATGAGGCAAATAAGAGCAACTGCAACCCTGATTGTCTGGCGAAATGGCCGCCCTTGCTAACCCAGGAGAATCCCAAGCTGGGCGAGGGTGTTGACGCTTCCTTGATCGGGACAGCTTCACTGGCTGATGGTTGGAAGATCGTTACTTACAACAAGATGCCGCTGTATTATTGGTATGAGGATGCAAAAGCGGGTGATACCAACGGTCTGGGCATCGGTGGTGTCTGGTTCGTGATCTCTCCCGCCGGAAAAGTAATCGGTGTTCCCAGCTCACCTTCTGACGATTCTGGTTACTCCGATGGTTATTGATCCCGTATCAGACATGTCCTAACAAATCAGTCGAGAGGTAGCTACGAAAACTGGCGGTATGAAACCCGTTTGTTTTCGTAGCTTTTGGTGATACCATTTTGGGCAATGGTAAAATAAATTTGAGGCTTTGCGATCTTTTTAAGGGAGTTCCAGGCCAGGGATATTCGTGGACTACAATAAGCTTGATGACGAGACTTTAATTCGGCTGGTAACACATTCCAAGTCAGAAGCTCTCAGCGAATTGTACGACCGTTTCAGCCGCATGGTTTTCGGATTGGCGCTCAGGTCAGTTCATGACCAGAACCTTGCAGAAGAGATCACCCAGGATGTTTTTATGCGGATATGGGATCGTGCTGGCACATACCATGCAGAACAGGGAAAAGTAGCAACCTGGGTGGCCAGTATTACGCGTAACCGGGCAATTGATATCTTACGCTATCAAAGATCCCGTCCCGAGGGCAGCAGCCTGTCCTTAGAGGAGCTGCCATTTTTTGATCCGCCAGACAGCCAAAGTATTGAGGGAGAAGTAGAGCTCAACTCCCAGAAACAACTCGTGCGCAGATCGCTTTCTCTTTTACCTAAGGAGCAACGGGACGCTTTGGCTTTAGCTTTTTTCAAGGGATATACCCAGCAGGAAGTGGCTGAAGCTTTGGGGGAGCCATTGGGCACCGTAAAAACCCGCATCCGCCTCGGGATGCAAAAGCTTCGCCAAATACTTGAAGAAGAACCTCTTTAAACTTGGTAAATCTATAATCGAATCCTGTTCGTATAAATAATTAGAGGTTTGCAAATGCTTTCGGAAAATCACCTATTGGAATTAATCCCAGGATATGCTCTGGATTGCCTGAGCGAGCAGGATATGCTTTTGGTTTCTGAACACCTATCCCAGTGTTCAAGCTGCCGGGTGGAGCTAGATTCCTATCTGCGCATCGTGAACGATTTATATCTGGCTGTTCCAGAGGTTGCACCACCACCTGATCTGAAACAAAAGGTGCTTGGTAACATCCCGGAAAAACGAGCTCGGGCTGCAGCGAAGCAACCCGTTTCTGCCTGGCTCCGGCTTCGGAGTTTGCTCAGGACCGCCGCGCCAGTTTGGGCTTATGCCAGCATGGTTTTGATTGTTATTCTGGCAGCTGGCAACCTGTGGTTTCTACAACGTCTCAATCGCCTTGAGGCCACTACCTCATCCGATTTCCGCGTGGTGACTCTGGCGGGCACTGATATGGCGCCAGACGCTTCAGGGATGCTGGTGATGAGCCATGATGGGAATTTGGGAACGCTGGTCGTTGATGGTCTACAAACCCTGGATCAGGCTCATCAATACCAGCTTTGGCTGATACACGATGGCAGTCGTGACAGCGGGGGAGTGTTCTCTGTATCAAAGGAAGGTTACGGCGCTCTTACTGTTGCCGCTGAACAGCCCCTGAATATCTATTCTGCCCTTGGAATTACTGTCGAGCCGAGAGGTGGTAGTCCTGGCCCCACAGGAGAAAAAGTAATGGGCGGCAGCCTATAAGTTCTTCTCCAGGTGACAAATCAGGTCTGGTGCACCACTTTTCCGCCAACCATGGTCAGGTCAACAGTCAGGTTAAGAATATCCTCCGTGGCAACCGTGTAGGGGTTATCACGCCAGACGGTTAGGTCGGCAAACTTGCCTGGCTCCAACGAACCTTTCTTGTTCTCGGCAAAGTCGGCGTAGGCGCTGCCCATGGTATGGATGTACATGGCCTCTTCCACGGTAAGCGCCTGTTCAGGACTGACAGGCTTCTTGGATGCAGTGGTGCGCACGATGCTGGCGTACAGCGTGGCTACCGGAGACCACCACGGCATGGAGGGTGCGTCCGAGCTGAGGGCTAACGGCACGCCCATGTCCAGCCAAGTGCGGGTTGGGATGGAGCGTTGAGTGCGTTCCTCGCCCCAGATTCTGAACATCCCATCTCCAAATGCCGTAATAAGGGTGGGCTGCGTAGAGATCACAACGCCGAGATCTTTCTGGCGCTGCAAGGCTCTGTCCGTGTTCAGTACCGAGTGTTCGATGCGGTGCCGCGGGTTAGGGCGCGGATTGGCTTTCATGGCGTTCTCAATGGCATCCAGCGCCATGTCCACCGCAGCGTCACCGCCGGTGTGCAAGGCGACCTGGTAGCCGGCATCGTGGAAGACGCGCACGGCCTCGTTCAAGTCCTTGGGTTTCCAAATGGAGATGTTCCAGGCGATGCCATTGTGAGGCTCGTTGGTGAACGAAGCCTCTAGGGCACCATCCACCTGGAACTTCGCCCCGGCAAAGTGCATGTAATCGTCCTCATAGCGCATGGCTTCGATGGCGTCAATGCGCCCATCCAGCTCCTGGATGTATTCGAGGACATTCATGATCTGCCCCCGGATGGTCATCTCACCACGGCGGGCTATATTGAAGTAAGCCTGCATGCGGTCCATGTCGCGGGCATAGACATCCTGGAAGCTGGTGACGCCCATCGAAGCAAACGTAGCCTGCGGGTTTAGGACGCTGGTCTCGTATGTCTTCAAGTTCAGAAAGTCTGGTGGCCACAGGCGGCGGAAGTAATCCATCGCCGGGTGATTCATGACCGTGCCGTTCGGCTCGTTATTGGCCTCACGCAGGAAGCGACCAGTGCCTGGATCTCGCGTGCTGGCATTGACACCAGCCATCTCCAGCGCCAAGCTGTTGACGGCTGCCATATGCCCGCCCTGGTTGAGGACAAACACCGGATGATTCGGGGAAATCGGATCAAGGTCGTGCTTATCGGGGTAGCGCCCTTCAAAGGTCAACCACCCTGCACCGACGACCCACTCCCCAGGAGGAGTGGTGGTGATCTTCTCAGAGAGCTTGGCCTGCATATCCGCAATCGTGAAAACGGTCGGCCAACTAATATCAACATAGGCGGTGCCCAGAAGGCCGCAGGCGCTCAGATGGCAGTGGGCGTCGATTAAGCCGGGGGTAACGGTGCGCCCGCCCAGGTCGATGACCTGCGTGGTTTCGCCGGCCATATTGCGCACAGCCTGATCATCCCCGACAAATAGAATATTGCCATCCTTGATAGCCAGCGCCTTTGCTTTCGAGCGAGCCGCATCCATGGTGACGATATTGCCATTAACCAAAATGGTGTCGGCAGCCTGGCCTGGAGCCAGGGTGGGAGCCGGCTGAATGGCAGGGCTGACCGGCGTTGGCACCACAGTGGCGACTGGCGTTGGCACTGCGGTCAGCTCAACCAGCTTGGAACCGCCCATGCATGCCAGGCTAGCCCCACCTAATGCAACTCCACTGAGTTTGAGGAAATCGCGGCGGGTCAATCTATGCTTATGATTGTGGTACATGGTGTCTCTCCTCTCTTTGTCCAAAGTGGGCAACACAGCCAATCACTTTTAATCTGGAGACGAATGAACGCAATATTCGCAATGGCAACACTATACAACTTATATGAATTAAATGCAATAATTTCTTACTAACATGGTATGCTAATATTCACCAGACTGGCGTCTGCGGCACCGGATTGCACAATGCGGCCAAGGAGTTCAAAATGCCTACATTAAAAACCTCGCACAAACTTCTCTGCTTCTGGTTTATTGCTCTGATCTTGATCCTGGCATGTGGTACGACAGCCCCAACACAAAGCGAAGTTATCCCAGAAAATACAGCCACTCCTACCGCACCAACCTCAATGCAAACCGAAACTATCCCTGAGGCTACGGTCCCTCCCACAGCATCCATCCCTACACACACCGAAGCTATCCCGGAAGACACAACCACTCCTGAAGTGCCAATTTCCAGCGGAGACCATACACGCACGATAACTTATGACGGTCTGGAACGACGCTATATCTTGCATATCCCACCTAACTATAAGCCTTCACAGCCGACGCCTCTGGTTTTGGCATATCACGGAATCAAGCTGAACGCTCAGGAAATGATGCGCATCAGCGGATTCAGCGCACAAGCAGACAAAGACAACTTTCTGGTAGCCTATCCAGAGGGCAGCGGCACGAACCAGAGCTGGAACGGAGGAGAATGTTGCGGAGAAGCGATGATGAAGAAGGTTGATGATGTGGGCTTTACCCGGGCGATGATCGAAGACGCGGCTAAGCTGGTAAATATCGATCGTTCACGAATCTACGCAACCGGCTTTTCCAATGGCGCCATTATGGTTTATCGCCTGGCATGTGACCTGGCAGATCTGATCGCGGCGATTGGTCCGGTAGCTGCCGCCCCAGCGACCAGCTCATGCAATCCAAGCCGGCCGGTGCCCGTGATTCATTTTCACGGGGACGCCGATCGCCTCAACCCGTATGATGGCGGAACTACCAGCGGGGGGCGCGAGTTTATGTCTGTGGAGGACGGCATTAACCTGTGGATTGGCTTAAACTCCTGCCCAACTCAGGCGCAGGAAACGCAGACAGGGAATATCATCCACCGTATCTACGCTCCCTGCCAGCAGAACGCTGCAGTCGAATTGTACAAGATATTAGGCGGCGAGCATGCCTGGCCGGGAGGAGAGGCGGTCAGCCAACAGGTTGGCGAGCCAACAGATGAGATTGATGCCACGGCGTTAATGTGGGCGTTCTTCACAGAGCATGCACAACCATGAAATTTTACGATTTATCTTGATAGCGCAGGTAGACCTTGGTCAGCTCCTCGGAGATGGCGGGAATGAGGGAAAGGCTGAGAACCACAACCCACTCGCGAGCGGTCATGAAATGGGTGTTGAAGACCGGTTGTAAGAAGGGCACGCTGACCACCAGCAGGAGCAGAAAGATAGATAAGCCGACGGCGTATTGCATGTAGCGGTTGGAGAAGACGCCCAGACGGAAGAGGGAGACGCGCTCCGAGCGCACGGTGTAGGCACGGAACAGCTCGCACAGCGAGAGGGTGACGAAGGCCATGGTCTCGGCGCTTTGCACATCCACACCGCTCCAGTCATAGCTCAGCAGATAAGACAGGGGATTCGCCCCCGGCGGTAAGACAGTTCCCAGATGCCAGAGCAGGCCCAGGATGAAGGCGCTCAGCACGGCGCCGGTCTGGGTGATGGTCTGTATGACGATGCCCAGGCGCATGGGGCCATGGATGATTGGCTCAGAAGTGGGGCGTGGCGGGCGGCGCATGATTTGTGGGTCGCCTTTCTCCATAGCCAACGCCAGGGCCGGGGCACCATCGGTGAGCAGGTTGAGCCACAGGAGCTGGATGGCGGTTAGCGGGGTGGGTAGACCGGCCAGGGTGGCGAGGAAGATGATCATGATCTCGGCCACGTTGGAGGAGAGCAGGAAGAAGACGAACTTGCGGATGTTATCGTAGATGATGCGCCCCTGCTCGACGGCGGAGACGATGCTGGCGTAATTATCGTCGGTGAGCACCATGTCGGCGCTCTCCTTGGCAACATCGGTGCCAGTGATGCCCATCGCTACGCCGATGTCGGCACGCTTGATAGAGGGGGCGTCGTTGACACCATCGCCGGTCATGGCGACCACCTCGCCACCGGCGCGCAGTGCTTCGACGATGCGCAGCTTGTGCTCCGGGGAGACGCGGGCGAAGGCGTCCACCTGGCTTACTTCGCGTTGCAAGGCAAGGTCGTCCATTTCGCTCAGCTCTGGACCGGTGAGCACGTGGTGTCCAGGGCGTAACAGGCCAATCGATACGGCGATGGCGCGCGCCGTGTTGGGGTAATCGCCAGTGATCATGATAGTGCGGATGCCAGCCCGCTTGCCCTTCTCCAAGGCAGGAGGCACCTCTGGGCGAGGCGGGTCGATCATGCCCACCAGCCCGGCGAAGACCAGGTCCTGCTCGACACTGGTCAGATCGTCTCCACCAGGCAGGCGCGGGACGAGGCGGTAAGCCATGCCCAGCACGCGCAGGGCGTCCTGGGTCATCTGGTCGTTAGCGGCCAGGATAGACATCCTCTGGCGCTCATCTAAGACGGCGGTCGAATCGTCCATGCGCTGGTAGCGGCTGCACAGGTCCAGCACCAGGTCAGGGGCTCCTTTGACAGTGACAATATACCAGTCGCGCAGCTCGTCGCTCAGGCGCGGGGTGAACTCCGCGCAGCACAGCTCCTGGATGCGATGAACGGTAACCATGCGCTTGCGCTCAGAATCAAAGGGGATTTCCTGCCAGCGCGGGTAAGCGGCGTTGAGCGCCTGCGAGCTAGCGCCGGCTTTTTCGGCGGCGACGATCAATGCCCCCTCGGTGGGGTCGCCAATCAGGCGGAAGGATTCTTTGCCATCCGACTCGCCAATAGACTCCAACCCGGCGTCGTTGTTAAGGGCGGCTACCCACAGGTTGGTCAGAGCTGCAGGATAGTCCTTCAGATCAACTGGCTGATCTTTGTGCATGAACTCGCCGTGCGGATTGTAACCCGTACCAGTGATGGAGAAAAACTCGCCATCCACCCACATCAGGGTAGCGGTCATCTCGTTCTGAGTAAGGGTGCCAGTCTTGTCGGAGCAAATGACGGTGGCTGAGCCCAGGGTCTCTACTGAGGACAGGCGGCGAATGAGAGCGTGGCGCTTAATCATCTCGCGCATGCCCAGCGCCAGGCTGATGGTGACTACGGCTGGCAGGCCTTCGGGCACGGCAGCGATGGCCAGACTGACAGCGATGATGAACATGTCGAGCGGGTTGGAGCCCTGTAGCAAGCCGGCCAGGAAAACCAGGGCGCACACCGCCAGGGCAGCCCAGCCCAAGGTCTTGCCCAACTGGTCCAGACGGCGCTGGAGGGGCGTCTCCTCTTGCTCGACGGATTGCAGCATCTCGGCAATCAGGCCGATCTGGGTGTGCATACCCGTGCTGACCACCACACCCTTGCCGCGCCCGTAGCTGACCAGGGTGCCCATGAAGGCGGTGTTCTTGCGGTCGCCGAGGGGAATATCGGATTCCAGGCGGGCGGTGGCGTCCTTCTGCACGGGCAGCGACTCGCCGGTCAGGGCAGCTTCCTCCACACGCAAGTTGACCGCTTCCAGCAGGCGCACATCGGCGGGGATATAGTTACCGGCTTCCAGGAAGACCACATCGCCGGGCACCAGCTCGGAGGCGGGCACGGTCTGGCGCGAGCCATCTCGCACCACATGAGCTTCGGGAGAAGCCAGCCTGCGCAAAGCGGCCAGGGACTGCTCCGCTTTGCGCTCCTGGACGACACCCAGGGCGGCATTGAGCACGACGATAGCCATAATCGCAGCCGCTTCAATGTAATCGCCCAGCAGCGCCGAGACAGCAGCGGCGACGATTAACAAAATGACTAAAAAATTATTGAATTGCGCCCACAACATCTGCCACAAGGTGGTAGGCGGGGCTTCGGCGAGCTGGTTGGGTCCGTATTGCGCCAAGCGGCTGGCAACCTCCTCGCTGGAAAGGCCGTGCTCCTCACGTGTCTTTAACTCTTGTAACACATCTTGCATGCCAATGGCGTGCCAGTCGTGTCCATCTCTGCCTGGGGCAACTACCTGGGGAGTGGATTTCTCGATTGCCATAAACTGCCATTTTACTCTACTCTGCGGAACATAGCCACATAAAGTCTTAGCGAAGTTAGGGTGTTACTTCATAATGCTATTACCCTATTAGCCTGGTGACATTTGTCACTTTTCAATTGTGCCAGGTTAGCTATAATTTCTTGAGGATGGTCAATACACTTCACCGATTTTAAAATCCTGTGAGATTTTGGGGAGAAGGTCAAATGACTGAAAACAATGTCAAAGTACCTAGTGGCGGGGAGAAAATCACAATCCAGAATGGGAAACTGAACGTGCCTGAGCGACCGATTATCCCGTTTGTTGAAGGGGATGGCACCGGCAGGGACATCTGGCGGGCCTCCCAGCGCGTTCTCGAGGCGGCGGTGGACAAGGCTTACCGCGGGCGACGCAAAATCCTGTGGATGGAAGTCTACGCTGGAGAAAAGGCTTTCGATATCACAGGCTCCTGGCTGCCAGACGAGACGGTGCAGGCTTTCAAGGAATACCAGGTGGGCATCAAGGGGCCGCTAACCACGCCCATTGGCGGCGGCTTCCGCTCGCTTAACGTGGCCTTGCGCAAAGCGCTGGACTTATATGTGTGCCAGCGACCGGTGCGCTATTTCGCCGGGGTGCCTTCGCCAGTGAAGCACCCGGAATATGTGGACATGGTTGTTTTCCGTGAAAATACCGAAGATATCTATACAGGTATCGAATTTGAAGTAGGAACGGAGGGGAACCAACGGTTTAAGGATTTGCTTAAGGAAAACTTTCCAAAAGAATATG
>Ga0102851_10000471_pt1 | contig 20344 bp, 19 predicted proteins | sample Mud3Dept3metaG_FD_79558 | JGI IMG/M metagenome (GOLD analysis project Ga0102851, IMG submission 79558) | Freshwater wetland microbial communities from Ohio, USA, analyzing the effect of biotic and abiotic controls - Mud 3 Core 4 Depth 3... | ecosystem: Environmental > Aquatic > Freshwater >... | reverse complement strand
TTATCCCTGAAGAGCTTCAAAAAAAATTATCTTTAGAATAAAATGAAGAAATAATGTTTATGGTTAAGTACAGCCCTTTTAACTGGATAATACTAATTCTTTCTTCTTTGGTGCTATTGTTTATCCTGGCTCCGCTGGCAGGGATGCTGCTTGATACAACCGGGAAAGAATTTTTTGAGACAGTTAAAGACAAGGAAGTCCAGCAGAGTATCTGGCTTACTCTATGGATTTCATTTGCTGCGACATTCTTATTTGCTATTGGTTCTGTACCACTCGCCTGGCTGCTGGCAAGAAAGACATTTCCTTTAAAGAATATAGTTCAGGGGATTATAGATCTCCCGATAGTATTGCCTCATACCGCAGCGGGAATTGCGATACTTGGATTTATTTCAAGAGATGGCTTTCTGGGCAAAACTGCTGATCTCCTGGGATTGACTCTCATAAACAATCCGGCGGGAATTGCCATGGCAATGGCATTTGTAAGTCTGCCATTCCTTATAAATTCCGCCCGTGATGGCTTTGCAGCAGTCCCTGAACGGCTTGAAAAAGCAGCACTCACCCTGGGTGCGGGCAGGTCGAGGGTCTTTTTTACCATTTCCCTTCCGCTGGCATGGAGAAGCATCATCACAGGATTCATAATGATGTTTGCAAGAGGTATGAGTGAATTCGGTGCAGTGGTCATTGTTGCATACCATCCGATGATCGCTCCTGTTCTTATTTATGAAAGGTTCAGTTCCTTCGGCCTTAAATATGCCAGACCGGCTTCTGTCCTCTTTATAATAGTTGCCCTTGCTGTTTTTATCATTTTACGGTTCATCTCAATACGGAAAAAGGAAATTCACATTTCTCCTGATGCTGAAACTTATTAATATAAGCAAGAAACTGGGCAATTTTGCTCTCAATGATATCAATATTGATATACCTGATGGGGAATATTATGTTCTGCTCGGGCGATCAGGATCAGGTAAGACACAGCTCCTGGAGCTTATTGCAGGGCTTAATGATCCGGATTCCGGGGAGATATGGCTTGATAATGAAAATGTAACGAAGAAGAAGATACAGGAACGCAATGTGGGTCTTGTATTTCAGGATTATGCTGTATTCCCGAACATGACAGTCTTTGGAAATATTGCATATTCCCTTCATTCGCGAAAGACCGGGAAAAAAGTAATAAGCGGGAAAGTCATACAGGTTGCTGAAGAAATGAATATTGCTCATCTTTTGAACCGTTATACTCAAAATCTTTCATGCGGTGAACTTCAGAGAGTTGCCCTTGCCCGGACTCTGATAAAATCTCCCAGGTTGCTTTTGCTTGATGAACCAATGGCTTCAATTGATGCAAGTCTGAAAGATGACATTAAAAGGACTCTCCGCCATTTGAACAGAAAGGGACTTACAATTGTTCATGTTACACATGATTACCGGGAAGCATTAAGCCTTTGCAACAGGGTTGGAGTAATACATAACGGACATATCATTCAGGAAGGTCCTCCTTCTGTTGTATTCAGCAGACCAGTCAACAAATTTGTTGCCAGGTACGCGGGGATTAAGAACTTTTTCAGGGTGAAATTCTTCAGTGAAGCAGGCAGATTCAAAGCAAAGTGTGATGGAAACCTGGTTTTTGCTATTTCGGAAGATTCTTATCCATCTGAAGGACTTATGATTTTGAGAAGCGATGGGATAAAACTCCATAGATCGGAACCTTTGCAGGATTTTGATAATTGCTTTAAGGGGATTGTAACGGAAATAATTCCATCGGAATATGGTATGGAAATTATAGTGAATGCAGGTGAAGTATTTTATGTTGATATATCAGTCAGTGATTTTAAGTTATTGCAGATAAGCGAATTATCGGAAGTGTGGATTACATTCCCGCCAGAATCGGGTATAGCTCTGCCGGGAAGCGTGTAAAGTATAAAGGAGCGATAAGCAAGATTATGTGGTATGAATATAATTACATTTGAAGAGGCACATGACATTGTGATGAATTCAGCCTTCAGTACAGGGACTGAGGCAATTTCATATACTGACTCCTTTAACAGGATACTTGCTGAAAATGTCATAAGCGATATCAATATGCCGCCATTCAACAAGTCATCAGTGGATGGTTTTGCCTGTCGCCAATCAGACCTTAATAATGAACTTGAGATTGTGGAGACAATTCCTGCGGGTATGGTGCCGGGGAAACCGATAGGCAAAAACCAGTGCTCAAGGATAATGACCGGTGCTGTGGTACCATCAGGTGCCGATTGTGTAATAATGGTTGAAGATTCAGAGCTGCTCACTTCAGGAAAAATAATATATACGGGATCTTTCTTAAAAGAGAATATTGCGAGAAAAGGCGAAGATGTTAAAATAGGAGAAGCGGTTCTTAAATCGGGCAAAGTGATAAGACCTCAGGATATTGCCGTAATAGCTTCTGTCGGGCATACAACAGTGATTGTCGGTAAAAAGCCGCAAGTGGCAGTTATAAGTACAGGCAGCGAGCTTGTTGAACCTGCTGTAACCCCTGACGTTTCGCAGATAAGAAACAGCAATGCCTGCCAGTTAATGGCCCAGGTTGAAAGAGCAGGAGGGAATGGAAAATATTATGGCATAGCAAAGGATGATGAGATGGAAACATTTCTGATTGTTGAGAAGGCAATCTCCGAGAATGATATTATTCTGATTACCGGAGGTGTTTCAATGGGTGATTTCGATTTTGTTCCATCTGTGCTGGAAAAGGCAGGTGTCAGATTGCTTTTTACCAGGATTTCGATTCAGCCCGGGAAACCAACTACATTCGGGATTCACAGGAAAGCGCTGGTATTTGGCCTCCCCGGGAATCCGGTGTCATCATTTATTATTTTTGAGCTTCTTGTGAGGCCGTTAATTTCCAAAATGATGGGTATTCAATGGATTCCTGTTTCCTGGTCACTTCCGATGAAAGAAGATTTTACCAGGAAATTTACGGAAAGAATGGCATGTATTCTGGTAAGGATTACGGGTGACGGATTTGTATCGCCGGTTGAATTCCATGGATCCGGACATATTACAGCGGTTCCCGGATCAGATGGGATCATCATGATACCTGCCGGTGTAAAAACGATTGAAAAAGGCAGATTAGTAAATGTACGACAGATTTGACAGGTCAATAGATTATCTCCGGATTTCGGTAACCGACCGGTGTAACCTGAGATGCAGGTATTGCATGCCGGAAGAAGGCATTCATCTGCTCAGGCACGAAGATATACTGTCATTTGATGAAATTACAGATTTTACCGGAATTGCAGCAGACAAAGGCATCAGGAAGGTCAGGATAACAGGAGGTGAACCTCTGGTAAGAAAGGGAATTGTAACTCTTGTTAAAATGATTGCCGGTATAAAAGAAATCGTTGACCTGTCGATGACAACCAATGGAACATTTTTAAAGCACTTTGCAGGAGACCTTAAAAGAGCCGGATTGCACAGGGTGAATATCAGCCTGGATACTATAAACCCCGGGAGGTTTGAATACATTACAAGGGGCGGGAATATTAAGGATGTTTTAGAAGGAATTGATGCAGCAAAAGAATCAGGACTGATCCCTGTTAAGATCAACTGTGTTGTTAAAGAATCGAAGGAGGAAGACGATGCCCGGGGTGTTACAGAGTTTTGCCTGAAGAACAATCTGGAAATAAGATATATACGTCAGATGGATCTGGTCCAGGGACATTTTTCTGCAGTGGATGGAGGAACAGGAGGCAAATGTGCATTATGCAACAGGCTGAGGCTAACTGCAAACGGAAAGCTCAAACCTTGTTTATTCAGCGATATTGAATTTGATATCAGAGAGATAGGATACGAGAAAGCTATAATGAAAGCAGTCGGGGTAAAACCCGAATTCGGTTCAAACAATTTAACAGGAGGTTTTTTTAATCTGGGAGGTTAAAAGTTATGAAAAATCTTACACATACTGATAAAAGAGGTAAAGCTGTTATGGTCGATATCAGTGATAAGGAGATATCCGTCAGGATAGCAAAGGCAGACGGACATATAATGCTTTCACCGGAAACTGTAAAGCTGATCGAGCAAAACCAGCTTAAAAAAGGTGATGTTCTGACTGTAGCACAAATTGCCGGGATAAATGCTGCAAAACAAACCCAGAATCTTATCCCTTTGTGTCATAATATAGCACTGGACAATATCAGGGTTGAATTATCAGTCGATAATAAAGGTGTAAAAGCTGAAAGCGAGGTAAGATGTACAGGCAGAACAGGTGCCGAGATGGAAGCATTAACTGCTGTTTCTGTTTCCCTGCTTACAGTTTATGACATGTGCAAAGCAGCTGACTGTAAAATGGTAATTGATTATATAAAACTGATCGAAAAAACTAAGAAATGAATCTTCCTGATAAGTTCGAAGCAATTATAATAACTCTCAGCGACAGGGCTCACAGGGGAGAATATAAAGACCTGAGCGGACCAAGAATAAAGGAGAAGCTTTCGGAGTATTTCAAACTGCAGAACTGGAGCATCAATATTAATCTTTCTTTGATACCTGATGATTCTGTAATCCTGCAGGAGTTGTTAAAAAATGCATGTGGTATTTATGATATCATTATTACCACAGGCGGCACCGGAATCGGGCCAAGAGATATTACTGTCGAAACTGTCAGGCCCATTCTTTCAAAAGAGATTCCGGGGATCATGGAATTCATCAGGATGAAATATGGATCAGAAAATCCAAATGCACTGTTAAGCCGGGGTATAGCCGGTATTGCGGGAAAATCGTTGATTTATACATTGCCGGGATCTGTCAAAGCAGTTGATGAATATATGACGGAAATACTTAAAGTCCTGAAGCATACCATATTTATGCAATATGGTATTGATATGCATTCGAAAAATCAGTAAGAGAGACGATTCAGGGTATTTGTTATTTTGGTGCCGAGAACCCTGTCATAGCGGTCACGGGAACTTCTGTAATATATCAGGATCAGGTAATCATTTTCAGTTTCATAGTGGTTCCCCTCAAATCTTGCTGAAGTAACTTCAGTATCACCATCTTTCAAAAAAACATATTCATAATTGTACCATCCCTGCTTCAGGGAAAGTGTACATTCATATTGTCCTTGTTCCGGGTTGAAAATCATCTGGTTATTGTCATTGAGCGACCAGTCAGTAAGTCCTCCTGAGACATACATTTTTCCTCCGGCAAGCATATATTTTGAAATAAGTGTAAAATATACACTTATATAATCTGCATCAGTTTCCGGATCCCTGCCCTCCTGCACGGCAATATAATATTTCCCGTTAAAGTCCTGCCAGTAAAAATATGGTTTATACTCCCTGCTCTCGGAAGGAAAGAGATACACATGGTAATTTGGAGCCATATAATCTATCCTTTTTATAAATTCCGACTGATACCGGATGCTTTTAATATCAAAATATCGGAATTCATTTCCACCGCTGAAAATATTTTTTTCAGATAATGCATTGTAATTTAGTTCATTATTACCATAAAAATCAGGTTTCAGATTCTTTTTGGAATTATTCCAGCGTCCATTTTGAAGTATAAATGCATAGATATTCCTGTAGGGATCTATTATATCATTGCCGGAAAGATTCACGGTGAAGTCGACCTGCTGGCTTGCATTATTATCTGAAGTCATCTGCGGCCTGTGGGTGGTAATATCAATCTTAACCTTATCTTCGGTTATTATAAAACGCTGATTAAGGATAGGTTTATCAGGATCACCAATAGGATAGACAGAAAGAATATAATTCCCCGATAGTTTCAGATTAATCCTCTCGTTCGGAAAAAGGAGTTTGTAATGGAAATAATTTACTGTTGTATTAAAAGAAGGCTTGAAGTCTTCGATCCGGTTTTCAGGGAATCCGTCAAGATAATCATTCTGGAAAACATCAGATTTTTTCCAGTCCTTATCACAATGAATAAATGTATAATCAAAAGTTTCGGAGTTATCTCCGAGAAGATCAAAATGTAATACCAGCTTTTCATCGCTGTCAAGTCTGATTATGGGATAAGAAAGATTCCATCCCTCCTTATAAAGCTGAACTGTTTTGATCCTCGGATCGAATACATTATTTGAGTAAACCCCGGGTTCGTTGTCTGCCGAAAATACCTGAATTGAAGGCCAAAAGAATATAAATATGATTAAGTATCTGTACATATAAGATCTACACAGGAAATTGCTAACAAAAATAGTGCAAAATTGTAATATCATATTTAACATATTTCGCTAAATATAATAAGCTATTTATACTTTTGTACTCATTGTTAATTTATTAACAGAACTCTTTCCCTGAAGAATTATTAATAATTTCATAATAAATGTTCAGAACAATTAAGTTAAAGAAGGGATTTGATATCCGGTTAAATGGTATTGCTGAAAAGGTACTTGCCGGAGAAGCCAGTCCCGTCAGGTATGGTGGAAAACCGGTTGACTTCCCTGGTCTGATCCCGAAATTGAATATAAAGCAGGGCGATAAAGTGAAAGCAGGATCACCTCTCTTTAACGATAAGATTCATCCTGAGATTTTATTTACTTCACCTGTAAGCGGAACTGTTTCATCAATTTTAAGGGGTGATCGGCGCAAATTACTCGAAATAGTGGTTGAAAGGGAAGGTGATGACTTCATTGATTTTGGGAAGTCTGATCCGGATAAGCTGACCGCAGCTGAGATAAAGGAACATCTCCTTCTTTCAGGACTCTGGCCTTCAGTCAGGCAACGGCCCTATCACGTGATAGCAAATCCGCAGCAGGTTCCAAAGTCGGTTTTTATTTCAGGATTCGACACTGCACCGCTTGCCCCTGATTACAACTTTATAATGGAGAACTCCTCAGCATCAGATTTTAAGCTTGGTATTATTGCTCTTTCAAAACTTACAGATGGTAAGATACACCTTGTTTTTAATGGAAAGGGTACTTCATCAGAAGCATTTACTGCAATACCCGGAGTGGAAATCTCATATTTTTCAGGCCCTCATCCTGCAGGGAATGTTGGCATTCATATTCATCATCTCGATCCTGTAAATAAAGGAGAAACTGTCTGGTATGTAAATTTCCAGGATGTCATAGCGATAGGAAGGCTTTTTGAAAAAGGAGTTTATGATCATGAAAGAATTGTTGCATTAACAGGTTCGGAAGTTCTCAGTCCTGGTTATTTTAAAATTCGTTCCGGAGCTTCAATCGTTGCACTTGTAAAAAATAATGTAAAACCAGGCCTCCTCAGATATATCAGCGGGAACGTTTTGACAGGAACAAAGATTACTTCGGGCGGTTACCTGGGATATTATGATTCACAGTTAACTGTCATTCCTGAAGGGGATTACTATGAATTATTCGGGTGGGCAACACCCGGTGTAAATAAATTTAGTTTTTCACGGACGTTTGCATCCAGTCTGCTCCCAAAAAAGAGTTACAAACTTGATACGAATCTGCATGGCGGGGAAAGAGCTTTCGTTATAACTGGTCAGTATGAGAAAGTAGTGCCTATGGATATTTATCCCATGCAGCTTTTCAAAGCAATCCTTGCGGAAGATGTTGATATGATGGAGAACCTGGGCATTTATGAAGTTGCTGAAGAAGATTTCGCTCTTTGCGAATTTATCTGTCCCTCGAAAATTGAGATACAGTCTATAATCAGGAAAGGACTGGATTTAATGTTAAAAGAGATGAGTTAGTAATTTGAGACAATAAAAGATAATGAGCTCATTAAGAAAGAAATTGGATAAACTGAAGCCCCATTTTACTGAAGGGGGCCGGTTCTCGAAATTGCGTTCAGTTTTTGAAGGATTCGAGTCTTTTATATTTGTACCAAATAAAGTAACTTTTAAAGGATCGCATATAAGGGACAGTATTGATCTAAAGCGGACAATGACGGTCGTTTTAATAGCTTTGATCCCGGCACTTCTGTTTGGCGCATATAATACCGGTTTCCAGCACTTCAGATCAATTGGTACAGAAGCCACTCTCTTGCAGTCGTTCTGGTTCGGTTTTCTTAGAATACTGCCACTGATAGTTGTAAGCTATGTTGTCGGTTTAGGGATAGAGTTTATTGCTGCCCAGATCCGCGGTCATGAAATAAATGAAGGATTTCTTGTCACAGGACTTCTTATTCCTCTGATAATGCCAGTTGATATTCCGTTGTGGATGCTGGCTCTTGCCGTTGCATTTTCAGTAATTCTGGGAAAGGAAGTCTTTGGAGGGACAGGGATGAATGTCTTTAATCCGGCTCTTCTGGCAAGGGCATTTCTTTTCTTCAGCTATCCTTCCTGAATGACAGGAGATAAAGTATGGACGGAAGGATTGACAGCCGGGCAGAATATTGTTGACGGATTTTCAGGAGCCACTCCACTCTCCTTATGTGCAGCCGGAGAAACGGCCAAACTCCCCTCCTTCATGGAGATGTTTATTGGTACGATCCCCGGTTCGGTAGGAGAAACCTCAGCTCTGGCAATACTTATAGGTGCCCTGATACAGATTGCGACTGGTATCGGAAGCTGGAAGATCATTGTAAGTGTCTTTGCAGGTGGACTGGGAATGGGTCTTCTGCTTAACCTTATTTCTGCAAATACTTATATGGAGCTGCCATTCTATTATCATTTTGTTATGGGAGGATTTGCTTTCGGAGCTGTATTTATGGCAACAGATCCTGTAACTGCCTCCCAGACTGAAAAAGGGAAATGGATATATGGTTTTTTGATCGGGGTTTTATCAGTTCTGATCAGAGTTCTTAATCCCGCTTATCCCGAGGGTGTTATGCTCGCTATACTCTTAATGAATGTTTTTGCTCCTCTTATAGATTATTATGTAATTCAGTCAAGTATCAGGAGAAGGCTTAAACGTGCTAAAATTGCAATTAATACATAGTGTAAAATGAAGCAATTCAGTAACAGATATATATTTATCTTTTCATCAGTTATGGTGATTGCTGTGGCTGCTTTACTCTCACTGGCTGCCACACTGCTTCAACCGGCCCAGGAAAAAAATCTGGAGATTGAAAAGAAAAAAAGCATGCTCGAATCAATTGGCGTACCTGCTACCCGCAACAATACCGAAGAACTCTACGATAAGTATATAAAAGAAAGTTTTGTTCTTAATTCAAAAGGTGAACCTGTTGAAGGTGTTAATGCCTTTACCGTAGTTTTAAAAAACGAACAGAAAAAACCACTTGACCAGCAATATCTTCCGGTTTTCAGAGCCACACCCGATGATGGCGAGAAAGTAATAATTCTTCCTGTAGAAGGTAAGGGACTCTGGGGTCCGATATGGGGATATGTCTCTTTAAGATCTGACATGAATACAATTTATGGTGTCACCTTCGATCATAAAGGTGAGACACCCGGACTGGGGGCTGAGATAAACACAACTCCGTTTGAGGGTATGTTCAGGGGAGATCAGCTTTTTGATAACCAAAAATTTGTTTCAGTTAAAGTTAAAAAGGGTGGAGCTGATCCCGCTGATATTCACGGCGTTGATGCTGTTTCAGGCGGAACAATTACCAGCAAAGGTCTTGAAAAAATGCTGTCCGACTGCTTAATAAAGTATAATGATTACCTGTTAAAAAATAGAAATTAATATATGAGCAACCAGGAAAAAGAGCCAATGTTCTCGGCAAAGAATTTAAAACTCCTGACAGACCCCTTCGGCAATAATAATCCTATTACTGTCCAGGTTCTTGGCATTTGTTCAGCTCTGGCTGTCACAGTAAAGCTCAAACCGGCGATTGTCATGGCATTGTCAGTAACAATTGTAACTGCTGTCTCGAATGTGGTGATAGCTGCCATGAGAAAATATATTCCTGACAGGATCAGGATAATAGTTCAGCTGGTAATTATAGCAACAATGGTAATTCTTGTCGATCAATTTCTGAAGGCTTTTGTATTTGATGTCAGCAAGCAGCTTTCTGTATTTGTCGGACTTATAATAACAAACTGCATTATTATGGGTCGGCTGGAAGCTTTCGCCATGGCTAATAAGCCCTGGCCTTCCTTTATAGACGGGCTGGGAAATGGTGCAGGTTATGGTTTGATACTTATTGTTGTGTCATTCTTCAGGGAATTACTTGGATCAGGGACTATTTTAGGCTTTCCGGTATTGGAAAAGCTTGGAGTTTATTCCGTTGGATATGAGAATAACGGTATGGTCATTCTTCCGCCAATGGCCCTGATCTTTATCGGACTGATCATATGGATTCAGCGAAGCAGAAATAAAAGTCTGGTTGAACATAAATAGAATAAGGCACTATGGAAAACCTTTTGAATATATTCATAAAGTCGATTTTTGTTGATAACATGATTTTCGCATTCTTCCTGGGAATGTGTTCGTACCTTGCTGTATCAAAAACAGTTAAAACATCAATCGGTCTTGGAATCGCGGTGATTTTTGTACTCCTGATCACAATACCCGTAAATTTCATGTTGGAAAAGTATATTTTGAAAAAGGGAGCACTGACATGGCTGGGAGAGGGATTTGCAGATCTCGATCTGAGCTTTCTTACTTTTATGGTTTTCATAGCTATAATTGCAGCTATGGTTCAGCTTGTTGAAATGGTCATTGAAAAGTTCAGCCCGGCATTATATAATTCACTGGGGATATTTCTTCCGCTGATCGCTGTAAACTGTGCAATTCTGGGGGCAGCTCTTTTTATGCAGGAAAGAGAATACGAAAATGTAATTGAAGCTACAGTTTTTGGTGTTGGCTCAGGAGTAGGATGGATGCTTGCAATAGTAAGTCTGGCTGCAATAAGGGAAAAACTACGGTACAGCAATGTGCCTGATCCGCTGAAAGGTCTGGGAATTACATTTATCCTTACCGGCCTTATGGCAATAGCATTTATGGGATTTATGGGAATTAAACTCTAATTGAAATTATCATTTTATGGTTTTAGCTGTTTCTACCCTGGGTACTTTATTTTATAGTATAATTGTCTTCCTCCTGATAATCCTGCTGCTTGTGGTATTGCTCCTGTATGCCAGGGATAAGCTTTCACCAAAAGGAGATGTGACCCTGCATATTAATGACAGGGAGATTGTTGTATCTCCCGGTTCAAATCTTCTCACAACACTTTCCGGTAACGAAATTTTCCTTCCTTCAGCCTGTGGAGGAGGAGGTACCTGCGGGATGTGCAAATGTCAGATTCTTGAAGGTGGTGGATCAATCCTGCCGACTGAAACAGGATTTTTTACCCGGAAAGAGCAACATGACCACTGGAGACTGGGATGCCAGGTAAAAATTCGTGAATCACTGAAAATAAAAGTGCCCGATTCAGTGCTTGGAATAAAAAAATGGCAATGTGAAGTTGTGTCCAATAAGAATGTCGCCACATTTATAAAAGAATTTATTGTAAAACTTCCGGAAGGCGAAGTACTTGATTTCGAACCTGGAGGATATATACAGATCGATGTTCCAAAATACCAGACAAGCTTTAAGGATTTCTCAATTGAAAATGAATTCAGAGATGAGTGGGGAAAATATAAAATGTGGGACCTTGGTATAAAAAATACAACAGAAACGTTCCGGGCATATTCCATGGCCAATTATCCGGCTGAAAGGAATCTCATAAAGCTGAATATCAGGATTGCTACCCCGCCATGGGATAATGTTAAAAAGCAGTTTATGAATGTTCCTCCCGGAATCTGTTCTTCTTTCATCTTCTCCAGGAAACCAGGTGATAAAGTAATGATATCAGGCCCTTTTGGTGAGTTCCATATAAAGAATACAAACAGTGAGATGATCTATATCGGAGGAGGCGCAGGAATGGCTCCATTAAGATCACATATATTCCATCTTTTTCATACTCTCAAAACAGGACGAAAAGTGTCATTCTGGTATGGCGCCAGATCCCTCAAAGAAGTCTTTTATGAAGATGAATTCAGGGCTATTGAGAAAAAATTTCCGAATTTCAGGTTTTACCTTGCTCTTTCGGAGCCTCTGTCGGAAGATAAATGGACTGGTTTGACAGGTTTCATTCATCAGGTACTGCTCGATAATTACCTTGGTAAGCTGGATGAGCCTGAAGATATTGAATACTATTTCTGCGGTCCTCCTCTGATGAATAATGCAGTAATAAAAATGCTTTATGATCTTGGCATACCCGATGAGAACATTGCGTTTGATGATTTCGGCATCTAGGCGGAATTAATAATTATTATAACTAAATGAATGGTAAATTATTAGCTTTATTTATTATTCTGGCAGCAATTTTTTCGTCCTGCAAAGAGAAGTCTGTTTATTCCGGCTTTACCGGATTTGTACAGGGCACAACCTATAGAATACTTTTTGAAAATACGGGGAAATTCAATCCCTCTGATTTACAGGCTGATGTTGAGAAGATCCTTCATGATTTCGATATGTCATTATCTCTTTATGAAGATTCTTCGGTACTTTCAAGGATAAACCGCAACGAAACAACAGTTCCTGATTCATTTTTTTCAGAGGTTTTCATTAAATCAAAAGAGATATCCCGATTAACCGCCGGAGCATTTGATGTGACTGTAGGGCCTCTGGTAAAAGCCTGGGGATTTGGCCCTGATGAAATGAGAAATTTCTCTGAGGCAAAGCTCGACAGCCTTCTGATGCTTATCGGTATGGATAAGGTTGAACTCAGGGACGGAGCTGTAATAAAATCTGATCCGGGGATAAGCCTTGATTTTAATGCCATAGCACAGGGCTACTCTGTCGATGTATTAAGCCATTATTTTGACGGTCTGGGCATTAAAAGCTACCTGGCTGAGATAGGCGGTGAGGTGAGAGTCAAAGGCGATAAAGGTGGTGCTATGTGGAAAATTGGTATTGACAGACCTGTTGATAATAACATGATTCCCGGAGACAACCTTCAGGCGATAATTAAGCTGAAAGACCGTTCGCTTGCAACCTCCGGTAATTACAGGAAATTTTATGTTGAAAATGGTATCAAATACTCTCATACGATTGATCCGAAAACAGGTTATCCTGCTAAAAATCAGTTGTTAAGTGCAACGATAATTGCAGATGAATGTGCCACTGCTGATGGAATTGCAACTGCGTGTATGGTTATGGGTAAGGATAAATCAATAGAGTTTATGGATCTTCATCCCGAATTTGAAGCATTCCTGATCTATTCAGATGATACCGGGAATTTCAAAACATGGGTTTCTGAAAACCTGAAGGAATTTATTATGGAATCTGAGAATTAAATCTACCCCTGGCCACGAACTGCCTTCTGCCCGTTGCTTGTATCCTATAATTTTCTGCCGCAGGTAAGGCACTCCTCAAAATCATCTGATGGATTACACCCGATATCTGTATTCTGAGCACAGGCAATTCCACGTTTCTGCATTTCTTTATTCTGCCCGACATGAGTCTCAGGGAATCTGCCTTTTGGTTTAAGCAGAATCCTGATACCTAAACCTGCAAAAGCAACCAGAAGTAAAAAAACACTTATTATTAATAGTTTCAGGAACATTGTTTTTTCGCATTAATTTTATTCTTTTTCAATACACCCACGTGCGTAAGTTTCGGAAGTAATCTGCAGGGATATGGATTAAGAATTCACAGATACTTATCATTTATTCAGTTTAGTTAAACAACAAGCCTTTAAATTTGTTTATCATTTCAGATAAAAACTCATACTTTCAGAAAAAGATGAAGCAAACAAATAACTTTTCAGATCAATATTTGAGAAAAGAGAATATCCTTGCTGATTTCAGGCTTGCAAACCTGAGTCGTAACCTGAGTATTATAGGTCGTCGTGAAGTATTGTCGGGAAAAGCAAAATTCGGAATTTTCGGGGACGGGAAAGAAATTATCCAGATTGCAATGGCTAAACAGTTTAAAGAAGGTGACTGGAGATCAGGGTATTACAGAGACCAGACATGGATGATGGCAATGGGTCTTTACAATTCTCTTGAATTTTTCCATCAGCTTTATGGAAACACTGACAGGGAAATAAATCCCGGCAGCGGCGGCAGGGTATTCAATAATCACTTCTCGGTACCTAATATTAATCCTGATGGCTCATGGCGAAATCTGATAAAGCAAAAAAACTCTTCTTCTGACATCTCACCGACGGCCGGACAAATGCCAAGATTGCTCGGACTGGCATATGCTTCTAAACTATTCAGGCAGAATCAGGATCTTCACCGGTTTGAAACATTATCAGTTAATGGCAATGAAGTTGCTTTTGGCTCAATTGGTGATGCAAGCACCTCCGAAGGCCACTTCTGGGAAACAATGAATGCCGCTGGTGTGCTTCAGGTACCAATGGCAATCTCGGTCTATGATGATGGATATGGTATTTCAGTACCAAAAAAATACCAGACAACCAAAGGCAGCATTTCAGAAATTCTCAAGGGTTTCGAAAATGAACCGGGACGGCCAGGTATTTTGATATTTAAAGGCAAAGGATGGGACTATCCCGGGCTGATAAAACTTTATGAGGAAGGTATTGAAATCTGTCGCAGAGATCATGTTCCGGTTTTGTTCCATATAGATGAGGTTACTCAACCGCTGGGGCATTCCACTTCCGGTTCACACGAAAGATATAAAAGCGAAGAGAGGTTGAAATGGGAGGAGGAATTTGATCCAATCAGGAAAATGAGGGAATGGATACTTGAACAGGAAATTGCAACTGCTGACGAACTTGACAGAATTGCAACTGAAGCTGAGGAGGAGGCAAAAGATTCAAGAAAGAAAAGCTGGGAAATGTTCCAGACTCCTATTAAGATTGAACGTGAAGCCCTGGTAAAAATAATCCGCGACAGGTCTTGCAGATGCCACGAAGAGGCCAAGGAGGAGACAGTTGATAAGATCACTGAAGATTTGAGCAAGGTCCTTTCTCCTATAAGAAAGGATAATTTCATGGCTGCCCGTAAAATATTGAGAAATGTTTGTGAAACTTGCGATAAATCTGACAATCTCAAAGAGGAGCTTCATGGCTGGCTCAAACGCAATTATAAAGATGCTTCAGTAAGCTACGATTCATTTCTTTATAATGAGACGCCAAGCTCGGTACTGAACGTAAAATCCGTTGCGCCTGTTTATTCTGAAAATTCACCGGAGGTGCCCGGAAGACAGATTCTGAGAGATAATTATGACAAACTTTTCACCAGGTATCCTTTACTGGTGACATTCGGTGAAGATACGGGGAACATAGGAGGTGTAAACCAGTCACTGGAAGGTTTGCAAAAGAAATTCGGAGAATTGCGTATTACAGACACTGGTATAAGGGAAGCTACCATACTTGGTCAGGGCATTGGACTGGCCCTCAGAGGTATGCGACCAATTGCCGAAATACAGTATCTCGATTATCTTATGTATGCACTTCAGATTCTGAGCGATGATCTGGCAACCACTCATTACAGAACTGCCGGCAGAATGGTTGCACCTCTTATCATAAGTACCCGCGGGCACAGGCTTGAAGGAATATGGCATTCCGGATCTCCGATGAGCATGCTTATAAATTCCGTACGGGGTGTTTACGTCTGTGCGCCAAGAGATATGACAAGAGCAGCAGGATTTTATAATACTTTACTTGAAGGAAACGATCCTGCTATTGTAATAGAACCACTTAACGGTTACAGGCTTAAGGAAAAAATGCCTGATAATATTGGCGAGTACCGCATACAGCTTGGTGTACCCGAGGTACTGTCGTCAGGGACAGACCTGACCCTGGTAACTTATGGATCAACTGTCCGGATTGCAGCAGAAGCGGTCAGGCAGCTTGCTGCCCACGATATTTCAGTGGAGCTGATAGATGTTCAGACTCTTGTGCCTTTTGATACAGGAAAAGTAATTCTGGACTCGATCAGGAAGACCAACAGGGTCCTCTTTCTTGATGAAGATGTTCCGGGCGGTACAACTGCTTTCATGATGCAGGAAGTACTTGAGAAACAGGATGGATGGCAGTACCTCGACAGTCCGCCTAAAACTCTTACAGGCAAAGAACACAGGCCGGCATATACAACTGACGGCGACTATTTCTCTAAACCAAATGCAGAGGATATTTTCGATGCGGTTTATGCGATGATGAAAGAAGCAGTTCCGGCAAAATTTTAATCCCTTATCATCCATTCAGGGGGGATTATAAATGATTATTTTTAAGCCCTCTTTAAGGTTTTGGAGGTGAAACTCCGATTATCTTCAATAATTCTGTTGCAGCCTCTTTTGGACCACTTGATTCATAACCGGGTATACCCAGTCTTGTCCTCATCTGACCAACAAAAATATTGTTATTAAAGAAAGCTTTAAAAAATCTCGCAGCGATTCTTTCATGTAAAGCTTTATATTCCGGAGGTCCGAAAATATTAGCAAAATATGAATGAACCAATCCGCTGGATGTTGTTGTCCCTTTACTCATAACAGCACCTTTACGAAAAATATTCATTGCTGATTCCTCAGATTCGAATCTCTCAATAACGGGGTGTCTGTTATCGATTTCCTCATAATTGTTGGCATAAAGGATATAATCGATTTTATGACCTTTATTTATTGTTTCCAGGTTGGTGACCGGAATGATGATCCTTGCATTTACCTGGTTTGGATTCATTATTATGGACCTGTCGAGGTGTCCGAAAGCATATCCCGGCTGCAGATCGTCCAGTCGCAAAAAGGCACCTATTTCCGTTCCGTAACCGACAGGATAACCACTGTCATCCAGTTCGATCGATCCCATATCATCAGCAACAATTGTCAGCTGACGGATATATTTCTCACCCAGAACCCTGAATGCTTCAAGTGTTTCAGATTTACCTGCACCTGTATCCCCGATCATCAAAATAGTTGCCTCCTTATTTCCTCGAAGCATAATTTTAACCATTGCACCATGAAACGGCATATTCCCCGATTTCATCACTTTTGAATTATGCAGGGTAAGCACCATTTTTTTAAGGTATCCGAAATATCCGAATTCTTGCTTGTTTGGTATGGCTCCCACAAAGATCCCTGATGCTTTGTCATCGTAAAAAACAGTGGAAAATCTTGAAAGACCTTCAAGAACCTTACCGGGGACACCATAGAGAAACAGGGCATCCGGACACTTTTCAAGATCATCATCATCAGCCAGCTGAAATAAATTGCACATTGAAAAACCAAGTTCAAAAAACTCAAGATGGAAATAGACCATTATCAGCAGCTTGCCGACTTTGGCAGGATAGCATAACCATTCATCACTATTAAGTTCGAGGTTGTCAAGAGGATTTTTCCTGATCCTTTTAAACTCTCCTGTCCGTTTATTTATTGGCTGCTGGATCACAAGAGGAGGATAAATCAACATCTGGCGGATTACAGGAACATTATTCAGTTTCAGGTACTTTTCACCTTTATAATGTGTTTCTTTTGGTAATGAAATCACTGCCATTTCAGCACCGGCAGGTACCTGACGGTACACATTTGGATGGCTTCCGGTAATGTTTTCCTGAATGTGCCGGTAGATCGTGCGGATAAGGTGTGTGAGATGTTCAATTGTCTCATTGAAGGTGCGGTATGGTCTTTTATCCAGGCGGTCACCTTCTGAATCGTTGATGATAAACCGGTCGAAATGTCTCCAGTAATCATAAAGATATTCCACAAAACTATTCAGAAGCTGAAGATCTTTAAGAAATCCGGCAGATTTATCAAAGACATGCAGAACAACTCTGTTCTCATATTTGAAAAGCAGGATCAAAGTCTTTACAAGGTCATTTACTGCATGATCATTATATTTGCCATTATCAAATATTTCCAGCAGCGGGGAGTTACAGGAGCGGAGGTGCTCAATGCAGTTATCCAGAACTGATCTGAATTTATTGCTGGCGAGCAACTCTTCAGCGGTTTCACACATCCTCTCGCGGATATTCAATATAACTTTGTTACCGGCAATTCGCAGCGTACTTTTTTCCATCAGCTTTTACATCAAATCGCGTTAAAAATATTATAATATTTAATTAACAATTAGTTTTTATATAATTATTTTTAAAAAATGTAAATTGCAGAAGGATATTTATAGTATGAAAACGGAACTGGATCTGTTCACCATATTGCCTGAGGATAAGATACCTGAAAAGGGAAAGATTCTTATTTCTGAACCTTTCCTCCCGGATACTTTTTTTAACAGGAGCATTGTTTATCTGGCAGATCATACTCCCGAAGGTTCCGTTGGCTTTATTCTGAATAAAAAGCTGGATATTAAAGTCTGTGATGCTATATCAGGTTTTGACAAATGGGAAGAATTTCTAAGTATGGGTGGTCCTGTATCCCCTGATACTCTTCATTACCTTCATAATCTCGGTGAGAGGATTCCAAAGAGCGTATGGGTGAATGAAAGTATATTCTGGGGAGGAGATATTAACTTCATCAGGAAATTGATCAAGGATGGAAAGATCAGCAATACTCAGATCAGGTTCTTCCTCGGTTATTCAGGGTGGTCTGCCGGGCAGCTTGAACGTGAACTCAAGGAAAACTCATGGGTGATTGCCAAAATCAAAACTGATATTGTCCTGAATAATGACCAGCCCGATAATACCTGGAAAAGGGTACTGAGAAGCTTTAAGAACAAATACCGGATGTGGGCAGATTTTCCCGAATCACCGGATATGAACTGAGTATATAAATTTCACAAGTGTAGTATCTTAAATATCAGCTCCTTCAGCAAATCACCCGGTTCACTGCTCAGATCTCCGTAACCCTTTGATTTCATATCATATGTCCTCAACAGACTTATAATTTGTACTGTCTTTGATATGTTATATTTACCTGCAGAGGCCTCAAAGTCTTTTACAAAATATGGATTGACCTTAAGTGCAGCAGCTGCATTATTTTTTGATTTATCAGCCAGGTAATGATAGGTCAGAAGCTTGCTGAAGTAGCTGAATAAAGACGCAATAGTAAGTGTAATAGGATTGTCCTTAGGATTGTTGGCAAAATGATGAATTATCATGTTGGCTTTAAGCACATTTTTTTCACCCACAGCTTTCTGAAGCTCAAAATTGTTATAGTCCTTGCTGATACCAATATTTTTTTCGATAAGAGCAGTGGTAATAACAGGCTTGCCAGCCGGAAGAGTTATAATAAGCTTGTCAAGTTCATTTGCTATTTTATGGAGGTCGGTGCCAAGATATTCAGTCAGCATGGCACTTGCATTGGGATCAGCTTTAATACCCTGGATCATTAAATACCTCTCAATCCACGCCGGAACCTGGTAATCACGCAATCTGACCGATTCAAAATAAACTGCAAGATTATCGAGTGTTTTGTAAAATTTTGTTCTTTTATCAACTGTTTTGTATTTATAATTTAAAACCAGGATTGTCGATAAAAGAGGTTTTTCAAGGTAATATATGAGGTCCTCGATCTTTTTCAGTGTCTGGGCTTCTTTCACTATAACAACCTGATGGCTTGACATCATTGGAAATCTCCTGGCAGTTTCAATTATTGCAGGTACAGTAGTATCTTCCCCATATAATATTATCTGGTTAAATGACTTTTCAGCTTCTGATAATACTTTCTCTTCGATATGATCTGTGATCAGATCGATATAATAAGGTTCTTCTCCGGCAAGGAAGTAAACCGGCTTAAATATCCTTTTCTTCAGATCTGAGATTATTTCTTCGTAGGTGACAGCCATTCTAGAATCTGAGGTGTTTTACAGAGATACCGTTTTCCTTTATCTCTTTTAGTGCATCAATTCCTATCTTAAGGTGAAATTCAACATATTTACGGGTCACATGCCGGTCTTTAGCTTCCGTTTTTAGTCCTGTTGAAATCATGGGCTGATCGGAGACCAGAAGCAACGCTCCTGTTGGTATTTCATTCGCAAATCCTACAGTGAAAATTGTTGCTGTTTCCATGTCAATAGCCATTGCACGGGTTTTTACCAGGTATTTTTTGAACCTGTCATCATATTCCCAAACCCTTCTGTTCGTGGTATATACAGTACCTGTCCAATACTCCTTATTATACCTTGTAATTGCAGCAGAGATTGCACTCTGAAGTTTGAATGCCGGCAAAGCAGGAACCTCGAGAGGGAGATAGTCGTTGGATGTCCCGTCACTTCTTATAGCAGCAATCGGAAGGATTAAATCGCCGAGCCTGTTCTTTTTTTTGAGTCCACCGCATTTCCCAAGGAATAAAACTGCATTCGGACTTACTGCACTTACCAGATCCATCACTGTTGCAGCATTGGGACTTCCCATTCCAAAGTTAATGATTGTAATACCGTCAGCAGTTGCACTAGGCATATTTTTATCTCTTCCCTCTACCTCAACATTATGCCACTTTGCGAACAGCTCAACGTAGTGCAGAAAGTTGGTGAGAAGGAAAAAACTGCCAAACGAATCAAGAGATTTACCTGTATATCGGGGAAGCCAGTTATTAACAATTTCCTCTTTGGTTTTCATATTT